>CEOQ01181966.1_pt1 | contig 16579 bp, 23 predicted proteins | sample 361351 | NCBI WGS metagenome assembly CEOQ01 (sample SAMEA2619907, study PRJEB7988) | marine metagenome | biome: marine biome (ENVO:00000447); feature: deep chlorophyll maximum layer (ENVO:xxxxxxxx); material: "saline water (ENVO:00002010), including plankton (ENVO:xxxxxxxx)" | depth 60 m | reverse complement strand
CTTTCTGCCCCCTGGGCTTGAACCTCTCGGTTTTTCCCCAATCGGTCAGTTAAGAGTTGCCTCTTAATTCATTTAAACTTTATCAGACTACAAACCTGTTATGTATCACTTTATTGTTGAATTTAGTGATTTTTTAACAGTTGTGGATATCGGGGATAATTAATTTAGAAAATTAAAAGAGAAATTAAAATCACAAAACCTACTGCAATTACAGCAAATAGCATGGCTATAATTTTATTTTTAGACTTATCATTAATTTTTGACCAAAAATTCATTAATAAAAATAGTATTATAGGTATTGCTAGTCCGATTAGAACATATTTGGGCATAATCAATGTTTAACTTAAAAGCTTGACAATTAAAATGTGATATATTATGTTTCCGATAATTAATGGTTATCGGAAAATATTATGAATGATTTAATAACTGATGTTAAAAACCTCGAAATTGAGACGTTAAAAAATTTAAGAAATTCTAAAGCTGAAAATACATTAAGAGCATATCAATCTGATTTTAAAGACTTTGCGGGGTTTTGTTTAAAGAATGGTTTAAATTCAATGCCAAGCGAGCCTAAAATTATAGCTTTATACCTCACCTACTTAAGTGGTTTTTCAAAATTTAGCACTTTAAAAAGAAGATTAGCCTCTATAAAAGTTGTTCATAGACTTAAGGGACATTACCTAGATACTAAGCATCCAGTAATTTCTGAAAATTTAATGGGTATCAAAAGAAAAATGGGCATTAAACAAACATCTAAAAAACCTATATTAATCAATGATTTAAAATTAATAATTAATGTAATTAATGAGGATAAAAATGAATTTAAAAAAATTCATAATAAAGCATTGATATTAATTGGTTTTGCTGGTGGATTTAGGAGATCCGAGTTGGTTTCCATAGAATTTGAGGATGTCGATTTTGTTGATGAGGGAGTTAAAATAATAATTAAAAGGTCTAAAACAGACCAAACAGGACTTGGAATGACAAAAGCAATCCCCTACTTCGAAAATAAATTTTATTGCCCGGTAATATCTTTAAAACAATTGATAGATTATTCAAAAATTAAAAATGGTAGAATATTTAAAATTTCTGATAAAACTGTAGCACTAACAATAAAAAAATACGCTTTATTAGCTGGCCTGGATAATACAAAATATGCTGGCCACAGTCTAAGATCGGGATTTGCCACATCAACTGCTGAAATAGGTGCTGACGAGAGAAGCATCATGGCAATGACAGGGCACAAAACTACACAAATGGTAAGAAGATATATTCAGGAAGCTAATTTATTTAAAAACAATGCGCTAAATAAAATAAAGATATGATTAAAAAATATCATCAATTAAAGTATTTTAAAGCAATATAAACAATAATGGGAACTGTAACTAACGACATTAAAGTAGATACCACAATCATGCTAGAAATATTATCTACAATTTTTTTAGGCGAGTACATAGCTGCTATTAAATAACATAAAATAGCACTTGGCATAGAAGATTGAATAAGCAAAACACCCGCCCCATATCCTGATAGATTAAAAATTTTAATTAAAACAAAACCTATTATTGGCCCTATTATCACTCTACCTACTGATGAAATCAAAGAACTTTTTAATGAGAAAACTTTCATTTGAGTTAAAGAAACACCTAAGGACATTAAGATTAAAACAATCATCGCATAACCTAATAGCATCACTGTGTTCAGCACAAATTTAGGCATTTCAATATCAAAATATAAAAATAGTACAGCAATAATAACAGCGTAAGTAGATGGACTTTTTAAAATAATTTTTATATCAAATCTTCTGCTGGCTAAAAAAATATTTGCAGTAAAGTGTAACAAAACTACTAACGAAGATATCGCAGCAGCTACACCCATTCCTAGAGAACCATAAGCAAATAAACATATAGGTATACCCATATTACCTGTATTTGGTAAAAAAAAAGGTGGTAATTCTCTAGAAATATCTTTTTTCATAAAAAATAAAAAAATAATTCCAGTAACCGCAAAACAAATAAGAGCTATTACCGAATAGATAAAATATTCTGAAAAAACTTCATAAGTAACACCTGATGATGTAATTGCAAAAATAAATAACGCTGGTGCTCCAAAGTCAGCTGAATAGTTTGTTATAAAAGTAGTATCTATATTTGATTTTTTTTTTCCTAAAAAATAACCGATACCTACAATAAAAAAAACAGGTAATAAAACTTCAAAAAGTTTAATATATAATTCCATTAAAAAAGTCTTATTAAAATTGGATTTTTAAGAATATTACTATTTGATTTAAAAGATTTGATACAATTTTGTACATTAATTTCTTTTGATTTATGAGTAATTATAACAATTGATGCTGTCTTCATTTTTTGATTTGGAATTTGAATTAGTCTTTGGACCGAAATATTTTTATTTGCAAGATTTTTTGTAATTTGTGATAACACACCAGGTATATCTCTTACTTCAAATCTTAAATAAAGAGAATTTTGATAATTTTTAACGTCATAAATAGATGAAATCTTACGTTTTAAATTTGTAATTCCAAAAGGGTATTTTATGTTTCCCCTTAATATTGATAGCAAATCCGACATTAGAGCCGATGTAGTAGGACCAGGTCCAGCACCCTCTCCTTGCAAAATACTTTCCCCAACTGGATTACCATTTGTTATAACTGCGTTCATAACTCCATTAACATTTCCAATATAACTATCTTTTTTAACTAGACATGGATGTACACGTTCAAATAATTTATTATTTATTAATTCTGTAATTCCTAATAATTTAATTCTGAAATTTAATTGATTGGCTATTTCTATATCTTTGAAATCTATGTTTTCAATACCTTCCATTAAACATTTGTTTTTAGATAATTTTTTATTGAATGATAAAGATGATAAAATTCTTACTTTAGCTAATGCGTCATATCCATTTAAATCATATTTAGGTTTTCCTGGTTCAGCATATCCAAGATTTTGAGCTTTTTTCAAGACATTTTGAAATGAGTCTTTTGTTTTTTCCATTTCGGACAAAATATAGTTGCAAGTTCCATTTAATATTCCATAAACTTTGTAAATTTTGTTTGTTGCTAAACCTTCTTTAATTGTTCTTAAAATAGGTACGCCACCAGCAACAGATGCTTCAAATTCTAGATTCACTTTATGACGTTCTGCTAGTTTAGCTAAATAATCTCCATGCTTAGCTATTAATGCTTTGTTTGGTGTTATTACGTGTATTCCTTTTTTAATAGAATTTTCAACAATTTTTTTAGATATACCATCTGAATTTCCAATTGCTTCAAATAAAATATCTACTTTGTATTTATTTATTATATCTAAAGGATTTTGAAAAAATATTTTTTTATTAATTTTGAATTTTCTTTTTTTGTTTTTATTTTTTGCTGAAATTGCAATTATTTTAATTTTTTTACCAGTCTTGATTTCGATATCAGTTTTTTTTTTATTTAGTTCATTATAAAGATAGTTTCCTATCTGCCCCAAACCTACTATCGCTATATTAATAATTTTTTTCATAATTTAATTACTTATAACTGGATAATTGCTATTTTTTCCATAATCAATAATTTTTTCTTTTAAAACTTCATAGGGAAGATCCATATTAATACTAAATTTATTATTTTCTGTTAATTTATTGTCTTTTGAACAAGATATAACAAAAAGTAAAATAAGAATTATAAAAATTTTCATTTTAAACCCTCATCTATTTTAAAATTAAATAATATATTAAGATTTTGCACTGCTTGTCCCGCGCCTCCTTTGATTAAATTATCAACTGCCGATAGTATAATTATTTTATTCTTATCTTTTGAACCACATATAGATATATAGCAATTATTAGTGTTTATTACATGATTAGTGCTTATAGGTGTATTTGATTTTATAATTTTAACAAATTTATGTTTTTTATAAAATTTTGTTAAAAATAAAGAAATTCTATTAATATTGATGTTTTTATTTAAGTCGACATAAATAGTACTCAAAATTCCTCTAAACATAGGCGACAAGTGAGGAGTAAAACTAAATTTAACATTTTTACCTGTTTCATAATTTAATTCTTGCTGAATCTCAGAATTATGACGATGATTTGCTAAACCGTATGCACTCAAAGACGCATAAAGATTCTTTTTAGCAAACTTTTTATGAACACCTCTGCCAGCTCCAGAATAACCTGATTTTGAGTCTATAATTATATTTTTATGATTTATAATTCCTTTTTTAATTAGAGGAATTAATGGAAGTAAAATAGATGTTGGATAGCATCCGGGGCAAGCAATAATTTTTTTATCTTTAACCAATTTACCTTTAATTTCAGGCAAACCATAGATACTATTTTTAATGTTTTTTTTTGATGAATGTTTAATTTTATACCATTTTAAGTACTGAGAAGGATTTTTTAATCTAAAATCAGCTGATAAATCGATTAAAATATTATTTTTAGTTAATAAATTTGAAATCTTTTGACTTTCACCATTTGGTAAAGCGGTAAATACAACATCAACATTATTTAATAATTTTTTATCAAATTTAATAATTTTGGGTAATTTTTTGTTATTTAAACTTTTTTCATAAATTGAAATTTTTTTTCCAACACTAGAACTACCACAAAGGTATTTTATATTAATATACTTATGTTTAGATAACAATTTTATTAATTGAATTCCTATATAACCAGTTGATCCAGCAATTAATGTATTTAGCTTATGCATAATTCAATATAACAGTTGTTTATGAAAAAGATATTATCTTTTAGAAAACTGAAAACTTCTTCTAGCTTTTCTATGGCCGTATTTTTTCCTTTCTACGGTTCTAGAATCTCTTGTGGTTAGTTTTTCTTTTTTAAGAGTTGGTTTCAAACCAGCATCAAATAAGAGCAAGGCCTTTGAGATACCATGAACTAAAGCGCCAACCTGCCCTGTTAATCCACCTCCAGTGACATTACACTTAACATCGTAATTTGTTGGTTGATTAATAATTTCAAATGGTCTTAAAATTTGCATTTTATGGTTAGCTCTTTTAAAATAATCTTCATAATTCTTTCCATTAATAATAATTTTACCTGAACCTTTTTTTAACCACACTTTTGCTATAGAAGTTTTTCTTTTACCAGTAGCATATTTACTATCTTTAAAATTATTTTCTTTTGAACCTATTTCTTGATTTTGTTCCATTAATTTCTAGCAATGTTTTTATTATTTAATTTTGAAATATCTATAACTTTTGGATTTTGTGAAGAATGTGGATGATCAGATCCAACATATATTTTTAATTTTGTTAATTGTTTTTTTGCCAAAGGTCCACCAGGCAACATTCTTTTAACCGCAAGTTTTAATGCTTCACCTGGTTTTTTTTCTTTAAGGATCTCAGGTGTTGTTTCTTTTATTCCTCCCGGATGTCCAGTATGTCTATAATATTTTTTGTTTTGAAATTTATTTCCAGTAAATTTAATTTGTTCAATATTTTTTACTATTACAAAATCACCATTATCCATATGTGGAGTAAACTTAGCTTTATTTTTACCTCTTATAATTTTTGAAATAATTGTTGCTAATCTGCCAACTACCGCATTAGAGGCGTCAATTTCATACCAATTGTTTTCTAGCTCAGCTTTTTTAACAAATTTAGTCATAGATGCGGGATTAATACTTATAAATAGCTATATTGTCAATTAATAGCTTGAATTTAGCACTAAAATAAAGCTCATAATACCTAGTTTTTTTCTTGATATGAGTTCAAATATTATAATACAATAATTTTCGACGAAATAAAAATCGTCAGGGTATTTGAACTATATTGTGAACCCTGCATAAGCAAAATCACTAAAAAAGGAGAAAAAATGTCAAAACAAATTAAACATCCAGAAACAATAGCTTTACACGGAGGAGATTACAGGAGCGATCCAGCTACTACTGCTGTTGCTGTGCCTGTATATAGAACTACTTCATATCAATTTAATAACACTGGGCACGCAGCGAACTTGTTTGCCTTAAAGGAGTTTGGAAACATTTATACAAGAATCATGAATCCAACTAATGATGTATTAGAAAAAAGAGTAGCGGCACTAGAAGGTGGTTTAGCCTGTGTATCGGTTGGTTCAGGACAGGCTGCATCTACATTCGCAATAATTAATGTTTGTCAGGCTGGAGATAACTTTGTAAGTTCTACTGATTTATACGGTGGTACGGTAAATTTATTTACACATACATTAAAAAAATTAGGTATCGAAGTTAGATATGCTGATCCATCTGATCCAAAAAATTTTGAAAAAGCCATAGATGATAGAACGAGAGCTTTTTATGCAGAAACATTACCTAACCCATATTTAAGAGTTTTTCCTATACAAGAAGTTGCTGATATAGGAAAGAAACATAATATACCTTTGATAATGGATAATACAGCTTCGCCGATTATTTGTAAGCCTATAGAACATGGAGCAGCTGTAGTTGTTCATTCATTAACAAAATTTATTGGTGGTCATGGTACCGTAATAGGTGGTTGCTTAGTAGATGGTGGTAATTTTGATTGGACAGCAAATCCAAAAAGACAACCTAACTTTAATGAACCTGATGCTAGTTATGGTGGTGCAGTATGGGGCGAAGTTGTTCCACAATTAACCGGTGCAAATGTTGCATTTGCTGTTAGAGCAAGAGTTTGTTTATTAAGAGACTTAGGTGCACCATTAGCTCCAGACAATGCTTGGGGAATTATACAAGGACTTGAAACAGCTCCTCTAAGAATGAAACAACATTGTTCAAATGCTGAAAAGGTAGTTTCATTTTTACAAAAACATAAAAACGTAGATAGAGTGATATACCCTACTCTTCATCAAGGACAAATTGCCGAAAGATCAAAAAAATATCTAAAAGGTGGCAATGGAGCACTTGTAGGTATTGAGGTTAAAGGTGGTGTTGAAGCTGGTAAAAAATTTATCGAGTCTTTAAAAATGTTTTACCATGTTGCTAATATAGGTGATGCAAGAAGTTTAGCAATACACCCGGCTACAACTACACACAGTCAATTGACCGAAGAAGAATTACTTGCAGCAGGAGTTACACCAGGCTATGTAAGACTTTCTATAGGAATTGAACATCCAGATGATATTATTGCTGATTTAGATCAAGCATTAACTAATGCTGGAAATCCTAAACTGAAGGCTGTGAGTTAGTTTTTGTATTGATGAACAAAAAATAAATAGAGGAAGTAACCAAAAAAATCGAAGTTATTTGGTGCATAGAAGCTAAAAAAATTTGTGCACCAAATAATATTGTTAGAATTCCAAGAACTATTTGCAAAAATAAAACAGAACCCAATACTTTTATTGAATAATATAAGGAGGTTAATTTTTTTTTATATGAGTAAAACAAAATATAAAAGAAAAAAAATAAAATTATATAAGCTAAATTCCTATGAAAAAATTGAACTAATGAAGGATCATTAAAAACATCAGGTCCTAGCAAATCTGAATATTTACTATCATTTGGAAAGTATGTTTCACCCATAAGTGGCCATGAATTATAAACTGTTCCAGCATCCATTCCTGAAACAAAAGCACCAATAATAATTTGTATAAAAATCAAAAAAACGAAAATTGATGGTATAAAATAACCAAAATTTTTATTGGTACCTTCTGTATTTTTAAATTTTAAATAATTCCAATAAATTAAAGAAAGTATTATGAAGGCAATTATTAAATGCATTGCAAGTCTAAAGTGACTCACATCAACTCTTTCAACAAGGCCACTTGATACCATATACCATCCGATAAAGCCTTGAAAACAAATTAAGAAAAAAATTAATATGAGACTAAATGATTCTCTTACACCTAATTTAATAACAAAATAAACCAGAGGAAGAAGGTAAGCTAGACCAATAATACGACCTAGAATTCTATGAGCCCACTCCCACCAGAAAATAATTTTAAACTCACTTAAAGTCATTGAAAAATTTTGTAACTGATATTCAGGAATTTTTTTATACAATTCAAAATAATCAATCCATTGAGTTTTGTTAAGTGGTGGTAATATACCGCTAAATAACTCCCATTCGGTAATAGATAAACCCGAGTCTGTTAGTCTAGTGAGACCACCAACAACAATCATTATAGCCACTAGCCAAAACATAAATGATAGCCAATAGCATAAGCTATTTTTTAGTCTCATATTTTCTATGTACATGCATGAATAAATATAATATTTATTAATAAATCCAATTGATTAAATGTCGCCTAAAAATAAAAAAAAATTAAATAAATTAAGAAATAAATTAGATAAATTAGATAATTCCTTAATACATATAATAAAAAAGAGATCACAAATTATTAAAAATGTTCTCGAATTAAAAGAATACAAGAATCAGATAGTAGATAAAAAAAGAATTAAATTTATACTTAAAAATATTAAAAAAAAATCCATCAAAAATAAAATCGACCCAAAAATTACAAACAAAATTTGGAAAAGTATGATTTGGGCGTATATAGACTTTGAAAGAAGAAATTTTAAAAAAAAATAATTACTTGCTATGTGGAGGAAGTTTCTTCTCTACAAAAATTTCATGTTTTCTAGTAGCTGGATTATATTTTCTAGCTTTTAGCTTTACTTTAGCTTTTTCACCACCAGCAGGTTTTTTTAAATAATAAAAAAAAGGACTATCAGGTTTTGCTTCGGGTACCATTCTAATTTTTACATGTGTTTTTTTTGCCATTATTCAACTTTCTTAATTTCATTCACTAATTTAGATATTTTTGAAATTTTAGATTTCAAAATATTTTTAGTGTTTATAAATTTATTATCTGTTTCGTCAAGATCAGAATTCAACAAATTTCTTACTCCTTTTATAGTCATTCCCTTATCTTTGAGTAGAAATTTAATTCTTTTTAGAATTTCTATGCTTTTATCGTCATAATAACGTCTTTTACCAGAAAAAATTCTAGGCTTAATTTGTTTAAATTCTTTTTCCCAAAATCTTATTGTGTGTGTAGTAAGGTTTCCATTTTTTTTATTAACTAAATCTAATATTTTTGCAACTTCACTTATTGATTTATAAGTTTTTTTACTCATCTTTATTATTTAAATATTTTTTTAACTCTTTTGAAGCTTTGAAAGATATAATATTTCTTTCTGATATGATTTTTTTTTCTTTAGTTTTTGGATTCCTTCCAATACGTTCTTTTTTTCTTTTTAGCAAAAAAGTACCGAAATTTGAAATCTTAACCTTCTTATTTACTATTAGATTTTCCAATATAATTGAAAAAAAATCTTCTAATAAAGTTTCCGCAATTTTTTTTGAGAAACCAATTTTCATATATATAGAGTTTATTAAATCTTGTTTTGTTAAGTTGATTCTCATTATTTAAATTATATTTTCTTTAATTTTATCAATCAATCTTCCTGATATAATTTTTTCACAAACTGACAAAGAATTGGCAAAACCAATATAGTCTGTTGAGCCATGGCTTTTAATTACTGGTGAATTAAGCCCAAGTAATATTGCCCCATTATATAACCTTGGGTCTAATTTATTTTTAAATTTTTTTAAATTCTTTAAATTTAATAAAGATGAAATTTTTCCTAAAATATCATTACTGAGAGCTTTCTTTAACTCTGATGTTATAAAATTTGCAGTTCCCTCTGCCGTCTTTAAAGCAACATTACCAGTAAAACCATCTGTAACAACAACATTGACATTTCCATCCATTATATGATTTCCCTCTATATAGCCACAGAATTCAAATAAGGAATTTTTTTTTTGATTAAGAGATTGATAAGTACTTTTTATAATATTATTTCCTTTAAGTTCTTCTGAGGCAATATTCAGTAAAGCAACTTTTGATGGTTCATCTGGAAATAAAGCTTTATGCAGAGCTGATCCCATAATTGAAAAATCTAATAGATTCTTTTCACTACATTCGATGTTTGCACCAAGGTCAAGTACAACGCTCATTCCTAATTTATTTGGCCATAAAGCAGATAAGGCTGGTTTATCAATATTTTGAATCATTTGTAAATTCAATTTAGAAATGACAAAGAGTGCACCAGTGTTTCCGGCTGATACAATTATATCTGACTCTTTATTTTTTACACTTTCTATAGCCATCCACATACTTGTATCTTTACCTCTTTTAGCTCCAGCTAATGCAGTATCGGTATCCTCAATTTTTTTTTCAGAATGAACTATCTCAAAAATTTCTTTTTTTATTGAATTTTTTTCAATTTGTTTTTTTATAATATCTTTATTTCCAAAAATTTTATAAAAGATATTATTTGATTTTCTTGAATGTAATTTTATACCCTCGATAATCTTTGATGGTGAATTTTCACCACCCATTGCATCAACTGCAATCGTTATTTGATTTGGCATAAAATAATATTATTCTTTTGGATCTAGAACTTGTCTTCCTTTATAAAAACCAGTTTTTAAATCTAAATGATGTGACAATCTATATTCACCACTTTTTTTGTCTTCAATAATATTTTTAGAAGACATTCTTAAATGTGAACGTCTTTTTCCAGATCTTGATTTTGTCGTTTTTCGTTTTGGTACAGCCATAATTAAACTTTAAAGTCTATTATATCTTTTGAAAGAGAATTTAAAGTATTATTTATGAGAAATTCTCTATATTTATCAAAGTAATTAATAAAAAAATCAATATCCTCAATCTTATCTAAGTATTGTTTAATTATTTCTGCCTTTTTTTCATAATTTAGATGCTCCCAATTATATAAAGATTTTAAAATTGCATGCAAAATATTTATATAATCTTTCATTTTTTTGTTAATAGACATATCTCCATATCCTATTTCACGTATACTTATTTCAAGTTGTTTAAATATAAAATCATATAAATCCTGAAGTTCATTTTTTGTATTTATTTCCTTATATGACTTAAGAAGGAAAGCAAAATGGAATAAAAAAACAATAAGTCTATCTGAAAAAGTCTCATTATTTGTCATTTTTTGAAAAAAAGATTTATTTCTAGTTAATTTGATTAAATTATTATAAATATTTAGATAATTATTATTCATATGAAATTTTTAATATTATTTTTTTTTCTTATCCTTTTAAGTTGCTCAAATAATAAAGTCGTTAATAATCATGGTGTATTATCTCTTGAAAAAAAATCAAATAAAATTTTTGTTAGTAAATCAAATAAAAATGATGTTTTGGAGGTTCTTGGACCCCCTTCTATTGTAAGTACATTCAATGATAACACATGGATATATATAGAGAGAAAAAAAGTTAATCAATCAGTGTTTAAATTAGGAAAGAAAAAGATTCAAAAAAATAATATTTTAATAGTACAACTCAATAATTATGGAATACTGGAAAATAAAAAATTTTATGATATGAGTAAAATGAATAAACTTAAGTTTGATAAAGAACTTACAAAACAAGAATATTCTAAGGATACTTTTTTATATAATTTCTTATCAAGCTTTAGAGAAAAAATTAATTCACCCGTTAAAAGAAGAAAAAAATAATTAGTACTAACCTGCTATAACAGCCAATAATAACAATGCTACAATATTTGTTATTTTAATCATTGGGTTTACTGCTGGTCCAGCAGTGTCTTTGTAAGGATCACCTACTGTATCGCCAGTAACTGCTGCCTTATGAGCTTCCGAACCTTTACCACCATAGTTACCATCTTCTATATATTTTTTTGCATTATCCCAAGCACCACCTCCTGCAGTCATTGAAATTGCAACGAATAATCCTGTTATAATGACACCTAAAAGCATCGCTCCAACAGATGATAATGCTGCAACTTGACCACCTATTGGTAGGATAATCATATATAAAACAATTGGAGATAAAACCGGTAACAAAGATGGAATTATCATTTCTTTAATTGCTGCTTTTGTTAATAAATCAACAAGTTTTCCGTAGTCAGGTTTTGCTTTTCTTTTCATTATTCCTGGTATTTTTTTAAACTGTCTTCTTACTTCAACAACAACAGCTCCACCAGCTCTTCCAACAGCTTGCATACCCATTGACCCAAATAAGTACGGTAACATTCCACCAACTAATAGGCCAACAACAACAAAAGGATTCGATAGATCAAAAGTAACGACAATATTTTCTAAACTAGAACCACTTAACTGTGAAAAAAATTTAATATCTTCAGTATAAGCAGCAAATAAAACCAAAGCTCCTAATCCGGCAGATCCAATTGCATAACCTTTTGTAACTGCTTTTGTCGTGTTACCAACCGCATCCAAAGCATCTGTTGTTTTTCTAACATTTTTTGGAAGATTAGACATTTCAGCAATTCCTCCAGCATTATCTGTAACTGGACCATAAGCATCTAACGCAACAACCATTCCAGCTAAAGCCAACATTGATGTAACGGCTATAGCAATTCCATAAAGTCCAGCGATATAATTTGTTACCAAAATACCTGCTACAATTATTAGAGCAGGAATTGCAGTTGCTTCTAAAGATACAGCTAAACCTTGAATAACATTTGTTCCGTGACCAGTTGTTGATGATGATGCTACACTTTTAACTGGTCTATAATTTACTCCTGTATAATATTCTGTAACCCATATAATCAAACCAGTAATTATTAAACCAATTACACCACAAATATATAAACTCATACCTGTAAATGTTTTTTCTCCTATTTTGTAAGTGCTATCTAAACCCAAAACATAATCAGTTATAGGATAAAGGATTATCAAAGATGTAATAGCTGTTGCAACAAAACCTTTGTATAAAGCAACCATTATGTTTTTTGATTTTCCTAATCTAACAAAAAAAGTTCCAAGTATTGAGGTAAGTATACATGCTCCACCAATAGTAAGTGGATATATCATCATACTTAAATCATTATGAAAAAAAATTGATGATAAAACCATTGTAGCTACTATTGTGACAGCATATGTTTCAAATAAATCAGCCGCCATACCAGCGCAGTCACCAACATTATCTCCAACATTATCAGCAATTACTGCTGGATTTCTGGGATCATCTTCTGGAATTCCAGCTTCAACTTTGCCAACTAAATCAGCTCCTACATCAGCACCTTTAGTGAAAATTCCTCCACCAAGTCGTGCAAATATTGATATTAGTGATGCACCAAATCCTAATGCTATTAAAGCATTTATTAATTCTCTTTCATCTACATTAAACTTTAATAATAAATAATAGTATACGGCTATTGATAAAAGAGCTAAACCAGCTACAAGTAATCCTGTTACAGCACCTGATTTAAAAGCAACAGACAATCCTTCGGACAAACCTTTTCTTGAAGCTTCTGCAGTTCTCACATTAGCTTGAACTGAAACAAGCATACCAACGTAACCAGCTATTCCAGATAAGGTTGCTCCAATTAAATACCCCACACCTACCAAAGGACTAAAGGCGATAGTAATAATTATTAAAACTACTAAACCAACTATTCCAATAGTTTTATATTGTCTATTTAGATAAGCTTTTGCACCAATTTGTATAGCAGATGCAATTTCTTGCATTTTAGAATTTCCAGCACTTTGGCTTAAAATATTTTTTCCAGTAAAATAGCCATAAGCAATTGCTAGCAGTCCTGATATAATTGTGTAAATTAGTATTGTTTCAGTTGAAGTATCCATAAAATCCTTAAATAATAATATTCTTTAGTTTTTAAAATCCGCACATTACAAAAAAAAATATAAAAGGCAATAATTAACTGTTTAAAATTTATGTGAATAACCTTTAAATTTACCTAATTTTAAAGGTTTATTATCGAATAAAAGCTCATTTTTTTTAGAATTATTATGAATACTACCTATTAATGTAATTTTTTGATTCAATTTATTAGAAATTTTTTTAATTAATTTTCTTTTATTTGGCGATGCGGTAAACAAAATTTGGTAATCATCTCCATTAAATAGAAAATGAGTTTTGTTTTTTTTATACTTATTTAAATATAAATATAAAAATTTTGAAATTGGTATTTTATCAACATAAATTTTATATGATAAATTTTGATTTTTAATAAGTTTTTCCATATCAGATAATATTCCATCTGAAATATCAATACTGGTATTAGCTATTTTGGATATATAATTTGAAAATTTAAAAGCTAATTTAGGTTTATAATAGGAATTGATAAAATAATTTTTTTGTTTTGTATTAAATGTTAATTTTTTTTTTAGTATTTTAAATCCAATATAGCTATCTCCTATATTGCCAGTTACATAGATATCATCATTTAATTTAGCTTTGCATCTTTTTATAATATTTTTTGAAAAACCGAGTGAAGTTATGGAAAACGATAATACTTTTGAATTTGTTGTATCTCCGCCTGATAATTTAAAACCATATTTTTTTTGTTCTTTATATAAAGTTTTTGAAATTAATCTCATTTTATTTGATGAAAGATTTTTACTATTACCACTTGCTGAAATAAACACATATGAAGGTTTAACACCTTTTGCTATTAAATCTGATATCGATGATCTTATGACTTTTGTAAGTATGTTTTTTGGATCGCTAAACTTAAAAAAATGATAATTTTCATTATAGGTATCAACTGAAATAACAATATTTTTCTTTTTATGAAAAAAGACATCATCATTCAAATTTAAAGCAGAATAATTATTTTTTGTTAATGTTTTTAAGTATTTATCTATTAATTTAAACTCATTCATTAGGAATTCTTATTTTTTTTGAAATTTTATCTAATATGGCATTCAAATATTTTGTTTGTGGATCAGTAATAAAAAAATTTGATGCTATCAAATATTCCTTAATTATTACATTAATAGATGTTTTTGGTTTATAAAGTAATTCAAATATTGCACATTTTATAATTACTTGAAATACTTTATCTAGGTTATTTATTTTAATGTCATCTTTAAGATGGTTTTTAATTTCATCTTCAATTAATTCATTTCTTTCTAAAGTACCGTAAACAACATCTTTAATAAATTTTTTAAATCTATGTTTAGGAAATGTAAAATTTTTATCTTTATTGTAATATTTCTCATATAGTTTTTGTATTATTATTATTCTTGGATTATTCTTTGGACTATAAATAATAGTCATATTATATAAAAAGTATTGATAAAGTAGCTTCAGCGGCCTCACCACCTTTTTTTCCTCTGGCTAAGGCTTGATTTTTATTTAAACAAGTTATAATTCCATTTCCTATTGGTTTTTTTGACTCTATAGATAAACTCATAATCGCATTTGTAGTAGCTGCTGAGATAAAATCGAAATGTGGTGTTTGACCTTTAATCACACAGCCTAAAGCTAAAAAACCATCATATTTTTTAATATTTTTTGATATTGTTACTGGAATTTCAAATACACCGGGAACTTTAATAATTTTAAATTGTACTTTGCTTTTTTTTAATTTTATTTTTGCAGAATTGATCAATAAAGATGAAATGTCTTTATAATAGTTCGCTGTAACAATTAATATTTTTTTCATTTTAAAATTTCTTGTTTAGTAATTTTAATACCATAACCATCCAAACCTACCACTTTTTTTTTGGATCTAGTAACTAATATCATATTTTTAATATTTAAGGATTTTATTATTTGAGCTCCAATACCATAATTTTTAATCAACGTATCTTTACCTATAATTTTGTTATCATTTTTCTTATAATTGCTTAATGTTTGAGATACAGATTTTAAATTTGTATTTCTTATAAATACTAAAATACAATTATTATATTTTTTAAAATAATTTAAAGTTTTTTTAAATGAATCGGGAATTTTTTGTTTTAATAAATAATTCTCAACAACATTTGAAGAAATTACTCTAACTCTAGGTATTATTTTTTTTCTAATATTACCTTTAATTAAAGCAAAGTGCTCTGATCCATCTAATAAGTTTTCAAAAACTTTAATTTTATATGGTCTTTTTTCAAATTTAACTATTGAACTTTTTTTTAACTTAATTAATTTTTCTTTTTTTAATCTGTAGGCAATAAGATCATCTATTCTACCAATTTTTAATTTGTGTTTTGCAGCAAAAGAAAAAAGTTTTTCACCTTTTGCCATAGTGCCATCTTCAGCCATTATTTCACAAATTACAGCTGACGCATTTTTCTTTGCCAATTTAGCAATATCAACTGATGCCTCGGTATGCCCAGCTCTAACAAGTACACCACCATCTTTAGAAATAATAGGAAAAATGTGTCCAGGTGATACAATTTCTTTTTTCTTAACATTCTTTTTAATTGCGACTTTAATAGTTCTAGCTCTATCTTTAGCGGAAATGCCAGTGGTTACACCTTTTTTTGCCTCTATAGAAACAGTAAATGCTGTTTGGTTTCTAGACTTATTAACTGGTGACATAAAATTCAAATCTAGTTTTTTTGCTTGTTGAGAATTAATTGCTAAACAAATTAATCCTCTACCATACTTTGCCATAAAATTTATTTTATTTGGATTGACATCAGATGCACATACAACTAAATCACCTTCATTCTCTCTATTCTCATCATCAACCAAAATATACATTGATCCACTTTTGGCTTTTTTAATTAGTTCCTCAGTTTTGCTAAATTTATTTTTTCTCATTAAAATATTTTTTTATATATTTTGATAAAATATCAATTTCTATATTAACTAAA
>CEOQ01107881.1_pt1 | contig 16603 bp, 15 predicted proteins | sample 361351 | NCBI WGS metagenome assembly CEOQ01 (sample SAMEA2619907, study PRJEB7988) | marine metagenome | biome: marine biome (ENVO:00000447); feature: deep chlorophyll maximum layer (ENVO:xxxxxxxx); material: "saline water (ENVO:00002010), including plankton (ENVO:xxxxxxxx)" | depth 60 m | reverse complement strand
GGGCTGGTCAATATTGAATACCGACCGCATATATGCCGTACCCATGTGTGCAAACTGGACTAGCTGCGATGGTCTGGCGTCTGCATTGGCTCCTATATCCAGAAACATAACCTGTTTCTCATCCACTGTTGGCAGGACACCTCCGAGAGCTGGTCTTTCGATCCCTGGCAGTCGTCCCAGGCCCGCAAGTGCAGTAGCCATCGCTGCGCCCGTATTACCAACTGATATGAAACCTGATACGGTACCCGATTTTAAAGCCTCCACCCCTGCCCAAAGTGAAGTGTTCCGGTTTCTACGTACAGATAGAGCTGCATGCTCGTCCATTGGAACGACGTCTGATGCGTGGATAATTCGAAATAGATTGAGGGCATTCCTCTTCAGCAGATGCTCCGTTAGGACAGCCTCATCACCAACTAGCGTGGTACTTACTCCTTGGTCGAGCGCCATCAGAGCGCCTTCAATGGTGCTCACCGGGGCGTAATCACCACCCATCGCATCTAATGCAATTTCTATATCGTTCATTTTTCTTTCTACTTACATTCGGAAGAGGTCAAATCTATTTACTAATTTTTCGGAGTAATGCTATGAGTCTTACTCCTTCCCCATATTCGTTTAAGTCATAGTCTCCGAACGTGTCGATAATTTCAAGATTTGCTAGTCGCGCAGCGAGTTCCATTTCGTGTTTGGTGATAGTTAAGAGTGAGAATTCGACAGTCACACGAGACAGCAATCCTGAGCCATGAACCTGATTATCATTATTTCCGATCGTCGCAATGTCATAATGCCAGGTGACGTGCTTTGTTGAAGTCGCGGGCTCCGGTTCGATCACAACAGTTTTGGTCACCTGAGAAGGCGAATTTTCACTTCCTAAGTGAGTAAACTGCGACCAGTGCTGGATTGGAGGTAGCGGTGGCGGTGAAAAATCATCTGGGTTAGGCGAATCAGCATCTATAACTGCGATACCATCCGGAGCAAGATATTGTTCGATTGTAGAGAACATCTTCACAACTTCTTCGATGTTTTGGCAATGTTGAATGGTGCCCATCGGCGCACAGACTAAACCGAAGTTCGAATCGAGTTTGAGGTCCAGCATGTCCTGACATACAAGCTCAATCTTTATGTTATTTTCCTGAGCGTTGCTGGCAGTAATTTCTAACATCTCCGCTGAGATATCTACACCGGTGACATTAGCACCTGCCTCGGCAAGTGCTAAACCAATCTGTCCAGTACCGATTCCAAGTTCCAGTATGTTCGGCCCGTATATTTCGCCTAAGGATATATAGAAATCAATGTCTTCTCGAGGGAAGGCTAGAAAGTCGAGATCATAGAGCGGCGCTATAAGTCCGATATCATCTAAAAAACTATCGTTGGTCGACGTCTCGGTCATGATTGTTCCCCAAAATATCTAGCAACAGGTTACTACTCATGCACTTCAAAAAAAAACCTGGCATTTTCGTTTCACCTCAGTAACTATAGTCAGTTACAATTCGCCAAGACTAATTTTGTCGAGCTGTTCTGTATAGGGGGAGTTATGGCTAACAACTGGGAACAACTATATAAGGAAAAACTGCAAAGTGCCGAGGAAGCTGTGGGCCTGATACCTGACGGCTCTCACATCATCCAGACTATTGGATTTGCTGAACCACCTGCAATACTCAGAGAAATAAATGTTGGTGCAAAACAAAATAGATGGACTGAACTACATATGTATTCCTTGCTTCCTCTCGCGGCAACGCGTGAGTACCTGCTGGCTGAAGAAGTACGGGACGTCATTCATTGGCATTCACTTTACGCGTCGGCAGGCGATCGTGATTTTTTGGCTTCAGGTGTTGCAGATTTCATTCCGAATTATTTTCATCAAGTACCGAGACTGGTATCTGAGTTCATCCAAAATGACGTGTGTATTACAACCGTGTCCCCGATGGATCAGAATGGATATATGTCGTTTGGTGTATCTGTGGACTATACGAGTACTGCCGCACGTGTCGCCAAGAAAACTCTCGTTCAGGTAAATGAAAATATGCCTAGAGTCCATGGTGACTCATTTATTCATGTGAGTGAAGTAGATGCAATCGTTGAAGAGAATAGTTCAATTCCTGAGCTCCCAACTCCAGCCCGTCGTGATGAGGATGATGCTATGGGTGAAATTATCGCTGAAATGGTGCCGGACGGAGCCACGATTCAGCTAGGTATAGGTGGGGTGCCGAATGCAGTAGCTCAGTCTCTGAAAAACCACAAAGATCTAGGGATACATACTGAGATGTTTACGGACAGTATGGTTGACCTCATACAGGATGGGGTGGCGACAGGATCAAACAAAACTTTCCATCCAGGTAAGGCTTTGTGGGCATTCGCTGCCGGTAGTAGAAGAATGTATGACTTTCTGGATGACAATCCAGTAATCGAAGCTAGGCCAGTTTCCTATACGAATTTCCCCCCGAACATCGCAAGGAACAACTCGTTGGTATCAGTGAATTCGACTATTGAAGTTGATTTCACGGGACAATGTTGTTCAGAATCGATCGGGACGTTGCAATACAGCGGCACGGGAGGGCAACATGACTTTGCACGTGGTGCATTTGATTCCCCCGGTGGCAAGTCAATTGTAGCGTTTTACTCTACAGCTAAAAGTGGAACTCTTTCACGCGTGGTACCAGTTCTGAAACCAGGAGCTGTGGTGACCACTCCTCGTATGGAAGTTAATTATCTCGTTTCTGAATTTGGTGCTGCACAGTTGAAGGGTAAAAGCATACCTGAACGCACAAAGGCAATTATAGGACTCGCTCATCCCCAGTTCAGAGACGAACTTACGTACGAAGCGAAGCAAATGGGCTATCTCTAATTACGGAAGAGGATGGTAGCCAAATGTTTTCGGACATAGTTGTTCTAGACTTTACCCGCGTGGTGGCAGGTCCTTACTGCTCTAGAATGCTTGCTGATCTAGGTGCGAATGTTATAAAAATCGATGAAATTCCTAACGTGAAAGTCGATGAAACAGGCTCTGTCACGAGAGAGCAGGCAGCGACACTTCGGACAGCTGGCGGCATCACTAATAATCTCGGTAAACGGTCACTTTCTATTGATCTGAAAGCGCCTGCTTCGAAGGAACTTATACGAACTTTATTGTCTAAAACAGACGTAGTATTGGAAAATTTCAAACCCGGTGTAATGGATACATTGGGATTCGGGCCGAAGGCGTGTTTGGAACTAAACCCTCGGTTGATATATGCAGGACTGTCGGGCTTTGGACAGGATTCGTCGCGTCGAGCATTTGGTGCTACTGCTCATGCTGAAGCCGGTTGGCTGTGGGTGCAGCAGGAGGCGGCTAACACGGACGAAGTATTTGCCCCTGGGGTCACTGTTGCGGATCTGGTTACAGGTTCCAACGCGTTCTCTGGAATTCTTGCTGCGTTGTATTCCAGAGAGAAAGACGGTAAAGGACAAGTCGTTGATGTGAGCCTGATGGACTCTCAGCTTCAAATGATGAATTCGGTGATGGAGCCGATACTCAACGGACTTAAAGAGGAGGATTACCAGTCATTTCGTCATCCACTGCATCGAGCGGCTGACGGCAAGATGATATCCATTAATATCGGCAACGCACGTAACTGGGCCAGGATTTCCAGAGCGCTTACTGGAGATGAAAGCTCTATGCCAGAATCTGGTCCTGCCGCCAATGCTCAAGTGTCTGATTGGGTGGGTAAATTAAGCTCTAGTGACATTGCTGATCGGATGGATTCCGAAGGAGCACCTTACGGAGTAAGCCTCACCGCATTTGAGGCGGCCAAGCATCCTCACTTTGCTGAACGGAAGATGATTACCGAACAGGAAGACCTTGTGGCTGGGACGATCTCAGCAGTCGACTCTCCAATATTTTTTTCAAGACTTGAAAGTCGCGCTCGAGGTACCGCTCCCATAATAGGCGAGCACTCTAAGGAAATACTTTCCGAATTCGCAATACCCGAAAGTCAAATTGCGTCAGTGATCGATGAAGGTTCGGTGTTTCAGCTTCCAGTAATACAGGTGGATTAGTATTGCACTATTCAAGCGTCTGATTCAGAGAAGGAGCGTGATTCGTGCCGCTTAAGCGTGAGCGCCGGGCCAAAAAAAGACCGCCCCATAAATCAGTGCCGGGTCATATAGATGCTGGTGAATCCCTTCAGCTGAGGAATCCCCATTCAATCATCACCGCTCTCAAGGTTCGTCCGACTGATGTGGATGAACTGCGTGTGTCAAAAAATGCCGCACAGTCCAGGGTGTGGAGTGACATTATTGGTCTGGCGGAAAGCCACGGGATCGACATTGTACAGAGAGAATTCTCGTTGCAGACCAGTGATGTGCGACTTTCGGCTGGGGAGCTGCATATCAAACCGAGAATTTCCATATCAATAAGCAAAATGTTTAGTGACCCGAAAGAAGGAGACATTTGGATAGGAGTAGACGGGGTGCAAGATGCTCGGAATATAGGTGCGATCGCTCGAAGCGCTCAGTTTTTTGGAGCTCGCGGCATGATTATTACAAGAGATCGTACATCACCAATCACTTCAATTTCTCACGACGTGGCTGCGGGAGGATTAGAAGCTTTACCTTTGAGTCAGCCACCTAATCTTGCTAAGGCTCTTGAAACCATTAAATCTATGAACGTCTGGGTTGTTGGAACGGCCGAAGAGGCAGAAAGTAATCTGAATACACTGAACGCTGATCGGCCTTGGCTTGTGTTGCTTGGAAATGAAGAAAAAGGGCTGAGACGTTTGACCCGGGAAGCATGCGACGTGCTGACACGTATAGAAAATCACAGCGATACTGTCACTTCATTGAATGTATCCGTTGCAGCCGGTGTAGCCTTGTCTACCTTGCGGTCGAGGGCTTAATTTTAGTTTTCACTCGCCGCTATATCGAGGAATACGCCAAGGAAATCTCTGCTCCAAGTTACAAAGTCACCGGTAGCATCTCCAAGTGCGACAATTTGTTCTTCCTCCAAGGGTATAGTCGCACTAACCGGTGATCTGTTTCGATCATGATTCTGCAGCACAAGATCTGACTTATCGTTTGATGCGGGGTGAATGACTACGCTTGGTAATCCTGCCTCATAAAGTGAAACTGGAACGGCGTAGTGAATCAGCCCTCGTGTATCTAGTAATTCATTCACACTTTGCTCAGCTTGAAAGTCGAGATGCAGCATTTCTATCAGCTCTTCGGCACTAGATCTGTTTTCAATGATATCCACCATACTTCTCCAACCGGTTGCACCGGCCAGCGGTTCCCTGAGATATTGAGCCAGGTTGCCGGAGGAGTTTGTGAGACCAAGAACGATAGTAGCTAGTCTTCTGGCAGACTCGACACATTCCTGAAGCATTAAGACCGCAAGGGCAGAGCGATACGAGGCATCTGCGAGGTATATTCCTGTCAGAACGTTGTCAGCAACGATCTGTGGCTTCCAGAGTGTAGTCTCCCAATAGCCTTGCAGAAATTCCTGATCTGTAATGTTGAAGCCGGATGACGATTGGTCCATTCTTCAATTAAACCATGCAAAGTGCTCAACTGGTCAATCTTCACATATCAGGAATGAGGAATCAGCTAACCCTGAGTCTGCCCTCGTGCTTCACGTAGAAATTCCTTTGCACGACTTTTAATATCGTTTCGTCTGAGGAATATAAGTCCAGCTGACAGAATCAAATACAAGATGCCAACCGCTAGACGAACCGAATCGAAAGGAAGAACTGCCTGAACTAAAAACAGCACCATGAGGGCTAACGCTCCCCGAACAGTCAGTTTCAAATTTGTAAATAGCAGCACAGCAAACAGGCTTTGAGCGGCTGTAAGGAATAACTCAAGCTGCTGTCTACCTTCTAATGGAAGCTCAGTGACGGTACCAGTTGAGGCACTGAAGACTATGGGTAGACTTCCAAGGAGCAGAGTCCATTGATTTAATTTCGAGGAAATTAGTGCTGCCATTCCAAGTGCCGCATGTCCTCGTGCGGCAAGGATACCGCAGACCAAAAACTCGGGAGCTTCCGATGCGAACGGTGCGACAAATTGCAGGAGAAGGAACTTGTCGATACCCAGTTCTTCCCCGGTGTGTTCTAGTCCCTGAGCAAAAGGGTCTGCAGCGGTGATGACTATGATGGCCGAAAATAAGAAAAGCATAACGAGTGAGAGCCGTCTTTGTGTTTTTGGGAGCGAGCCTATCAATCGAGCTGGACCCATAAGATCCGGCTCCTCAGGGTCTTGCCGACCAATGATATAGAGATAATAAGCAAATATCGAAAATAATATACCGGCATCAATAACACTAATTCCGCCTTTTAATGGAAGAAGGAAGGAGTAGATTGTTGCCACGATGAGTAAGGATAATTCTATTGAGATGGAGCCAGGCATCTGGAGAGATATCTGTTCGTGTTGTGGGTTGGATATTGTCCGTGCCTTACGAATAGACCACCAAAAGATGAAGAACACCATAGGCCAGGCGAGACCTATTAGTATTCGGTTCGCCCCAGTCATATTTGCGACGGCGAGACCTATAACTTCGGGGTCCTTTCCCGCCCTCCAGGTAATGGAGGCATCGACCGCATATTCTGGTAGCACTGCTATGAAGGCTAAGACTGCAACGGCCAAGCCTTTAGAGATGTCTACCTCTGCTGCTTCCGTTGTCCAAGACAATAGGAACGCTGCTCCTAAAATAGCAATGCCAAAACATGTAGTTTCCGCTATCGTGCCCATGTCGAGACCGAATAACGGGAAAATAAACCGTACGATTGGCCCGATCAGTGCGATTAGACCCGCCGCGAGTATGAGTATTATTGATCGGTCCTTGGTATTAGTCATTGAGCCCCTGCGCGGCGTTCTACCTTCGTTTAATGGACCTAGCTTAAACTACAAATATCTTGCAAACCATTCCAATGTAAGTTCCCATGCGTCAGCACTAGCCTCTACGTCATGCCCCTCAGTATTGGTGTCATTGAAGAAGGCATGCGCTGTGCCTGGGTAGGTCTTGAAATGGAAATTATGTTGTCTAGATGCCAAGGCTTCGGCAAACCCTGTTAGTTGTGGATTCACCATATCGTCATGTTCAGCCCAAAGTCCAAGCACAGGTGCGGTCAGTGAATCCCAATCATATTCGACGTTGGGATGGATACCATAAAAATCTACACAAGCACCGACTTTGTTTGAATTCTGGCAAGCTGCGAACAAGGCCAACGCCCCTCCCATACAGAATCCTGTGACTCCTACAGGGTTACCAGTTTCGGCATGTAACATGTCTATTCCGCCCCTGAGTTCCTGCTCAGTCTCCGAGATATTCAGCGCCATGAACATTTTTCCTGCTTCGTCAGGCTCCGCAGCAATCACGCCATGGTAATGATCTGGCGCAAGTGCAATATATCCTTGTCCAGCGAATCGATCGGCTAGATCTTTTATATGTTCATTCAGACCGTTCCATTCCTGAATCACGATGACTGCTTTGCCATTCCCCTGGCCCTCCGGGCGGGCAAGGTAGCCAGTTCCCTCATGCCCGTTAGCTGGATAGGTGATCATTTCTCCCATAGTTTTCCCCCTTTTCCGATTATTGTGTCCAAAGCATAGCGTTTTTCTTGCAGATCAGTTACTCAGTCGAGAACTAGTTCATGTCGAGGGCTGCAACGGGATAATATTCTGTGAGTCCCCCCGGCTGTCTGCGCATGATCCTATCGAATAATTGGCTAGGATCATCATCGAAAATATCATCGATTATTCCGGGAGCAATCATCCAGCCCTCAGCATGAATTTCTGCTTCCAGTTGTCCAGGAGACCAACCAGAAAAGCCCGCAAAAATTCTGAACGGCGTCCCGGTATTTAAGTCGCCAGCGGAAAGATCATCTAGATCGACGGCATCTACATCTGGGGTGAGATGAATGAATGCTGGATTCAATGCAGACTGCTCTGTTCGCTTCACAACCCCTACAACCTCTTCACTGTCTACAGGTCCTCCTGTGAATACCATTCGTGGCCCTGATGCCCGTTCCAGCCAGTCTTCGATCAGTTGATCAGCACTTTCTTCTACTGGTTTGTTGAGGATAAAGCCGATAGTGCCGGCTGACTGGCTATGCGCGCATATGAATATAACTGTGCCGGCAAAGTAAGAGTCAGCCATGAAAGGACTAGCAAGGAGAAGTTTCCCATTTAGGTCGCCGAAAGATTTTCGGGTAGTGCGAAAACGGTCGAGATTCTGAAACTCACTAAACATATGAATATCCTGTATCTTCGCATGGAGAGAAACGTCAACTCTTAGATTTTACCGTCCGGCACGAGGAGAGCAAAGTATGGATTATGGCATTGGGATACCGTCGTATATAGATGCGTGGCGAGAGGTACAGGCTGCCGAAGAAGCAGGGTTTTCACATGCGTGGTTCTATGATTCACAGCTAATTTATTCGGACGTGTGGGCAACGATGGCGCTTGCTGCAGAGAAAACATCAAAAATAAAATTGGGGACATTGGTTGCTATACCTAGTAATAGGCTAGCTCCGGTCACTGCCGCAGCTGCGGCGACAGTGAATAAATTAGCGCCTGGACGAGTCATTATTGGACTCGGTACTGGGTATACAGGACGTAACACAATGGGTCTTCCAGCAATCACCATGTCCGAGTTTGAACGTTACGCTACGCAAGTGAAAGGTTTGGTTTCGGGGGAAGATGTCCTGTTTGTTGAAGATGACAAGGAACGATGGATACGACTCATCCATACGAAATCCAATTCCGGCAGGGAAGAATTCTTTAATGTTGAGGATCCCATAGCCGTCATGCTTGCGGCGAATGGACCCAAAGGACAGTCTATAGTCGGTGAGATTTCGGATGGTTGGATTACTACAGGCGGTGGTGCAGGAGTTCCCCGTGGTCTCCCAGTGATTCACCAGGCGGCCGAGAGGGTTGGGAACGCGTTCGATGAATTTGGGGGTACCGGTTACAAGCCATATGTCGTTGCACTTACGTCAGCATGTATTTTGCACGATGGAGAGACACTATCAAGTGAACGCGTTATTCAGAGCGTCGGGCCAACCTTGACCCCTGGTGTCCACGCAATGTGGGAAAGATCCTTTGGACCTGGATCACACCTGGGAATGGAGAATCCTGATTTGGCCGGGGAGTACAACCAGTATATAAAAGAGTACGGAAGAAATCGATCGAATGTCACTCCTGAGGACCGCAGGTATTTGGATGTGCACGAAGGACATTTCGTATATCTGAAACCAGGTGAAGATAGATTTGTTGCACCTGATGTCCTTGCGCGAACTCTCACTGGAACTCCTCGGCACGTCAACGAGCGATTGGATGAGTTAGAGGCTATGGGAGTTAACAACGTTGCCTTGTCAGCCACAGACCGTCATACGGCCCGAACATTAATTGAAGATTTTGGCAAACAGGTTATTGACGCTCGATAATCTTTGCTTGAGTCCACAGAAACGGCCTGAAATGATAATCTGCAGGCAAGGAACGAAATATGAATAGTGATGAGCTTCCATTACCTTTGAGCGGTGTTCGCGTGTGTGATTTTTCTTGGATAATTGCTGGCCCGCAGGCTACCCGTATTATGGCTGATCTTGGCGCGGAAGTTATCAAAGTCGAAAATGAATCACATCTTGATTCTATACGGCTCGGTTTGCAGATTAATCCCGACAAGCCCAGCTATAACGGGAGTGGATTTCATAGTGATTTCAATAGGAACAAGAAGGGTATTCAGGCTAACCTGAATCATCCGGACGGAAGAAAAGTTGTTGAGGAGTTAATCTCTCAATCTGACATCGTGATCGAAAATTTTAGTGCGGGTGCTTTTGCCCGAATGGGATTTTCATGGGAGCGACTTCAGGAACTGAACCCTAATATCATCTATGTGTCCTGTTCAGGTTATGGACACCTTGGTCGTGATTCGTCATATGTCACATGGGGACCGACCGCTCAAGCTGTCTCAGGTAGTACATATATGTCCGGATTTCCTGATCAGCCGCCAGCAGGATGGGGTTACTCCTATCTTGATCACACGGCGGGTTTCTACGGTGCGATCGCTATGATGATGGCGCTGTGGCACCGGAAACAGACCGGCGAAGCACAATTTGTGGACATGTCTCAGATCGAAACAGGAATGGTGTTAACAGGGGTTCCGATTCTGGATTATCAGGTAAATAACAGAAACTATAGTCGTGTTGGTAACAGTTCAAGGTGGCCGGCGGTTGCTCCGCACGGAGTGTTTAGGTGTGCTTCAGACGACCTTGCACCGGAATCACAACCCGAACAAAATGAGGACCGTTGGATTGCTATAGCAGCAGAAAATGAATCACATTGGGAGGCGCTTCGTTCAGTACTCAAGGCAGATGCTCTGCTGGATCGCGAAGAATTTTCAACGAACAATTTAAGGGTTCGTAATCAAGAGGATTTGAATAAAGCAATCGATCAATGTGTTCGGGACTGGGATTGTTTTGAGTTAATGTACGCATTGCAAGATGTCGGGGTGCCGGCTGGTGTCTGTCAGAGAACTGATGACAAAATGCTGAGAGATGACCAGCTTGCGGAGAGAGGCTTCTATCAAGAAGCACCTCATTCAGAAATGGGCGTTCTCCCATATGAGGGATATCCCGTGACCTTCTCTCAGGCGCGATGGCGAATGGAACGAGGAGCTCCGATGTTAGGCGAGGACACAATGAGTGTGTTGACAGAGCTGCTCGGATATTCTGCCGATGAGGTTGCTTCTATGATGGCTGAGCTGGCTGTCTCCTAATGGATAAGCGATAGGGGTGGTGTAGTTATGGTTCAAATAGGTTTGCATGCAGGTCAGCAAGATATTTCTTCCGATGAGCTTCGAAAGTTATGGCGATTTGCTGATGAGCATGGATTCGATTTCCTGTCTTGCTGGGACCATTTTTATGAAGCGCCGCCGATAGATGGAATGAGCGATACATACGAAGCAGTAGCCTTACTTGGTGCGATGTCAGTTGAGACACAGAATGTCCGATTAGGAACGCACGTATTCTGTATGAATTATCGCAATCCAGCTTTGTTAGCTAAATCGATAGCTACTATTGATCATCTCAGTCATGGACGCATTGAGCTGGGACTTGGCGCAGGCTGGCACTCGGAAGAGCACACTGCGTTTGGCTACGAGTTTCCGTCCGTCAAGGAGCGTCTCGATCGCCTGGAAGAAGGGATCCAGATTATCCAGGGTATGTATCAGGGTGACGGCATGTCATTTTCTGGCAATTACTATAGTGTGGCCGATGTAAAGCTCCATCCTAGACCCATCCAAAATCCTATACCCATAGTGGTCGGTGGTAGAGGTGAGAAGCGTACGCTTCGATTAGCAGCGAGATATGCTGACGGTTGGAATGTTCCATATATCCATCTGGAAGAATTTGAACGTCTCTCGGGTGTGCTTGATATGTGGTGTGAAAAAGAAGATCGAGATCCAACAAGCGTGGAGCGATCGATAAACCTGCACATGCATATGGGGGCTACCGAAGCTGACGGGGAGCGTATCGAAAAAGAACGAGCGGCTCTTTTTGGCTCCCGTCCTGAGCAGCGCGGAGGAACCATAATAGGTGGGCCTCAACGGGCCATCGAGCGTATTCAGCATTTTGCCGAGGCTGGTGCAGAACGAGTCTCAATAGCTATTCGTCCGCCTATTGATTGGGACGCACTTCAGGCCTTCGCGGAAGTTGTTATACCTGCAGTTAAGTAATACGTGTTTATCCACCTGCTATTGCTGGAAGAAGTCTGATTTCTGAACCAGCCTTAACCTGCGTAGTGGGGTCATTTTCAGTAATTAATTCGTCGATAGCAATCGCGATATCACGTTCTTGGATGCCCCGTAGAAGGTCAGATTCTAAATCAGGAAATTGTTGCACGACGGACATAATTATATCCATCAAGCTCCCCGGCTCAGCAAAAACCTCACTACGATCTGCTGCTTGCCCACGCATATGTGCGGGCAGATAGACCACTACCTTCTCGTTTGAGTCTGCATCATGCACTTGATTTGCCAAATCTAGTGTTTAGAGTAGTTCGTCGAGAACACGACGAGGAGACATTGGGTTGTGATAGAAGCGCACCCCAATCGCGTCATACATCGCATTCCGAATGGTTGGTTGTGGCGGGACGATAGGCACTTCACCAACACCCCGAACACCATATGGATGACCAGGGTTAGGCACTTCTACGAGCTCCACATCCAGCATTGGTAAGTCGTTTGCCACTGGGATTCTATAGTCGAGGAATGAGCCATTCATGAGATGTCCATCATCGTCATAGTAATACTCTTCATTGAGAGCCATTCCGATACCCTGAGCAACACCACCTTGGATCTGTCCTTCGACATAACTAGGGTGAATGGCAGTACCCACATCCTGTACTGCGGTATATCTTAGGATTTCGACCTTGCCGGTATCCCTATCAACCTTCAGGTCGACGATATGTCCACCGTATGCAGCACCTTGAGTCGTGTGAGAGGAAGACGCTGATACAGCAATCAAACCACCTGTTGACTGGAGTTTTCCTGCGAGTTCATTGAAAGAGAATTTCTGCTCATTACCATCTTTATCATTTGGACCGACGATTTCTCCATCATCTGTGTAGGAGATAGAACCACTATCCACATCCCATATTTTTGCGGCCCGTTCCTTCATCTCGCTCTTAATCATTTGGCCAAGTTCATAAGCAACCCAGCCTCCTGCAAACGTTGTTCGGGACCCCCCAGTAACCGCTGTATAACCCACGGAATCAGTGTCGGTCACCTGTGGCGCAATTTGTTCATACGTTACACCCAAGGTTTCTGCCATTTGCATCGGAATGGAGGCTCGTGTTCCGCCGATATCCGTGGAACCCATAATCAGAGCTATTGAACCATCTTTGTTGACTCTTGCGGATGACGAAGATTCCATACCGCCATTGAACCAGAATCCAACGGCTATCCCTCGGCCCACATCTTCCCCTTGAATCTCTGAGAGGTAGTGAGGGTGGCTTTTCATGGCCTCTAACACGTCCTTAGCACCAATTTTTGGCCAAGGTGTGCCAGATGAATTCCTATCACCTTCTTCAGCAACATTCGCCAGTCTTAGGTCGATTGGATCCATATCCAGCTGTTCTGCTATCTCGTCAATTACTGATTCGACAGCGTATTCTGTTGCGGGTGCCCCTGGGGCACGGTAAGCAGCAGTTTTTGGAGTATTCAAAACAACGTCAAGTCCATCAACTACCTGGTTTTCTATAGAATACGGAGCCAAAGCACACTGAACGCCGGCCCCAACTGGCGAACCGGGGAATGCGCCAGCACCCATTGCAAAGGTGCAGTCAGCGGCAGTGATTTTCCCATCCTTAGTAACACCAATTTTCACTTTGCTATAGGAGGAAGCGGTTGGTCCAGTTGCCTGAAAGACAGCTTCTCGATCCATCCACATCTTTACCGGGCGATTGCTTTTTTTAGAGAGCACTGCCGCGATTGGTTCGAGGTAGATCGGAATTTTACCCCCGAATCCTCCGCCGATTTCCATTGGTGTTACTTTGATGTCCGAGACAGGAATTTTCAGAATGTCCGCTGTCGCATCTCGAGCTGAGAAAGCTCCCTGTGTCGATGTCCAAACACTTAAACGTCCATCCATACTCCACCATGCGGTTGCATTTTGAGGCTCAATATAGCCCTGATGGAATTGGGAACTTGTAAATTCTCGTTCAACGACGATGTCTGCCTGTTTGAAGCCTTCTTCGATATCTCCACGCTCGAGTCTCATGTGACTCGCAAGGTTAGTTTCAATATCAGATTTGGTATCTACTCCCGCGGCCCTCACCCCAGTTCTGAGATCTGAATGGAGGATTGGTGACCCCTCTTGCATAGCATCCTGCACGTCGACTACTGGCGGGAGGAGTTCATATTCGACCTCGATGAGAGCTAAAGCATCCTGTGCGATATGCATATCATCAGCTGCAACCGCTGCAATGGAATGACCATGATAGAGCGCTTTGGGACCTGCAAGGATATTGTCGGCAGCCCATCTTTCATTTGCCTTGCCTGGTTCTAAAGCTCTCCATTCGGTGCTCTTCATTTCCGCTACTTCATTGGAACCCGGGAAATCGGCATTGGTAGCCACAGCATGTACTCCTGGTAGAGCCTCGGCCTTCGAAGTATCAATGCTTTTAATAATGGCATGAGCGTGGGGGCTTCGGAGCACCGCTCCATATATGAGGCCTTCAAGTTTCAGATCGGCTCCGTATTGGGCTCGGCCCGTTACTTTATCCACTCCGTCCGGACGAGCAGGACGGGTACCAATAATTTTGTATTTTGGCTTATCTGTAGCGACCATGATTTTCTCCTCGAATGATTTAGTGACTTCCGTTTAATGAACTAGCCTTTTGCAACTGTGAGGACCGACTCAATAATTTTATCGTACCCTGTGCATCGGCAGAGATTACCTGCGAGCCAGAACCGGGCCTCTTCCTCGGTTGGATTGGGATTTTCTTGCAGTAACGCATATGAAGACATGAGAAACCCTGGTGTACAAATTCCACACTGAAGTGCAGCATTCTGCAGGAACTCACTCTGAAGCGGATGCAGCTCCTCTCGTGAGGCTAATCCTTCAACTGTCATCACTTCCGCGCCATCAGCTTCTGCGGCCATAACACAGCATGAATTGACCAGCCGGCCATCCATAATCACTGCACAGGCACCGCAGTTCCCGTTGTTGCAACCCTCTTTAGCTCCTGTCATGCCAATTCGATCACGCAAGGCTTCCAGCAGTGAGTCGCGCTCTGACACGAGCACTTGTTTTTCGTCCCCATTGATTGTGGTGTTGATTACTTTAGGTTCGGGAATCATTTAGGTCTCCAATCTCTTCTATATCAACGTTATTAACTGTTTATCCGGTCATGAGCATCACGAATGGTTCTTTCGGTGAGGATCTTGGCGAGGTGAGTTCTTTGTTTGATACTACCTCTCATGTCCGTGATAGGACTTGCAATACTGCTTGCTGCATCACCGGCGTTACCGATGACTTCGTCTGTCAGTTCGTTTCCGATCAGTGCCTCAGCAGCACCAGTAGCAACGAGAGGCGTGGCAGCTACGGCTCCGAGTGCGATTCTCGCGTCGGCGACCACTTTCCCATCTAGCTTGATCCAAGTACCCGCACTTGCGACAGCGATATCCATTTCATTGCGTGGTATGAATCGCTGCCAGGCGGCTCCTTCACTATCGCTGACTGCCGGGAAATTGATACTGACGATAAGTTCACCAACTTCAAGGACGTTCCGCCCGGGTCCAGTGCAGAATTCAGCCACAGAGACTTCTCGGCTGCCATTTGGTCCGGCCACAGTGGCAACTCCGCCAAGCGCTATCATCGCCGGAAGAGAATCACCTGCAGGTGAGGAATTTCCAAGATTTCCTCCTAGACTTGCTCGTCCCTGGATTGCTTTTCCTCCAATCACAGTTGAAGCGTCGACAAGAGCCGGATATTTTTCTTGAACTGTCTTGTCTCCATATAGCTCATATAGAGGTGTAGCGGCGCCGACCGTAAGTCCACTAGAATCGTCATATTCGAGAGACATGAATTCAGCAACATGTTTGACATCCACAAATAGGTCGACGTCCCTTTTTCTTTCCCGCGCTTGAACAATTAAGTCAGTACCACCTGCAAGTACTCTGGCCTTATCACCACCCTCGGCCAGTAGCCTGATGGCATCGTCAATATCGGCAGCTCGTGCATATTTAACAGCCTGCATTAAAATTCCCCCTTCACAAAAATGTTGTTTAGTGAGTTATCTGATTTCGAATCATAGCGTACTGTGGGTTTTGCTGTGTGACTAGCATTCAAATGACCCGATTGTTTAATTTCCTATACACTTCGTGACGCCAGAATCGAGAGGGGCAATCTATGGAACTTGATCCAAATTTATTTCGAGACTCTGCGGTGAGTACAGAGCAGAAGGAAGAAAATAAAAAAACTGCACAAAGCCTTACTCAGCAACCAAAAACCTATGAACTACCCCCATCGGAGACACGACGAAGGAGAGTAGAAGGGCATGGCCGACAGAGCCCTCCGGTGTTCCTAAACGATATCGTTGAACAAATATCATGTCCAGGTCTAGATGAGGACCCGGACGTAGGATTAAGAATCTTTAAGCCAGACAAAATTTCCGGAGTACTCTTATGGATTCATGGAGGCGGATGGGTGCTTGGTCGGGCAGACCTGCAGGATGAAGCACTGTGGAAAATAGCTCAGGAAGCCGAGGTTGCTGTGGTTTCCGTTGAGTACCGGCTGGCTCCCGAGTATCCGTATCCAGCTGGACCCAATGATTGCGAAGCGGCAGCATTATGGCTCATAGAAAATGCGCCCTTGAAATTCGGTACTGAGAACCTTTGTATTGGAGGTGGATCAGCAGGTGGTCATCTCGCTGCTGTGACTTTGCTGCGGATGCGAGACAAACACTCATACACAGACTGGAAAGGTGCGGATATGGTTTATGGTGCCTACGAACTTTCAGGAGCAATCCCGAGTCAGAGATATATCGGGGGAACTAGTCCAATAATTGATACTGACACAATGAACTGGTTTTATGATCAATTTCTCCAAAATGGCGAAGACAGGACCGACCC
>CEOQ01054468.1_pt1 | contig 16628 bp, 14 predicted proteins | sample 361351 | NCBI WGS metagenome assembly CEOQ01 (sample SAMEA2619907, study PRJEB7988) | marine metagenome | biome: marine biome (ENVO:00000447); feature: deep chlorophyll maximum layer (ENVO:xxxxxxxx); material: "saline water (ENVO:00002010), including plankton (ENVO:xxxxxxxx)" | depth 60 m | reverse complement strand
CCACAACCAGGAGCAACGACATTCATCATTATACAGAGCACGTTGAGGGTACCGATCTGACGATTACTTTCTATAGTCCCATCCACTAATAAAGAAGATAAAACAGATAGGAACGGATTGTGACTAACGAAAATAACATTTTCCTCCTGATTTTCCTCTAGAAGATTAAGCGCATCATAAGGATCTGCATCAGGAACAATCAAGGATGTTTCTTCGAATTCGATGCCAGGAAAAGCTAAGCTAAAGTCGATGGCAGTTTGTTTTGCTCGCTCGAAAGGACTGACAAACCCTTTCTCAAGTAAAGGAGACCGTAAGCAGAACTTGTTAATTACCGATCGATTTTGCTCTATGCCTTCAGGAGTAAGCCTCCGCTCTTGATCTATTCTCGACCCTCGGTCAGCGATCCCATGTCTTACCAAAAAAACCAACATAACAGCTCTTAGTTTTATCCAACCATTTAAGATTCGTCATTTCCCCTGGCACCATTAGCCTCTTCCTTGGCCTTAGATTTCTTCCGCGCGCCTCTCTTTTGGGCAGTTTTTTTAGTCGAAGATTTCTTTACTGTTTCCTTCTTACTTGCTACAGAGACAGAATCACCCGAATCGTCATCCTTCGCTCTAGGGAAATCTGTAAATGGAAACGGCTTATCTTCAACACCATATAACAAAAACTTCAAAATCTGAGATATATACTGCTCTAAAGCATTGCTAAAATGCTTAAGATTGGGGTTTGGCAAGCCAGTAAACAGAGCAAAAAGAGTTTGCGCAATCACAATTATCAGAATGACTGGAGCAATAATTAGATAGAGCAAAACTCCAAATACAATCATAAACACCAGACGGACCCATGAATTAGGTTCTTTCAAGTTGTCTACAACCTCATCAAATTTTTCTGACATAATTATTCCTCAGTCCCATTTAAGATTTTCTCTGCGCTTGCAGCAAATTCAACATCAAGCGCTTGCTCACTGAGCATTAATGATGAAACTATGCTTTCTATCGATTCATTTTCGCAAATAATTTTATACAAACCAGTAGCCAAAGGCATATATACATCGAGCTCTTCTGCTTTTTCTTTCACTAACTTTACAGTATTAACACCTTCCGCGACCTGACCAACTTCCTCAGCTGCCTCTTCTATAGTCTTGCCCTCTCCCAGAGCCTGCCCAATCCGGTAATTGCGACTTAATGGTGTCGAACAAGTTACAACCAGGTCTCCAACTCCTGCAAGGCCTAGAAAAGTCATCGGGTCAGCACCTATTTCGCGTCCAAATCGCACCATTTCAGTTAGGCTGCGGGTCACTAACATACTATTAGTGTTATAACCCATACCAAGCCCAGCGGTTAATCCAGCAATAATGGCGTAAATATTTTTTAAAGATCCCCCTAATTCAACCCCATACATATCATCGTTAGTGTAGACCCGAAAGGTTTCAGACCGAAGAACCTCTTTAACTGTATCTCTAACCTCTTCACTGTTGCTAGCTATTACCGTTCCGGTCAGGTGGTTGTTAGCGATTTCTTTTGCCAGATTAGGCCCGCTTAGAACCCCTACTTTGGCATTCGGAGCCTGTTCTGACAAAATTTGACTCATTAGTTTAAAAGTACCAGCTTCAATTCCTTTTGTTGTACTAATTAGCATCGCTTCTTTAGATGCGAATTGTACAATTTGCTTAACAACTTCTCGAAAGGATGAGCTGGGTACGGCAACAAAGATTACGTTGGAAGAGATTACCGCTGTAGCCATATCCTTGGTAGCGACAACTCTTTCACTGAGCTCATAGCCAGGCAAGTACTGCGAGTTTTCATGCTTGTGATTAACTTCATCTACTAAATTATCACTGCGAACCCAAAATAGCACATCGTGTCCATTTCTCGCGATTATGTTTGCGATAACAGTGCCGAAGCTACCGCCACCAATTACTGAAATCTTGCTCAAGTGTACTTTCCCCGGTCTTTTAAATGCGCGCTCATGATAGTCTGATTGGATAATAGAGCCAAGCAATCTCCAGTATTAGCTAAATTTACCATTCGTGAAGAGCATGGTTATCAGCTTCAGCCTCACCGAAACTAAGTTGAGATAAGAGAGAAAACCTAAACCTTTGCCACAAACTGATAAGCGGCAGAACTTTAATAGATTGCGCTGAGCAACATCTTAGCGATGGATAACATTAGCATCATTACTAAGTGTGAAAACCACTAAACATCCAATTACAGAAATTAGGCCGATAAAAAAAGTCAGCCAATTAGATATCAAATTATTCTTAAGGAATAAATAGAAGAGTGAACTACTAAATATACGTCGAAATAGTTTCAATCATCGCCATCAATGGCGCTGGATAAACACCAAAGCCAATCAAGAGCACCAACAAAAACACTAATACGGCATGCGAACTAATATTGCGGCCAAGTGCTATATCAAATTTTTGTTCTACATCTACTGCAAGCAACATGCAATAAACAATACGTAAATAGTAATAAAGGCCAATACCACTACCGACAATGAGTACCGCGAGCAAAATCCATAAGGCGGCTTCCACTCCTGCGAAAAAGATATAAAACTTACCAATGAATCCAACTGTAAGCGGAATTCCTGCAAGTGATAACAACATGGCCGTAAATACAGCGGCTAACCAAGGGCTGCGCCAAAACAAACCCTTATAGTCTTCTATTCTATCGAATTCCTGTTCGCTAGAAGATGCTACTGTCGCTACACCAAACGCACCTGCTGACATAATCATATAAGCTACTAAATAAATCGTTACCGCCTCAACACTAATAGAACCCTGAACAAAATAGCTGGCCACTACGGCAATTAGCAAATAGCCCATATGAGCAATTGAAGAATAGGCAAGGACTCGTTTTAAGCTACGCTGAAATAGTGCCAGTAAATTACCTACTAATATGGAAACCGTAGCAACTAACGAAATGACTAGAATTAAAGAATTAAAAGTCAAAGCCTCAGAAGCTTCAATGAGTCGAAGCAGCACTACAAACATCGCCGCCTTACCAATAGTTGCCAGATAAGTAGTAGCCGGCAATGGCGATCCTTCATAAACATCCGGTGTCCACATATGAAATGGAGCTAGAGATAATTTAAAAGCGATTCCTACAAAAACCAGCACAAGAGCAGTAATTGTAAACCCATCATCCAACCCTTCTGTGATATTGGGCACGTTTACTACGCTGGCAAATTCCAATGTGCCAGTCTGAGCATAGATCAGCGCTATACCAAACAATAATATTCCCGATGCAGCCGCTGATAAAACTAAGTATTTAACTGAGGCCTCCAATGGGAATTTTAAAGGTTTTTTAACGTGCACCGGGTATGCAACCATGCCATAAAGCGACATACTTAATGTTTCTAATCCGAGTATGGTACTGACAAAATGATTGCTACTCACCATAACGATCGCGCCTATAGTGGCTATGACCAATAGTAAGTAATACTCTTCTTTGTGATCATCTAGATTCGCAAGGTAAGAATAACTAAAAATAGCGATGAACATTGCTGTAGCACAAGTCACTACCGTAAAAAATAAACTGTATTGATCCACCACCATTAGCGGAGTTACTTGCGAATTAGTATTTGGCATTAAGTACGCAGCACTTAATGCGGCAAACAACAAGCCGATAATCGTTATAACTGCAGTTAAGCCGTAATCCCGCTTAATGCCGATAGTTATCATCGCCACCACGGCTGTTCCTGTTGTAACCAGCAGCGGTAACAGAGGTATTAAATCGGCAAGTGTTATATCCATTTTAATTCTGCACTACAATATTAACGATTTCTTCGGTGCTGCTAATTAAGTCCAGCAATACTGGTTGTGAGAGTGCCAGAAAGGATTGTGGGTACATACCCATCCAAATCAAGCCAATAATCATCGTAGCGTAGTAAACCATTTCTCTATGAGTTAGGTCAGTTAGATGACTATCGTCAAATTCTGAATTTGTATACTCGCCATGAAAGACTTTCTGGATTACCCATAATGAATAAACAGATGCGAAGATAAGACCAAATGCTGAAATTACAGTTAATGGAATGTTGGCCCGGAACGCTCCAAGTAAGGCTAGAAACTCACCAATAAAGTTTCCAAGCCCTGGCATACCTAACGCTGCTATGGAAAAAAATAGAACCACCACCGCCATGCGTGGCACCTTCGCCCAGAAGCCACCCATATCTAGCATGTTTCTCGTATGAATACGATGTTGCAATCCACCGGCTAACATAAACAGTGCTGCAGCACTTATTCCGTGAGCTAACATGGTCATGATTGCACCTTGTAATGCTTGCTCATTCCACGCGTATACACCCAGTGTAACAAACCCCATGTGGCTGACACTTGTGTACGCTATTAGTCGCTTAATGTCTGTCTGAGCGAAAGCAACTTTCGCACAATACAAAATACTAATAGCGGCAAGAGTCATCGCAAAAGGCGCAAAACTTTTGGACGCTTCAGGAAACAATGGTACAGCGAAGCGAATTAGACCATAGGCACCAGTCTTCAGAAGAATACCGGCCAGAATAACACTACCCGCAGTAGGCGCTTGGCTGTGTGCATCGGGTAACCATGAATGAAATGGCACAGATGGTAGCTTGGTAGTGAACGCAATAAAGAAACCAAGCATAATCCACATTTCGAGTGGACCGCGGGTCTCAACTGTTAGTAAATCATGGTAATTAAAACTGACAAACCCGTTTTGCAGATAATGGAAGTATGCCAGCATTAAGATAGAAACCAACATCAGCATGCCAGTAACTTGCGTGAAAATGAAAAACTTCATCGCGGCGTAGTTTTTGTTTTCATGTCCCCAAATTGCGATGATGAAATACATCGGAATTAACATGACTTCCCAGAAGAAAAAAAACAAAAACAAATCTAGCGCAGTAAAAACCCCTAACACGCCTGCTAGAGTCCACAGTAAATTAAAATAGAAAAACCCAGCTCGAACCTTTATTTCATCCCAGGCAGATCCGATGGCAATAACACCAAGAAATGCCGTTAACAAAAGGAGTAATACACTTAAGCCATCTGCTGCCAAATAGAAAGAGATACTGAATCTTGGTATCCAGGGAGCATCTATTGCAGCAACCCATCCACCTATTGCTGGCTCTGCTCCCAGCAGAGTTAACATCAGAACCAGGTCTAGCAGCACAGTGATAAGAGCGATCAAACGTGGGTAGTTTGGATTTAGTCGCTCAGATAACCAAGCAATTATACCTCCAAGAAAGAGTATGCCTATTAACCAAACGAGAATCACAGCAACACTCCTATGGTGATTAACAATAGCAAGCCTGCTGCGATGCTAAGCGCATACCATCTCAAATAACCGGTCTGTGTTTTAACAATCATTACATTAGCAGTACGGGAAATTTCTACAATTAGCGTATAAAACCCGTCAACAATATCTGCTCGGTTGATTCGTGCTAACCAGAGGAATGGGAAAACAATAAAACGATCATAGAGCCAATCAAATCCCCAACCGTTATTCCAGAACTTATGTAAAGTTTGAGCAAATGTATTGGACATTAGTTTTTCAACAGAAAATGTCTTCGTATAAAAGAATAGAAAACTGATCGCTATACCAACAAGCGGCACGGCTATCATAAAACCATGTAAAAGCCCTGAAACATGGTGTTCTTCGTGATGACCAAATACTGGATCTAATGGTACAGCAATGAATCCGCCCACTAAGGAAAGAATCATTAACAGTATTAAGGGTCCATTCATATTCCAACCACCGTATTCTTTCTCAGGTGGGTGAGCAGCATTACTGTCGCCAAAGAACACGATAAAGAATAAACGGAATGTATATATACCGGTTAAAAATGCGCCTAACACACCGCCATAAAAGAAAATTATGCCAGGACCTTCCAGTCCATGAGCAGCGATTAAGATCTCATCCTTACTGAAATATCCAGAAGTATATGGGAAGGCGGTTAGCGCCAATGAGCCGATCAAGAAAGAGAAGAAAGAAACTGGCAATTTCTGGCGCAGGGCTCCCATCTTAAATATGTTTTGCTCATGGTGAAGACTCAAGATCACCGTACCAGATGCAAGAAAAAGTAATGCTTTAAAGAAAGCATGTGTCATTAAGTGAAATATGCCCGCCGACCAGGCTCCTACGCCAAGCGCAAGGAACATATAGCCAATCTGACTCATGGTCGAAAACGCCAGGATACGTTTAATATCGGACTGGGTTAATGCGATAAATCCAGCCATTAAAAGTGTAATTAGCCCAACCCATCCCACAAGCTCTTGAACACTTGGCGCCAATTCAAACAAGATGTGAGTACGCGCAATTAAATAAACCCCGGCGGTCACCATCGTTGCTGCGTGTATTAGTGCACTGATAGGCGTCGGGCCAGCCATTGCATCTGGCAACCAAGTTTGAAGCGGAAGTTGCGCTGATTTACCAACAGCACCGCCCAATAGCAACAAAGCTGCAGCAACGGCTAGATCATTGCCTACTTCCCATTCGGACTCTGCAGCATAGAGCATATCTTGGATGTTCAAGGTATCTAATTCGGTAAACAATAAAAACAGACCTAGAGCCATCGCTGTATCGCCTACTCTTGTTACGACGAAAGCTTTACGAGCTGCATATCCGTTATCAGGATTAATGTACCAAAAGCCGATCAATAAATAGGAGCATAGGCCTACACCTTCCCAGCCTAAATAAAGAACGACTAGATTATCTCCCAGCACTAGCATTAACATGGCCGCAACAAAAAGATTCATATAGGAAAAAAAGCGGCTATAGCTGGGATCGTCCGCCATATAGCCTGTAGCATAAAGATGAATTAAAAACCCAACTCCAGTAATCACAAGCATCATGACCAGCGATAAACCATCGAGATAAAAATTAAAGCCCGGGCTAAAGTTACCTACAGCCATCCAGGTCCAAACTTCCTTTATGAAATAGTTTTCACCGCTAGAAAGAAATTGTGTAGCAATAATTACTGCGGTAAAAAACGATAGGCCAACGCTGCCAGCACCTATAATAGCCACTATATTTTTTGGCAAGCGTCCCGCAGTTAATACTAGAACAAAGAAACCTAATACAGGATAAGTAGGAAGTAGCCAGATTAAATCTTGCATCGAGTCTAGCCCTTCATTTCACTAAGTACATTGATGTCGACAGTCTTATATCGCCGAAACATTTGTATGATTAACCCGAGACCAACGGCAACCTCAGCTGCAGCCAGTGTCAGTATCATTAGAAACATAATCTGACCTTCAGCATGACCCCAGCGGGAAGCTCCCACAATAAATGCCAGTCCGCCTGCATTGAGCATGATTTCTAAGGACATCAGTACAAAAACGATATTCCGTCGGGTTAAGACACCAATTAATCCAATGGAGAACAAAATCGCCGCCAGAATTAATCCGTGTTCTACAGGTATCGATTCCATTTTTTAAAACTCTTTGCTTTTCTTTCTTACTGAGTATTCTTATTTCGTTTTTGCTAAGTGATAGGCAGCAACCAATCCAGCAAGTAGCAAGATAGATGCTAGTTCCACCGCTAACACATAAGGACCAAACAACAACGCACTTACTTCCATCACTCCGATTTGAGCTGGAATTAATTCATGATCAATCTGACTCATTACATTGACTAATTGTCCTAGCAGGACCGCTGCTAGAAGCGAAGGCACAATCCAACCCCGCGGAGTTAACCAACTTCGTTCCTGATCTCGAGTATGCTGCCCCAGGTTTAACATCATGATTACAAATAGGAATAACACCATAATTGCGCCGGCATAGACTATAGCCTCTAATACGGCGGCAAATGGTGCACCCAGTACGTAAAAGATCACTGCGACTGCTAACAAAGATAAAATCAAATACAACAGACCGTGCACAATATTAGTTTGCAGAATTACCGCAACCGTGGCGATAACGGCAATAATGGCAGCAATGTAAAACAGGGCAATCATGGTAACAAGCTCCTCACATCAACCGGCGCTGCCTCATTCAAGGCCTCACCTTTGTCTTTGCCTTCAATTTGCTTTCCAGCAACGCGATAAAAATTGTAATCGTGATACTTGCCCGTACCATTGATCAACAAATCTTCTTTTTCCCAAACCATGTCCTGACGTATGTACTCAGCCATCTCAAAATCAGGTGTTAGTTGAATCGCATTAGTAGGGCAGGCTTCTTCACAGAAACCGCACATGATGCAACGGGAAAAATTAATGCGGAAAAATTCTGGATACCAGCGGCCGTCTTCCATTTCGCCTTTTTGTAATGCAATACAATCTACAGGGCATGCAACTGCGCAAAGGTTACAAGCGACACAACGCTCTTCTCCATCCGGGTCACGGCTCAATATAATGCGGCCACGCCACCGCGGAAACATATAAGGCTGTTGGTCTGGATACTCGACGGTATCTTTCTTTTTAAATAGCTTCAGAAACACTAACCAAAGTGTTCTTACCTGACTAAGCAGCGTATCGACTATTAACTTAATCATATTGTCTCAAAGACCTTATTGCATACTCAAAATAATTACGCCAGTAATCAATAGGTTTACTAACGAAAGTGGTAACAAGAACAACCAGCCATAACTCATTAACTGGTCATAACGTGGTCGCGGCACTGCGGCGCGCATTAAAATAAAAAACGCAATAAATGCGAATGCTTTAATGGAAAACCATAAGATAGGTGGTAAGAATTCAGGGCCTAACCAACCACCAAAAAATAAAACCGTGATTAAGGACGAAATCAAAACAAGTCCGATATATTCGGCAACAAAGAACATGCCAAATTTCATCCCTGAATATTCCGTGTGGTAACCCGCGCAGATTTCCTGTTCGGCTTCAGGAATATCAAAAGGCAAGCGATGACTTTCTGCTACGCCTGCAATGAGAAAAATAACGAATCCAATAAACTGTGGAATGATATACCAACCGTCTGCTTGGGATTCGACAATCTCTCGCATGTTGAAGCTGCCAGTTAGGGCGACTACGCCAAGAAGAGAAATACCCATGAAAACTTCATAGCTAACCATTTGTGCCGCAGCGCGGAGACTACCAAGCAGAGCGTATTTATTGTCGGAAGATAAGCCACCCAACATCACGCTATATGCCCCGAGGGAAGCCATTGCCAAAATAAAAAGCACGCCGATATTGGAATCTATTACGCCAATATTGGGTGCAAACGGTATAACCGCAAAACTTAAAAGTACCACTGTCATTATGATCCCTGGCGCAATAACAAAGCTAAACTTGTCAGCAAATGGTGGTACCCAATCTTCCTTTGTAAAAATCTTAATCATGTCAGCAACGACTTGTAATGAACCAAACCAACCAACACGATTTGGTCCCAGCCGTTCTTGCCAAAATCCAAGAAGCCTCCTTTCAACAGTAATAAGCAGGGCAGCAGTTATAATGACAACACCTAATATCAATCCAATGCTTAGAAATGATCCGATCTCAAGGGACATTGTTAACAACCCTCCTCATAAAGATCACTAACAATCAAACCTTTGATCCCTCGACTTAGATTCGCATCCGTTATTTTTGTAAGGGCTATAGTTGCACCTAGTGCATGACGATCGATATCGTTGTCGCCACAGTAAAGTGCTGCCGTTCCTTCCTTTATCTTGGAGCGGATACAGGCAACAGCTACATGTTGGTTACTATCAAGACTGACTTCATCTCCCTGATTCAGACCCAGAGATTGCGCATCTGAAGGTGAGATCGCAACATAAGCATCAGTCATCCGTTGCTGAATTCTCGATGACTTTGCACTCAGCTCGTCACTACCAAAGATCTGATAAGCAATGCTTAACTGCAAACCACTGTCACTAACTTTTGGCGTCGTCACATCCAAATAATCCCCAGATTCATTACGCTCAATCAAAAGCTCCCCAATGTGCCCTTGTTTCAATTCTCCGTTAACCTCTTCCTGGAATTTGCTTATTGATTGATTAGAGTTCCAGGCTGGCGCCCATGCCGCACCTAAGACTGGTGTATCCGAAGTAACCGGAATACCTTCCATAGAGAAAGACATAACTGATTGGTCATCAACTGGTTGCTTGGGTTCATGTACATTTAAATTCGCTTTCATCGCAGTACGACCACTGTAACGATGAGACTGACGAGGAATTTTCATACTAGCGACAAATTCATTGAGATCCGGCAGTAGATTATCTAGCTTGTTAAAGTTAGGCGCCTCCTCGGCGCAACGATTAATGAGAACATCGATATCCTCTCGTTGCTGCTCACTTAGCCAACTCCAGGCTGGTAATGCAGACGTGTGACTACGATGCACCTGAAAACTTAATTGAGCTCGACCTTCGTAGTTAACATAAGTAGCTTCATGCTCGGAGAAACTGGTAGACGGTAACAAGGTGGATGCCTTGGCTGTAGTCCGGGTTGGCATCTGATCGATTACCAATACACCATTCGCTTTATCCAAAGCTGCATCTACTTCGGTACTAGAAGCATGGCGATAAAGATCGTTTTCCAACACGATCACTTTCGTTGCAGCCCCACTCTGCAATTTATTCAATGCAACGCCAAGGCTATTGGTGCCATTAACCAACATACTCATGCCAATTGTGTTTACTTCTGGTACCACCAGGCATAAATCAATTGGTTCACCGCGCTTGTCATTTAGAGCACGAGCAATATTAGCCGCTGCTTGAATCAACCCAATGTTGCCAGCCGAGCTACCCGCAATAACTAATGGGCGTTTTGCGCTTACTAGTTGATCGGCGATACGACTATTTGCATTCTCATTTGAATTTACCGAAGGTGCTTTATCCGAGATCTTGTAAGCAATGGCCGAGGCGATGCCAGGCAACGCAGATGGTGAATCGATTAACACATCAGATGCAACATCATCCAAACGAGTTGTGAAACTGCTTAGTATTGCTAATGGCGATCGATCGTGCTGCGCTAGCTCTTTTACTGCAGCATCTTGCCATGTGGGTATATTACAACCTTCGGCAAGTTCTTTTGCTTTGTTTTTCACTGATTGTCGCAGCGCTAAAGCAATTCGAGGGGCTATATTAGTTATATCCTCTCCCACAACTAATATAGCGTCTGCCTTCTCTATCTCCCGCACAGAAGGAAAATTGAATACAGTATCCCTAGCCAAGGAAAGGATTAATTGGGTGGCTTCATGCTCACTGTCGGAGATTCCAGAATAAAAATTCTCGTGGCCCACCAAACTACGTAGCGCAAAGTTTGATTCATTGCTAGCACGTGGGCTAGCAATACCTATGACATCAGCCCCCCTATAACTTTCAATAGCTGCTTGTAGTTCTTCATCAGAAACTGCTTCCATGCCAGTCCCGTTTAGGGTCAGCGGAACTTTAATTCGATCCTCACTATTTACATAATCAAAACCGAATCGACCACGATCACATATAAAATAACCGTTAATTTCAGAATTATATCGATTGACGATACGCCTAAGCGAACCGTATCGCTCACCCGGAGTTGTATTACAACCAACACTGCATCCGGTGCATACACTCGGCGCTACTTGCAAATCCCATTTACGGGTGTAGTTTTCACTAAAGGCCTTATCGGTAAACACACCGGTTGGACAAACCTCTACTAAATTACCACTGAATTCACTTTCCAAAACGCCTTCTTCATAGCGACCAAAATAAGTATGGTGATGAGAAGCCTGAGCGGCTAGGTCAGTTCCACCAGCATAATCATCATAAAAACGCACACAGCGATAACAAGTAATACACCGATTCATTTCATGATTGATAAAAGGTCCGAGATATTGATTGCGGTGAGTGATTTTCTTCTTATCGTAACGACGATAGTTGTGGCCAGACATTAGTGTCATATCTTGCAGATGACACTCACCTCCCTCTTCGCATACTGGACAATCATGAGGGTGGCTTATCATCAAGCTTTCGATCACTTTTTCCCGCATATCTTTCGCTTGCGGGTCCTCGATAGAAATAATTGTGCCATCGGTAGCAGGAGTCATACATGCCATAACCAGCACACCATCCTTGTCATCAGCATCACGATACTGCTTAACAGCGCACTGGCGACACGCACCTACTGAGCCCATGCATGGATGCCAGCAAAAGTAAGGCAAATCGAGGCCCTGCGAAAGGCATTCCTGTAACATATTGTTATCGGGATTTACTTTGTAAACGACCCCATCAACAACAACTTCAGCCATCTATTACTCCATTAACCTTGCAAACTCTGTCTCAATGTTTATAAGGACAGCGTTTTTCTTTAATATGACGATGAAAATCTTCAGCAAATATTCTAAGCCCGCTACCCAACGGAGCAGTCGCCCCAGGCGCCAAAGCACAAAAAGTGCGTCCTGGCCCTAAATAATCCACATGCTCATGTAATATTTGCAAATCTTTTTCACTGCCTCGCCCAGATTCAAATTCATTGAATATTTCATCCACCCAGGGCAATCCGTCGCGACATGGCGTGCAGAATCCACAAGATTCATGCGCAAAGAACTTCATTAAGTTACCAATCATCCCTACCGGGCAAGTCTTGTCATCTAACAAGATCATCGTGCCCGTAGCCAAACGACTTCCTACTTTAGCAATTTCATCGTAATCGAATGGAAGGTCGAGATGCTCAGGCAACATAAAATCAGTTGAACCCCCACCAGGTAGAAAAGCGCGTAACCCATAACCTTCACGCATGCCCCCACCATATTTCTCGATAACTTCCCGAATAGTCACACCAAGAGGTAGCTCCCAACATCCTGGCGTTTTCACCCTGCCACTTATTCCGAACAACTTAGTACCGTGATCAATGCCTTCAGTCAGGCCGTGATACCAGTCGACTCCATAAGTAAGGATGCCAGGCAAGTTACACACTGTTTCTACATTGTTCACAATAGTGGGCTTACCCCACAGCCCACTTACTTGTGGAAAAGGTGGCTTTGCTCTTGGGTTCGCACGCTTGCCTTCCAAAGCATTTAATAAGGCAGTCTCTTCACCGCAGATATATCTTCCCGCGCTGGTGTGCAAGATAATGTCTAAATCGAAACCAGTGTTTAAAATATTCTTACCGAGATAACCCTTGTCGTAGGCCTCTGAAATCGCTTGCCTTAAAGTATTTTCTGACGCTTTGTATTCGCCTCGCAAAAAGATATAAGCGACACTAGCCTGAATCGTATAGGAACCAAGAATCATTCCTTCTAAAAGCAAATGGGGATCCCCTTCCATTAATAAGCGATCCTTAAACGTCCCAGGCTCCATTTCATCCGCATTTACAACAAAATATTTTTGTTTCGGCGCATTATCACCTTGAGGGACAAAGCTCCATTTCAATCCGGTTGGAAAGCCCGCACCTCCTCTGCCTTTTAGTCCAGAATCTTTAACAACCTGCAAAACATCGCCTGGGCTTAATCCTGCGGCAATAGCTTTTATACTCTGATAACCATCATTAGCTTCATAAGCATTTATGTCCAGAGGAGGCCTGGACATGTCTATGTTCTTTGTTAAAGGTTTTGTTACCACTTTTGCTTAACTCTTTTAAAGCTTAGGCTTTGCCTTGATAATCAGAAATTATTTGATTGATTTTTTCTGGTGTTAAATTGCGATGCAAATCGTCGCCGACCATCATTACTGGCGCACGATCACAATCACCTAAACAAGGAACAGGTAAAAAAGTAAATCTTCCGTCTTCTGTCGTTCCACCAAAATCCACTCCTAGTTTGTCGTTAATATGGGTGCGCATTTCGTCGCAGCCCATAATCCAGCAGCTGACACTGTTGCAAAATAAAATGACGTTCTTTCCAACAGGCTGGCGATACACCAGATTAAAAAATGTGGCGACACTTTCTAAATCAGCAACTGGCAAATCCAAATATTTGGAAATTGCTAATAGACTCTCATCAGAAACCCAGCCCTGATGTTTTTGTACAATTTTTAATGCCTCCAATCCAACCGCCTGTTTATCAGGATAGAGCTCCAACTCGTGCTCAATTTCCTTAATTTCTTCTTCAGATAATTGCCGCGCCTTAATGGCAGTGGTAGCGATTAAATTTTCACTCATCGATCAACGTCCGCCATAACAAAATCAATACTGGCAATAATGGCAATCAAGTCTGCCACCATAAAACCACGACTAATTTCAGGAATCATTTGCAGGTGGGCAAAAGAAGGGGTCCGGATTCTCGTTCTATAAGAGGTCGTGCTCCCATCTGAAACGAGATAGTAGCTATTAATTCCTTTGGTGCCTTCTATCGCCATAGTTACTTCATTAGGCGGAATAACCGGCCCCCAACTCACACTTAGAAAATGATTAATCAGGGTTTCGATATCCTGCATGGTTTTTTCTTTACGCGGTGGTGTCGTCAATGGATGCTCGGCTTTGTAATCACCGCTTGGCATGTTATCTACGCACTGTTTGATAATTCTTAGGCTCTGACGCATCTCTTCTACGCGCACCGCGCACCGATCATAACAGTCTCCGTTAACTGCGATTGGCACATCGAATTCGAAATTTTCGTATCCGCTGTAAGGTCGATTCTTACGGTAATCCCACTCTAATCCGGTGGCGCGCAAACCTGCACCAGTTACACCCCAGTCATAAGCCTGTTGTGTGTTATATGCACCAACCCCTTGAGTACGTCGCTTAAGGATGCCATTGTTCAAAACCATCTTGTCGTATTCATCGATACGGGGTGGCATGAATTCCAACAATTCCCTCACTCTACCTTCCCATCCCTCGGGAAGATCTTGGGCCACACCACCAATACGAAACCAACCTGGATGCATCCGCGCACCGCAGATTGACTCAATTATGTTAAATATTCTTTCTCTTTCTACAAACATATAGAAAATAGGTGACAACTGCCCAACGTCCTGGGCAAAGGTTCCGTAGAATAATAAATGACTACAGATACGAAACATTTCGACTAACATGACACGAATCGTTTTAACTCTTTCTGGCACTTTGATTCCGGCCATTTGTTCTACAGCCATTACATAGGGCAAGTTGTTCATCACACCGCCGAGGTAATCGATACGGTCGGTATAAGGAATATAGGTGTGCCAGGATTGCCGCTCTCCCATCTTTTCCGCGCCCCGATGGTGATATCCAATATCAGGAACTGCATCCACTAGAATTTCACCGTCCAACTGCACAGCAATTCGAAAGGCACCATGTACACTAGGGTGATTTGGGCCAAGATTTAAAAACATAAACTCCGAAGTATCGGAAGCCCGTTTCATGCCCCACTCTTCTGGCTTAAATAGAAGTGCTTGCTGTTCGTATTCAGCTGCTTCATCCTCTAGCGCGAATGGTTCCATTTCCGTAGCACGGGCTGGATGTTCTTTTCTGAGAGCATGCCCTTTCCAGGTAGGAGGCAATACAAGTCGGCAGAGATTGGGATGGCCGTCGAAGTTAATCCCGAACATGTCCCAGACTTCGCGCTCATACCAATTTGCCGCCGGCCATAGGGGTATGATGGTCGGAATATTTAAATCCGCGTCCATTAACGGTACTTTTACCCGGAAATCGCAATTTCCAGAGAAAGACATTAGATGGTAGACCACTGTAAATTCAGATTCTGGTTGACCTTCACGATGGGAACGCAAGCGTTCATCGATTGCAGTGATGTCAAACAACATTTCAAAGCGCGGACTAGTCTCATCTCGTAAAGTCTTAAGCAGGGATAACAAGTTCTTGCGATCTACCCACAAGGTTGAAATACCCTCACAGGTAGTCTGTTCTGCAAGCAAACTTTCCCCGAAGCGCTGGCGCAGCATATCCAAATATCCTGAAGGTTGGCTATTGGTGTTAACTGTCTCTGCTGCGACTTCCATTTTAGCTGCTTGCTTTAAGTAGTTTTATTAACTAATTGGTTTAACCATGTTTACACTTCGTCAGGCGAACGTAATTCTGTGGCTGCTATACGCTCCGGTCCTCGTACTTCTCTTTGCACGGGGTGGGCTTCTTTTTGAATAATGCCCTGCTCGTTGATTACCCAGCTTAAGGGTCTTCTTTCACGTCCAATTGATTCCTGCAGGAGGATCAGACCCTGCAAAAGAGCTTCTGGGCGGGGTGGGCATCCGGACACATAAACATCCACAGGTAAAAATTTATCTACGCCCTGAACTACCGAATAAATGTCATACATGCCGCCAGAATTGGCACAGGAACCCATAGAAATTACCCATTTGGGTTCCAACAATTGATCATAGAGCAACCTTACGACTGGGGCCATTTTGCGAAACACTGTCCCAGCAATAACGATCATATCTGCCTGTCTTGGAGTGCCACGGATTACCTCTGCACCGAAGCGAGCCAGGTCATGACGCGCAGTAAAAGCTGTGGCCATCTCTACATAACAGCAAGATAAACCAAAATTAAATGGCCAGACTGAATTCTTCCGTCCCCAGGCCACCATGTCCTCTAACTTCGCCATTACTACGTTTTGGCGAATAAAATCATCAACCGCACTTCCACCTGGTCCTGGCGAAGCAGAGTCCTCTACAGATTGTAATTGCCAATTCATAGTTCAAATTCCTTCCTGTTGGTTACCCCTCCAGGACCTTTAAGTTCTTGTAATTCACGCTTCTGAATACTGGTTCGCCAGTCCAGCGCGCCGATGCGCCACAAATAGAACAGCGCGACAATTAAAATAAAAATAAATACGCTGA
>CEOQ01023081.1_pt1 | contig 16648 bp, 18 predicted proteins | sample 361351 | NCBI WGS metagenome assembly CEOQ01 (sample SAMEA2619907, study PRJEB7988) | marine metagenome | biome: marine biome (ENVO:00000447); feature: deep chlorophyll maximum layer (ENVO:xxxxxxxx); material: "saline water (ENVO:00002010), including plankton (ENVO:xxxxxxxx)" | depth 60 m | reverse complement strand
AGTCTGCAACAGCTATTTTTGCATCTAGAGGGTGAATGGAGCCATTAGAAATTGCATCTACAAAATCTTGCAAATCGTTCCAGACAGAGGGGCTTCCGTACTTAGGATCGGGGGTAACTGTGAAAGAACCCAATCTGGGAAGAATGATATGTTGAACAATCTCGAAAACAGGAGAGTTTTGGTTGCCAACTTCTAGGAATGACTTTCGCATTTTGGACATTATTGAATCTGAATTGTCGTCTAAGAGGATTGCATTGCTTGGATCAGACTTTGACATTTTGTGATCGAATGATTCCATTCTACCGCCGGGACCCTTCAATCCTGACATCATGGGAGTATGGATACAAGTTGCCTTTGTCCAATCGTACTTATCTGCAACATCTCTCATGTACATGTGCGCCTTTCGCTGATCCATCCCTCCGAAGGCAATGTCAATCTCTAATTCGAAAATATCGGCTGCTTGCAGGGCTGGATAATAGAAAGCAGCGAGATCATGATCAGATGAGTCCTCATCGCGCCCCATTATGCTAAATGTCCTCCTAACCCTTGAAAGGCTCATGTTCTTTGAACATCTCAGAACCCTCTCCCAATACTTGCCCGAATCCATCATTTCCGACGCCCGGAGGAATTGAAGTTCGCCTGCATTTTCTCCTTCGGAAGGATTGCCAAGAAGGGCCCTGAAAACTTCACAAAGATAATCTGCAGCGAGTGAAATTTTCCCCATGTCGCGGCCAAACTTGTCATTCACCCATGCATGCCAATCGGCTAACAGAATGATTACATTGACGTCTTCATCGAGCATTTTTCTTATAGTATCGGCCAAAATCAGATATCCCAAATGAGCCTTGCCGCTTGGCTCCAGGCCAATGTATCCAGTTAACTGATCATCCCCCGAATGGGTATTGCCGCCAGACATGATGGATGCAAGATGTTCAATTCCAATTACTTCTTGGCATCCTGAAAACATCCTTTCAATTCTATCCCTAGATTCCTTGTCGAGGGAAGAAAGTGGGCCTTCTGACATCTCCCCACCCTAGTCGAAAATCTTGTTCAATTTACCGGCTCGACCTGCAGCCTTGGTATTCTCATTAGATTCCAATAAGCCCTCTATCTCCTCAATTAACAAGTTGGCTTTGGAGCGCTGGGATTCAGAAAGGTTTTCGGAAATTTCCATGAAGTGTTTCGCCGAAGAAATAGCTGATTTCGCCTTTGAAGCCTTCTTTGCCCATTCTTTGGCCTTATCTCCACGTTGTTTGGAGTTGTAGCCAGTGGCTCTGTCTAAGAAAGTGGTCCACCTCTTTCGATCGTCCATTGCAGATTTTACCGAATCTTGATCATCGAAGTCGGGAGGGATATTTGTTATGTCAACAATCAAAGCACCGTTCTCAAATCTAGCCTCTATCGAAGTCATTACACCATGGGAGCCGGAAAACGAGTTCTCCGAAGTCTTCTCCACATTATCGAATAACTCGGAGGCTAGTTCGGACAAACCGCCGTTTTCCTCTACTTCTTTTATCAATCCTCTTCGAACATCAAACCTTTCCATTGAGCCTCCGAAAAGAGGTTGCCACTTCAATTCTGCCGAAATGAGAGGAGCATGAATAGGGTACAATGGCTAAACCATCGAATCCCATCCGGATAACGTGGGCATGAAGCTTAGGGCATTAATTCTGGCCGTGATAATGGCCATTTCTAACCCGTCCGTAGTGGCCCAATCGGCTGTTTTCTTGGAAGATGTGGTTTTTCTGGAGGAGAGGGATTCTGGAATTGAGGGGGCGACTATCTCTCCGGATGGGGAATTTGTGTTAGCATATGGGGCCGATTCCTCAATTTTTCTTGTTGATTCAGATGACCCTTCAAACAATTCAAAGTTGGATTGGTCAGGAAATAGCATTTTGTTTGACTCATCATTTCATCCGGGGGGGCAGACGGCAATGATTGTCGGTTCGGGAGGGGAACTATTGAGATTTGTCAAATCGAATGAAAGTGTAGAGAGTGCTGGTGGAAGCTTGAATTTCGGGGACACAGATCTGAGAGCAGTTTCTTGGAATGGAGATGGGAGTTGGGCCTACATTGGTGGAGAAATGGGGTGGTTATGGAGATCCCGGGCAATTGGCGATGGAGGGGGGCAGGAGTCATTTCCCCTAGAAGGTAGGGGGGAGAGCGATGTAAATGGCATCTCATGCATCCAGGGATCAAGGGTTTGTGTAATTTCATCCAGCGTGGATGGAATTGGCGTAATTGATGAGGAACATCAGGTTCACTGGATAGGCGGATATGGCTATCCCTGGATAGACGTCGTATGCCCAAATGATGGAAGTAGCGAATGCGTAGTAGTCTCTACAGATTTGACGATTGCAATTGTCAACATCGACATAGGGGAGCCGGAAAAATCAACAATTTTCGATAATGATATTGTTCAACTTCAAGGAGTTGAGGGGGCAATCAACGGAATTGAATACCAATCTGAAGGTAAATCGCTTATCTCTGTGGCCCCGTTTGGAATAATTGAACATGACCTTGGCCTCAGGAAGTCCTTTCCTTGGTTAGAGAATATTGACGTTGTAGATTTTAACACGGAAATATCGGACCACAGAATTGTTTCTTCGTGGCAAACTGGATCGAATATCGGATGGGTCATAACTAGTGAAGGGGCAATGATTTCATTCTCACCTGAATTCCAAGAAAAAAAGGGTGGCTTGCTGGAGATATGGATTGGTTTAGTCATTATTGGTGGGACCCTTTTATTGATCTCCAGTCTTATCGTGAGTTCATCGCCCGGGCTAAGTAGGTGGGTCTCAATGAAGATTGGAAGCGATGAGGAACGTGAGAGAGCAATAAAAGAAAGCCGACGGCGTTCAAGGAAAAAAAGGCGAGCATAAATTCATGAGTGCGTAACCTCGCGAGAGATTGAGAAATATGACCTACGAGGCCTTGGACTTCTATGATATCGACTCATTGCTTTCCGAAGAAGAGAGAATGGTTAGGGACATGGTTAGGGACTGGGTTGAAGACAGAGTCATTCCCAATATTGAAAATGCTTGCAGAGAAGGAATATTTCCCGATGAATGGCGATCCGAGATTGGAGAGCTGGGGATTCTAGGAGCTCCGCTGAAAGGTTACGGATGCCCTGGACTATCTTACATTGCATATGGACTAATCTGCCAAGAGTTAGAACGAGGTGACAGCGGAGTTAGATCATTCGCCAGTGTTCAAGGTTCCTTGGCGATGTATCCTATCTGGGATTTCGGAAGTGAGGAGCAGAAGGAGCACTATCTCCCCAAGATGGCAAGTGGGGAGTGGGTCGGTTGCTTTGGTTTGACGGAGCCCGACTATGGGTCAAATCCGGGAGATATGATCACAAGAGCAGAAGACAAAGGGGGCCACTACTTGATTAATGGGGCCAAGATGTGGATTACCAACGGCACAATTGCAGATTTGGCAATAGTTTGGGCCAAACTTGACGGGGAAATCAGAGGCTTCATTGTCGAAAAGGGAGATGAGGGATTCAGTGCTCCAGAAATGAAAGGTAAGCACTCGCTCAAGGCTAGTGTTACTAGCGAGCTGGTTTTCCAGGATTGCAAGATCCCCAAAGACAGAATCCTACCAGGAGTAAAAGGTTTGAAGGGGCCATTTAGTTGCCTAAACAATGCAAGATATGGAATCTCATGGGGGGCGGTTGGTGCCGCCCAATCCTGTTTTAACTCGGCGCGTGAATATTCCCTCAGTAGAATTCAGTTTGGACACCCCATTGCATCTTTCCAACTGATTCAAAACAAACTTTCATGGATGCTCAGAGAGATCACAAAGGGTCAGCTCCTGGCATTTCACATAGGAAAGAAGAAAGATGACGGAAGTTGGATTCCTGAACAGATTTCTCTGGCGAAGATGAACAATGTAGACATGGCATTGGAGATAGCTAGGATGTCCAGAGACATCCATGGTGCTAATGGGATTTTGGATGAATATCCAGTAATGCGCCATATGGCAAATCTGGAGTCGGTAAAGACTTACGAGGGCACTCACGATATTCACAATCTGATACTTGGTAGGCACATTACAGGAATTCAGTCATTTACCAGGGAGGTTTAATGGCCCAGTTCCTCAAAACCCAATGTTGAAAGAGTCCCCAATGACCCGTGCATTATAGTGATTAAATGGTAGTGGCAGTTCTCCTCAAGCAGGTCCCAGACACTACGGCTAAAATAGGCATTTCTGGAAATGCGGTTGACCAAGGCTCGATCTCCAAGTGGGCAATCAGCCCATACGACGAGTATGCACTCGAGTCGGCGATTAAGTTGAAGGAAGAGGGGGCAGGAGAAATATGTGCAATAACCTGCGGACCACAAAGGGCATCAAAAATACTCACTGAGGCGGCGGCTGTTGGGGCGGATTCATTGGTCCATATCCAAGTTGACGTTTTTTTGGACAGCACTCAGACACAGGAGTTACTCTCTGCAGCAGTAAGAAGAACCGGTTCTGAAGTAGTTCTATGCGGGAAGCAATCTGCTGACATGAACAGTGGTTCCACCGGTCCGGGAGTAGCGACACAGTTGGGTTTTTCTTGTGTTGGCGTCGTATCCAATGTTTCGTTCACAGGAGGGGGTTTTTCCGCTACACGTTTGGGGCCAAATGGATTGGAGGAGATTGAGGTCCCTGCACCTTGTGTTTTCACTTTTGACAAAGGAGATTCCGAACTAAGGAGGCCTAATGTGAGGGGAATAATGATGGCAAAGAAGAAGAATATTGAGACTCTGACGCCTGAAGACCTTGGTATTGATTTGGGAAGTTCCAGGATAAACATAGAATCCCATTCACACCCCCCTCAGAAGCCACCGGGACAGAAGTTCGAAGGTGCCAATTCGGTTCCCATTGTTGTCAAGAAGCTAAGGGATGAGGCGAACGTAATTTAGGTGGCAATATGGAGATAACTGTAATTTCGGAATCCAATGAAGGGATTCTTCATCCCGTAACTGGGCAATTAGTTGGAGTTGCCGCCTCGCTGGGTTCGAATGTAACTGTTCTTTGCCCCGGGGGAGTGGGTGCTTCGGAGGTTGCGACTCTTTCGGGAGTTACTAGAGTTGTTTCTGTTGAAGGGGGCTGCTTTGATAGTTATGACTGCAAGGCATGGACTGATGTTTTATCACCTCTTTCCGAAGGTGATTTATTGTTGTGTTCTTCGTCCAATTTAGGGAGAGAATTGGCATCCTCAATAGCGGCTAGCAGAGGAATCCCTGTAACTCAGGATGTCATTGCAATAGAAGCGGGGTTTAGCGTTACCCGACCTATTTACTCGGGTAAAGCAATTGAGAAATCGACTATTGAGTCACCCTGTGCGATAACGCTTCGTGGCAATTCATTCGAACCTGCCGAACAAGGAGGTAGTGCCGAAATTAGCACTGTGAACAATAGTGCCGACGTTGCTGTTTCTGTAAAGAGGGCATTAGATAAAGCAGGAGAAAAGCTTGATGTCAGCGAGGCGGAAATAATCATTTCAGGAGGCAGGGGCATGGGGGATCCATCAAACTTCTCACACCTTTTTGAGATAGCTGAATCGGTCGGGGCGGCGGTGGGTGCCAGCAGAGCAGCAGTGGACACATGGGAAGAGATACCCCACAGCATGCAAGTAGGACAGACGGGTAAAACTGTGGCTCCAAAACTGTACATAGCTATTGGAATTAGCGGGGCAATTCAACATCTGGCAGGAATGAGGACTAGCAAGTACATCGTCGCGATAAATAAGGATCCAGAGGCTCCAATTTTCGGTGTTGCTGACTATGGCATTGTAGCGACTTGGGAGGAATGTGTCCCAATTCTAAAGCAAGAGCTGTCGGCCCTATTTTCGAACTAAGCATTCTGCTTAATTGAATCTGCCCGTGTCTTTTCAACGATTCTAAGATAGTCCTCGTTTATTCCGCCTGTAACGTAAACCCCATTGAAACATGAGCAATCAAAGTTCGCAATAGAACTGTCTCCAGCCTGAATGCAAGAGCTGACTAGGTCTTCCAATTTCTGGTAAATCAACCAGTCCGCCCCGATAGATTTGCAAATTTCATCATTGGACTTGCCAAATGCAATGTATTCTTTCCTTGCGGGCATATCGATCCCATACACATTTGGATGAATGATAGGGGGGGAAGAAGAAGCGAACAATACTCTGGAGGCCCCTGCCTCTCTGGCCATGCTAACTATCCTCCTTGATGTATTTCCCCGAACTATGCTATCGTCAACTATCAGTATAGTTTTACCACTGAATTCTTTATCGATGGTATTGAGTTTCATTCTTACAGAATCCTTCCTAATTTTCTGACCTGGCATTATGAATGTCCTACCGATGTACCTGTTCTTCACGAAACCTTCTCTATATGGAACTCCCAATTCGCTTGAAATCCCCAAAGCTGCAATCCTTCCCCCCTCGGGAACTGGAATAACCGCATCTATCCCATGATTAGGGAGGGCTTTCATTATCGCTCTGGCTAGAGCCTCCCCCATCTTCAGTCTGGCCTCATGGACTGAAATCCCGTCGATTACTGAATCGGGTCTTGCGAAGTAAACATGTTCGAAAACACAAGGGGTAAGTCTTGGTCGTGGATGGCATATTTTCGAGTTTATGCCTCCGTTCATCCTTACAATAACCGCTTCTCCTGGTTTCACATCCCTTTCAGGCTCAAAACCCAGGGCCTTGCATACGACACTTTCGGAAGAAACGACCCTCTCTGAGAATCCATCGACTTTTCTATGTCCTATGAACAAGGGGCGGATTCCATTGGGGTCGCGGAATGCAACTATGCCCCATCCAGTTACTAGGCATACCACACTATAGCTGCCTTCCACACGCAAGTGGGTTCTTTCTATTGCCCTAAATATGTCATCCTCCGTAAGTGCTTCCAGGCCCCCAGGTCTACCGTTTACAGACCTTTGAATCTCTGCGGCAAATAAGTTCAGAAGTGCTTCCGAATCAGAACTAGTGTTGATCCTTCTGTGATCGTATTCCAACAATCCAGAGATTATATCTGATGTGTTGTTCAGATTTCCATTGTGAGAAAGACTAATTCCAAAAGGAGTATTTGTGTAGAATGGCTGGGCCTCTGATGAAGAGTTTGATCCTGCTGTAGGATATCTAACGTGACCAATCCCCATTGAGCCCTCCAGATTCTTCATGTGCCTCTGCCGGAAAACATCGCGAACAAGTCCATTTGCCCTCCTGTGACAGATATTGTCGGAGTCACTAGTTACTATTCCTGCTGCGTCCTGGCCCCTATGCTGGAGAACAAGAAGAGCATCATAGATAGAGGGGGCGACTTGGGATCCTGGCGATCCAACAACTCCGATGATTCCGCACATCGAATCAATCCTAGGCCGGGAAAACTAGACTTAGGAGTTTTTGGAGAGCATTAACTACTTCTGCGACATGGACCTATTTCTCTTGTTCCACCTGAATTTCCTCATTCTGGAAGTATTTCCATAACCGCAACTTGCACACTGGCCCTTCTGCTTGTGGTAGGAGTGCCTGCCACACCTTCTACAGCGAATGTGAGTTGACTTCTGCCTCTTCCCCATACTCGGTGTGCCCTTCGACATGCATTCTACCTCCTAAGACGACGCGCCCACCGACCGATTTGTTATGAGGGTTATCCTGATCAAGGCGATTGTAATGATTGCCATTAGCAGAGGCATGAGGGACAATATCCCGATAGAAGCAGAAACCATCGCTTCACGAATTGAAGACAGCGGAGTGGTGCCTGTTACCTTCATTGCCAGAAAAGTAGACAATAGTGCAGCGATGAAAATTGAAAGGAAGTGAAATCTTGAATTTTGGAATGGATTAATTGTTGCCAGAAGATGAATGAATAGGAATTGGGACGACAATAGGACCCCCCCCGAAAACAATAGCAATACCTCTGAAAACTCAATTGCCACCTTATCCCCCTCCTAAACGCCTTTCGAGAATTGTTCGGACCAGCTTTTCTTCCTCTTTAGAAAGTGGTTCCGACTCAGAATCGATGCCTGCAAATCTTTCGGCCATTGCGACGCCGATGATGAAAACAATAATTCCAGCAAATAAACCAATATAGGCAAAAACACCATTAGTTGCTACTTTTGAAAAACCATATTCCGACTGTGTTGAAGCCAAATACCATGATGCAATGATGAAAAACCAAGCCGGAACCAGCTCGAAGAGTTGTGTTTTACCATAAGTCGGTGATGATCTAAGGGCCAATAGGGATCCGACACCAAAAAGAATGGCCCATGAAAAAAAATTTAGCAACTCTTGATGCATTTCTTGCTCGGGGCCGGAGATTTCTCTCGGAATCAATACTAAACAAGAGACGCCCAGAAGTGCCAATGGGGCCCCAAATCTGCTTCGCTTAAATGCTGGTCCCATTCTGTGAAAACAATACCCAAATGTGGTCAAAACGATAGAAGCCCAAATTATTGCTGCATCGAAGGACACAATTGTTGGATGGGGCGCATATTATTGTGTTTTTCTTGGGCCGGGGGCCTCTAGCATTCGCAATAACTTGGCTAGTTTCATATATGGGCCATTGGTGGCTCGCCGCGCACGAGTTGTGTTATGGGTGAAAAAATGGTGAAGATGCCAAGAAAGGTGATGCGCTACAGCCCTGCAGCAGGCAAGCATACTGAACACACCGTGGAAAGGGTGAAGAAGCGAAGAGCCAGTGAATTAAAATGGGGCCAGAGGAGATTCAGAAAGGTGACTTCAGGTTACAGGGGCTTCCCAAGGCCCAAACCATCCGGTGAGAAGCCTACCAAGAGGGTGAACTTGGTGTACAGATGCACAGAAACTGGTAAAGCACACTCGCCCAAAGGGAAGAGGGCGAGAAAGTTTGAGCTAGTTGATAATTGAGGTGAGTTGTCTTGGCTGGTCGTTTCCTAAGAGTAAGTTGCAAAGATTGTGGCAACGAGGCCACATTATTCGAAAGAGCGGCGACAATAGTTGCTTGCGCAATATGTGGTTCAACTCTTGCCGAACCATCGGGTGGAATGGCCGACCTCACAGGTTGTACGGTAATTGAAGTACTAAACTAGAGAGGGGGCATCTTGAAAGAAGTTGAGTCCGGTTGGCCCGAGGAAGGCGAATTGGTTGTCTGCACTGTCAAGAGCGTAAAGGAAAATGGCGCCTATCTTGATTTGGACACATACCCTGGAAAGGAGGGTTTCGTATTCATTGGCGAAATTGCAACTGGTTGGGTCAGAAATATAAGAGCCCATGTCCGAGAAGGGCAAAGAGTGGTTTCCAAAGTTATTGGTGTTAAGAAGGATAGGGAAAGCATCACACTATCCATAAAGTCAGTCTCCGAGGAACGAAGAAGAGATGCGCTACAATCCTGGAAGAATGAACAGCGTGCCTCTCAAATCATGAGAGTTGCAGCGGAGCGGGTTGGATGGGACGAAGAGAAGGCACTGGCGATTTCAGACGAGATGCGTGAATCATTTGGAACCCTATATGGGGCTCTAGAGGACTGTGCAATAAATGAAAGTGCCCTTTCAGAGGCTGGCTTCAAAGGAGACTGGATGGGAGTTGTAACCGATCTTGCAATCGAGAATATTGTCCCCCCATTTGTAGAAATTAGAGGTTTGTTTGAAATTAAGGTTTGGGGGCCAGAGGGTGTGAATGCCATTCGTTCAGCACTGGAAGCAGCAGAAAGTTGCGCCAAAGGGAATGAAGATGTGACCCTGACTTGCCACTATGATGGAGCACCAAACTACAGAGTAGATATCAGAGCTCCAGACTATCCATCTGCTGAGTCTGTGTGGGAGGATGCCAAAAATTCCGCTTCTGAGAAGATCGGGGCTGTAGATGGCTCGATCGCAATTGAACGCCTCTGAAAACAGTTTCAGAAGACGATACTTCATGAACCTCAAAGGGCCGGTAATTGCTATCGATGGCTAGAACTAGGTTACAACGCTGCAATGAATGCAAAACTTTCGGACTGGGTAGCAAGTGCGAAAAGTGCGGAGGTAGGATGGAGAGTGCGGCTGCTCTGAAGTATTCTCCAGAAGATCCACAAGGTGCAAGAAGGAGAAAGAGGCAGGACGCTGGGAGTAAGGAATGGATTGAGTCACTGCCCAGTCCCAGAAAGAAGAGGGATGAGACTTGAATCGAAGTAAAATACACTGGCTCGATGGTGGTTCGATTCCCGAAGGTTGCTTGATTATGGAGGCAGTCCCAGGAGTTGGAAACGTCGGGAAAATTATGATTGATGCGTTGATTAGTAAGCACCCATCAAGAACGATTGGATGGATACTGCATCCGGACTTCCCCCCCCATGCTACTCTGGGAGAGAAGGGGCTAATTGGCCCTCCTAGATTAGAAATAAGCACAATAATGTTGCCAGATGGGAAGACTATTGTCGGAATCACTGGAATCATGCAGCCAATGACTGCATCGGGTCAGTATGAAGTTGCAGAAACCATTCTTGATCTAGCAAAGCAGTGCATGGCGCCTCAACTTCTGGTTCTGGCAGGTCTAGCATCGGGTCCAGATTGTCGTGCAATTCACGCAATCTGCTCTAGCGAAGAAGTGAGGAGGAAATTAGAAGGGAGTGACATCATAGTGAGCAGGGATCAGCCCCAACAGGGCATGATTGGAATGGCCGGATTGGTCCTATCCCTATCCGCTACTGAGGAAGTGCCTGCAGTGGGAGTAGTTGCAGAGACCATTGGTGCCAGTTCCGACGTTCTAGCGGCTGATAGAATGGCGAACTGGATTGAGCAGGCGTTTGAAGTGCCACTGGACTTGGACTTAGATAGCACCAAAGAGACGGCTGCAAGGCTAATGAAAGAAATTGGTGTGGAGAGTTCAATAGAAGACTACCTCACATTTGATGAGCAAGAGACGTCTTCTGACTTCTACGTATGAGGGGCGACCAGAACCTGCTCAATTTTTCTTGGCATTTCCAATCCAATTTTCTCGAAGGCCTCTGAGACTGATGAGAAAGGCCTGTTTGATGACTCTCTGGACAACTTGGCCCTGATGCTAACTATAGACCAAGCGGATTTGGGGCCTATTCCCGGGATTGCTTCTAATTGCCTATGGGTTACTTCGTTAATGTCCATTCCCAACTCTACTCCAGAAATGCTCCTTTTCCCATGTCCAGTAACCATCACGTCGGAGCTTGATTCCAGTGGAATCCTGTATGGTACTCCGACAAGAATGGGATATGCTCCGATCTGCCTGCCGAACGTGATCCCCGAGGTTCCTACTACGCGAGGATCCCTATGAATTGGATCTGTGACTTGTTCCGGCCTTCTTATCCGGTCCCCGTGTGCCTCCCACCAAACATCCCTGAGGATGCTTCCTTCCTGAAACATCTCCTTTAGGATCGGTTTGTCAATCTCTTCCCTAACCTTTTTCTTGAAATCTTTGAAATGGGATTCGTTAACCTTCTGGAAAGAAAGGCCCTCGACTTGCCTGATGTTGATCCTCCTCAGCCAAAGTCCCTCTTTCTTGATTTTTCTGAGAAGTGCCATGTTCTTGTTGAATGATGATTCAGTCTCTCCATTCAGCCCGGCTATGAAATTCAGTCCCGGTAAGAGTTTTGGAAGGCCGCGACTGCCTCTTTCCCTGCCGAACTTGTTGATTAGTCGGATTGCAGATAATAATTGCTGAGAATCGCAGTTTAGCCAATTCTTCTCATGTACGATAGGGTCTGCTGACTCTATCCCGAACGACAAGACGGCCCCGTCTGAAAGAGTCTCCACTAGAGTTTTGGTTATCTCGGTGGACGGTTCCAGGTTCTCAGCGATAATTGATGGATTTGCATTGTCGACATGTAGAACCTCGAGGCGCTCATCCTCCCTAAGGCCGTGCAGAACCCTTGCAATCGGCTCGGTTTGAGGGACTGGGTACTCCAAATCCTCTACACCCTCTGCGAAGTAGGTGAATATGTCTGTAGCACCTCCGATTCGGACATTCCTTACTCCCGCATCCATTGCAACTTTGACTTCGCTGATCACATCATCTTCTGGCCTCCAGATTGGAAGCCCTTTCTTGGGTTCAATACAAAACCTACAGCCGCGTTTGAACCTTACACACCCCTGATATAGTTCGAGCTCGTAAATTAGTGGGCCGGGGGAATCGCCAATAGAGGACAGGTCTGGATGGTCCAAGACTGCCTTTGACTTGGCTCCGGACAGAGCCCAAGCGCCCCATTGTTCCGGACTCCTTCTTCGATTCTCCCACCTACCTGTGTCGAGAAAGTGGTTTAGCGATGCGTCAGTGTCCTGAACGCAGCAGAAAATGTCGTTGGATATTGGCGACCACCCGGAGTACCTCCATTGCCTAATTGCCCATCCGCCGCACAGAACCGGAGTTCCTGGAGTCGCGCATGAAATGACCTGATTGATTTCCTTGTTGCTTATCGGAGTCCCACGAACATACTTGCCGGGAACGACAGCCCCGGCTAGAATCACCATACCACTCAATTCTGAGAAGTCGATGGGTTCTTCGGAGATATTTTTGTCTGATTTGTACTTGTTCCTGATCCTCCACTGATCTACTGTAACATAATCGTAAGGAATCCCTCTTGACTCAAGTACTCCACAGATGTATCGAATATGGAACCCAACGAAATTCGGAACTCCGAAGGCCGCTGGCTCGTCCTCATAGCCATCGAAGACCAGCCACCGACTCATGTTTTCATTATGTTCGAGTGGCAAGTCGGACTTGACGGTTCGCACTAACGTCGGCGTCTTCTCTTACTTTCCCTTCTTCCTCCGGAAGAGGATTCTTCTACTGAAATCCTCCTTCCTTTGAATTCAGATTTGTTTAGTGAATTGATTGCCGACTCCGCATCTTTCTTTTTGGCGAAAGTCACGAAGCCGAAGCCTCTGGGCCTTTTGGTCTCTGAGTCCATGGCCAAATGGACATCCTTCAACACCCCATGGGTGGAGAAAGCCTCCCTAAGGTCTTCTTCCGTTGCATCATAGGAAATACCCCCTACAAACAGTTTGAAGCCCATTTCTTTCTGAGCCTTCAATCTGGCCTCCTTCATTATCTTCCTCTCTTTTGCAAGATCATCCTTGTTAGCCTTTCCAGACTCCACCTTTTCCATGCATTCGCGGCATCTCAGAGGCTTCCCGGGAGTAGGCTTGAATGGGACCTTGGTCTGATCTCCGCATAGAGTACACTTTGCGGGAAACAACTCCCTCTGCTGCCTTCCACCCCTTCCTTTTGAGGATGGTTTCCTTCTAGCCGAAGCAGGAATCTCATATGACCAACCTCTTCTGTGATCTGCCACGGGAGAGAGGAATGGCCTCGCACCTTCGTGCCCTAGCATTGACTCTGCTTCCTCGGACCAGCGTTGTCCGGGACGGTTCAGCTTCTGGAGTTCCGAACCAGCAGGGATTCCAAACCCATGTCCGAAACCCTTCGAAAGAGCTCTAAATCCCCTGTAGTCGCAGCGAGGGCATTCCACGTTGAAGTCCGGAGTCTTGTCACTTGATTGCAGAACTTCTCCGCAAGGTGGGCAAAATGCATGAAGCACTCCCAGATCGGGATTGCCCTTTGTAGAAGCCTTGAGCATTGGTTCGACTTTGATCACCTCGGCCCTTACGATGTCCCTCTTCCTCATTGCGTCACCTGCAGATGGAATGAAACGGTCCACCATCTCTGAAACATAGATGTCAGCAAACAACTTCAATGCCGGAACCGACCTGTGACCATGCTCGTTCGTCTCGATATGCAGGACCCTGATTTCTGCTGTCTTCTCATTGAGTCTGTTCACCTCTCCAATTAGTAAGTCACCAATCTTTGGATCGTTTATTGTAGGAATTGAAGAATCCACTGAGATAACTCCGGATTTATTGACAAGTTGCCCGGAGAGAATTGCGACGGCACCGTCTTCAGAGACATGTATCCCTCCGCCGGCTTCCTCTGCAGAACCTATTTCCACAGGAGAACCCGGAGTAACTTGGTCCCCAACTGATGCAGCCATCGGCCCGCCGACCGGAAGACCCCCTATGAACGGTCCGGCCGGATTGAGCCGTGGGCTCATGGTGGTATAAGACGCCAGAAAGCGGCCCTAGTCTTCCCCCTCTGTCTGCTATGATGGGAGTAAGTTACTGGGAGGGCGAAGTCTGCCTCGCCGTATCTCTCTACAAACCATCCTTGCCCCTCAAAAAAAGGCCGAATGTGACTTGCTTCGGCACTATGCATGAGATGCGAGGTGGCTTGGGCAGAAAGTATGGCATCGAGGAATGGACGGTCGGCCTTTGGGGACTGTCGCCCCCATGGCGGGTTGCTGATTACGAGATCTGCTTTTTCGATATCTGCCGATTCCTGGCCGAGTTTAGCTTGAATCACCTGAACTGATTCTGAGAAACCCATCTCTTCGGCATTCAAATTGGCAATTTCGCAAGACTTCGCATCAGATTCTACCAGAATTGCCTTTCCTGCACCAAGTGCAATGGCCCCCAAGCCGAGCACCCCATTTCCTGCCCCCAAATCAGCAACTGTGCAGCCATCCCGTAAGTCGTCGAAGTTGGCAATATCAGTTAGCCACCTTGCGGCTAAGTCGCCTTCGGTGGTGTACTGCTCGAGTTCTGATGATAAAGTTTGAAGTTGTTCGAGTCCGGACAGTAACATAGCCAGTCTCCTGACCCTCATGCTTGCCGAAACTCAATCTCGCCTAAGAACCAATTCAGAGTTCGGAACGAATAGGGCCTCTCATAGTTCAAATACCCCCGATTCTGATACTCCATCGAGACCAATGTCCGATATGCTGTCCTATGGTCTTCTGATCATCTTAATAGGCCTCGTAATACTATTGGTCTATGCTCTTTCTCTGCTGAAATATATTCAGCAAGAGTCTGCATTGATTCGTGATCAAGCATCTCAAATACACACTCTAGGAGTAGTCCAAAAAGAAGCGATTGGGAATTTAGATTTCTCTGTCAAACCCGAGGTCATCACAGCTGGGATTGCTGCTAGCGGAGAGACTCTCAAAGGAGCTGTTGCAGGGACAATGAAAGAACTGAAAATTGCCGAAGATATCGGAAATATTCGGAGTTCCGCTGACTCCGTTGCCAGCGAGGTTGCAGAGATACAGAAGATATTCCTAGACAAGCAAGCTGCCGCGGGGTGGGCTGAGATAGAACTTGAGAGGATTCTAAAGGACTCTTTCGCAAATGTCAGTATCAGAAAGAAGGTATCCAAACTCGATAGCATTCCCGATGCTAGCCTGAAACTATCGGATGGCAGGATTCTCTGTATCGATTCAAAATTCCCGATTAAAGCGTTCAAGGAAACTCTGGCTATTTCTGAAGGGGGCTCTGGAGAAGAAGATGGTAGATCCAGGATTGGTAACAGGAAAGCGTTCCTAGAAGCTGTCAGAGGACACATAACCAAAGTGGAATCCAGTTACGTTAGACCTGAGTCGGGCACTACTGAAGTTGCCTATCTGTATATCGCATCAGAGAGAATATACGACTACATGATTTCTCCAGATAACCTAGAAGAATCCGCCCTAATTCGAGATGCAGCGAGTAGGGGTGTTGTCGTCTGCTCCCCGAACTCTCTGATTGCAAATATGCACCTCCTCCACATCGCCGAGAGGGCCATGGGTATTGCTGAAAAGTCAGATGAAATAATCAGAGGGCATACCCGTCTCAGAAGTGATTTGAACGAGTTAAATTCAGTCTGGAGCAAACTCAGCACTCAGATTAGCAACTCATATGCTAACCGCACCAAACTACAGGAATCGATGGATTCTTTGGAGAGGGCTTTGGACGCACTTGAGAGCCTAGACCTGAGTGTAGATGAAGACTGAGTGCCCCTTCCGACACCCATGTTGGACTGGGATTCAGTCGGTTATCACCCGGTAGTGAATCTTCCTGACGATTACGAGGTTAGGGATTTCACTTCTGGAGATTATACTCCCTCGGAAAACGAATTTGAAATTGGTCGATACGATGAATTGCGCCCTGGAATGTATTCTACCGAGCTCTTTGCAGGAGAGAGATTCTTGCATGTAGGTATCGATATTGGAGGGCCAGTGGGAACTCCTTGCATGGCATTCATGGATGGCGAGATCTCTCACTTCGGTTACAACCCTGCAGCAGGCGACTATGGCAATGTTTTAATCACCAAACATGAGATATGCGGGATTCCAGTTTGGGCCTTGTACGGGCACCTAGATAATGCATCAATAGAAGGTAAGAAGGTCGGTCAGAAGGTGAAGGCTGGAGAGGAAATAGCTTGGTTTGGAGCATTTGAGGAGAATGGTGGCTGGGAGCCGCACCTGCACTTCCAATTGTCCCTAATCGAGCCCAAGACTCACGATATGCCAGGAGTGGTGGCTCCCAAGGACAGAGAGCGGGCTCTCAGAGACTACCCCGACCCTAGGCTTGTTTTGGGGCCCATTTACTGAACTGTTTCCAGATGTGCCTTCAGAGACTCTATGGCAGGCATGTCCGATGGATCCTCTTCTGTCAGTAATGCTAGTCCGATTGAAACCCAATCCGTAACATGAGCAGCATAAAGGAGCCTTTCTAGAAGGCTTTCCCCTTCGCAATCTATGACCCATGTTGGTTTGGCTTCAATCTCCTCCAGCATCCATTCAATCCTTGCGTTAGTTCGTGGATGCAGTTCTTGGCAAGATAGAACCATTAGTGCCCGGTCCTG
>CEOQ01035932.1_pt1 | contig 16686 bp, 16 predicted proteins | sample 361351 | NCBI WGS metagenome assembly CEOQ01 (sample SAMEA2619907, study PRJEB7988) | marine metagenome | biome: marine biome (ENVO:00000447); feature: deep chlorophyll maximum layer (ENVO:xxxxxxxx); material: "saline water (ENVO:00002010), including plankton (ENVO:xxxxxxxx)" | depth 60 m | reverse complement strand
ACTACAAAAGCCGAGAAAACCGAAGGTGGTTATATAATTACTGGACAAAAAATCTGGACATCTACTGCTCAAATTGCCGATAAAATTATGATATTAGTTAGAACTACTCCAAAAGAAGAATGTGAAAAAAATATTGATGGACTAACTTTATTTTACACTGATTTTGATAGATCAAAAATTGAAGTTATTGAAATCGATAAAATGGGGAGAGCTGCGGTAGATAGTAATCAAATATTTATCGATGGTTTAGAAGTCCCTGAAGATGACCGTATAGGTGAAGAAAATAAGGGATTTTATTATTTATTAGATAGCCTCAATCCTGAAAGAATATTAATTGCAGCAGAAGCTTTAGGTATAGGAAGAAGCGCTTTAAATAGAGCAGTGGATTATGCTAATAATCGTATTATTTTCGATCGTCCAATAGGCAAAAATCAAAGTATACAGCACCCTCTTGCTGAAAACTGGGTCGAATTAGAAGCAGCAGAATTGTTAATTTTAAAAGCAGCATTTCAATATGATAATGGTGAAAATTCTGGGGGACTTGCTAACGCTGCAAAATACTTCGCTGCAGAAGCAGCGTTTAAAGCTGCAAATCAAGCAGTTATGACCTTAGGTGGCATGGGATATGCAAAAGATTTTCATGTTGAAAGATTATTACGTGAATCAATGATTCCGCGGTTAGCACCAGTTAGTGCGCAAATGGTATTAAATTATATTTCAGAACGTATACTTGGATTACCTAAATCCTATTGATTGGATAATTATTGATGGATAACATTACACACGCATTGCAAGGGATTAAAGTTTTAGATCTAACGCGAGTACTCGGTGGACCTTATGCAACCCAAATTCTTGCTGATCATGGAGCCGAAGTTATTAAAGTAGAGCCTGAATTTGGTGATGAAGTAAGAGATTGGGGCCCTCCATTTAATGATAGTATTGCGGCTTATTATATTAATCTTAATCGTAATAAAAAATTAATTTCAATTGATTTGCGACAAAAACAAGGACAAGATATCATTCTCAAACTATTAGAAGACTCAGATGTCCTAATTGAAAATTTCAAAACTGGAACAATGGAAAATTGGGGATTAGGGTTTGAGGATGTTCTAAGTAAGAAATTCCCAAAACTTATACATTGTCGTATATCTGGATTCGGATCTGATGGCCCACTTGGGGGATATCCCGGTTACGACGTTATTATCCAGGCTATGGCGGGAATGATGTCAATTAATGGCATGCCGGATAGTGGCACGGTTCGAATTGGCTCTCCTATAGTTGATATGGGGACAGGGTTATACAGTACGATTGGTATACTCATGGCATTACAAGAACGTAATGTTTCAGGAAGAGGCCAGTTTATTGATATGACACTTTATGATAGTGCAATTGCACTTATGCATCCGTATAATGCCAATTATTTATTATCTGGTATCCCTGGTACTCCGACTGGAAATGATCATCCAAATATTTCCCCATATGGTAAATTTAAAACACGTACTAATGAAATTGTAATAATGATTGGAAATAATAATGGATTTGCAAAACTTTGTAATGAACTAGGTTTAGAAGAATTGCTAAGTAATCCTAAATTTATAAATAATTCAGATAGAGTTCTAAATCGAGATGAATTAAATAAATTAATTGAAAATGCTCTTAAAGATGTCGATGGGGGAGAATTTTCAGAAAAGTTATTAGCTGCAGGAATACCTGCCGGTCCAGTCAGAAATATTCAAGAAACATTAGACCATCCACATACTGAGCACAGAGGTATGAAGATTACTGAAGGTAATTACCAAGGAATATCTTCTCCCATAAAGTTTAGTCGTTCAAAAACCGCTGGGGTGAAAATAAAACCTTCTAAAATAGGCGCAAATACCAGACAAATTTTAACATCTATAGGATATGATGATTCTGATATAGATGAAATGATACGCTCAGGTATAGTTAGCGAAAAGAACCAAGACTAGAATAATACATAACCATAATTTATTGGTTTTCCTCTTTATAATAGGATAGATATCAATTACAATGTATCTTGTTTAAATAACGTGTACTTTTGGGAGACGGGGAATGGATCCAAATAAAATAGGAATTTATTTCAGTTCTAATGAAAATAAAGTTGTAAGAATAACTTCACCATATTGGCTTCCTGAAGAGCCTGAATGGGTTATGGTTACAAATGAACCTAACGCTACTTTGTTGGCTGTAAGAGATTTAATTGTAGAAAAAAGTCTGGCTTCTGATGCTTCAGATGTTACTTGGGGAAGTTTACCCTTAAAAGACGAATAATTTATTCTTTTTTACCATAAGTATTGTATGGCGTTCCTGGTATTAATGAAAAATGCGTGTGGATTGCTAACCATACGTCGTTATACTTTTTTAGGATAACGGTTGCTCTGCCAGGCCTATCAAATCGATTACCTTCGGAATCGTATCCAATCGAACTCCAAGGGGTAATTCCCCAAGCTAATTCATTATTACCATCGGCTATAAGCTTATCAACTAAGAAGTGGAAATTATCGATATATGGCCATATGTTTTGCCATTGTTGAGCTTGTAAATCTTTTAAATTGGTAACAATGTCAACTTTTGTTCCGAAAGAACAAACATCGCTAGAGACAAGTTTTATTGCAGATTCAAAATCACGAGACTTGCAACATTCTCCAAATTTAATGTACCACTGTTTTACAATTTCGTGATAATTCATGTGTTAATTTAGTTTAATATTATTCGATGCTTGAACTTTGATTTCTATTATTGATATATCCTTGTGAGATACGGTCAATAACAATTGCTAGTACCACAATTCCCAAACCTGCAATCACGGCGTCGCCTTGTTCTAATTGACCCATTGCTCTAAACACATCAGCTCCAAGGCCTCCTGCACCTACCATTGCTGCAATTGTTACCATAGCAAGAGCCATCATAACCGTTTGGTTAATCCCTGCCATTATCGTTGGTATAGCCATGGGTATTTGGACTTTAGTTAGTAATTGCATTCGATTAGACCCAAAAGCTGTGCCTGCTTCAACAACAGCTATATCTACTTGTCTAATTCCAAGATTTGTTAAACGTATACAAGGAGGAATTGCGTATAGAACTGTTGCAAGAATAGCTGCAACATTTCCAAGCCCAAAAAACATTATTCCAGGGACGAGATATACAAAACTTGGCATAGTTTGCATGCCATCAAGTATAGGTTTAATTGCTGCATCGAATCGATTGCTACTTGCAGCTATAATACCTAGAGGGATACCAATAACTATAGAAATAAGTACAGCAATAACCATTATAGCAATAGTTACCATTGCACTTACCCACAAGTTAAAGAGTCCGAGTAAAAGTAACGCTATAGCTGACCCGATACCAACATTTCTCGAAGCTACTTTCCATCCAGCGTATAAAATAGCTAAAATTGTAAATGGCCATGGTACCCAAATTAGGAAGTCACGAATTTTACCGATCAATACTTTTGCTTGGTCACTCATCCAGTCAAACATCCACGCAAAGTTAACTACCAAAAAATCGACAAAATCATCTATAGCATTAGTTACAGGGGGACTGAAATTGACTGGAAAATCAGTTATTTGGGTGATTTTCAACAAATGAATAACCCAAGACAGTCCCATAACAATAACAAACACTACTAGACTAATCACGTATTTTATAATATATGATTTATCGTTTTCTTTCGATTCTTGTGTAGATAATTTTTCTTTTTCTAATGTAACACTCATAATTGTATTGTGATTTTAATTGTTATTCTTCGCTATATTCTTGTCGTGCACTTTGGGCTACTAGTTCAAGAATTTTTTCTTGAGGGACTACTCCAACAAGTTCATCTTTACTATCAACTACAGGAATAGGATCTCCTGTTTCTAATACCAATGGAATCATGTCTTCAACAATGCTTTCAGGAGTCACGACATATCGTCTGTCAAATTCTTGAGATGAAGGTTTAACCATTATATTACTTACTGATGTCACCCTTGTTTTTGGAATATCGAATGTAAACTCCTCAACAAATGAATTAGCTGGGTTAGTAACAATTTCTTCTGGAGTACCTAACTGAGTAACTTCACCATCTCTCATGATCGCTATTCTATCACCAACAGTAATTGCTTCATCAAGATCGTGAGTAATAAAAACTATGGTTTTTTGAATGGTTTGTTGTAATTTTTTCAATTCGATTCTCATCTGTCTCCTAATCAATGGATCAAGACCACTAAAAGGTTCGTCCATGAGGAGAATGTCAGGTTCAACAGCAAGTGCTCTTGCTATACCAACTCTTTGCTGCATACCTCCACTCAATTCTGAAGGATAGGATGATTCCCAGCCAGCAAGACCAACAAGTTCTAATACCTCTAATGCCTTTTGATTCCTAGTTTCAGTATCTATTTTTTGGACTTCTAATCCATAAGCAGCATTTTCTAGTACTGTCCTATGTGGGAAAAGGCCAAAGTGCTGGAATACCATCGCAACGGTATGTCTTCTGAAATTTTCTAGTTCTTGATTGTTGTATTGAAGAACATCTTGATTGTTTATGAGAATGGAGCCAGAAGTTGGGTCTATTAATCTGATTAAGGCTCTAACAAGAGTGGATTTACCACTTCCGGATAATCCCATTACTACGAATGTTTCACCGGGGTTAATTGATAAGTTGACGTTTCGGAGAGCTACGACCTGATTAAATTCATCTTGAATTTCAGATCGGGTTTTATTTATGTTTTCGGGTTCAAAAACAATTTCTGGATCGTTTCCAAACACTTTCCATAAATTCACTATCTCGATATTAGACATACAATACTCGTTTCTTTTTAAACGGTAATTGGTAGCGGTATTAGATGAGTGATTAATAAATATAAGGAAATAATTGTGGGGTTTTGAATAATGGGAATATAATTAAAATCTATCCATAAAATTCAGATGCAAATCTATTAATATATACAAATCCAATAACTATGCGTTTTAAATGATCGCTAACCAAAATCTCCATTAAGCACAGTCTCAGCCTCCTTAATTGGTGATCACCTTAAGGGTATCTAATAAACTACACTATGTCAAACAAAATTAGCTCTTTTCAAATCTATCATGATATCTTTTTGTCAAAATAATACAAATAAAAAAGAGGGGTTAAAAAACCCCTCTTTTATTAAGGCATATTGATTTTAGATTATGCAGCTAAGGATTCAATAATTCTGTCTTTAGCATCTGCTGTTACCCAGCTGTGCCAAGCATCATTGTTATTGAGATACCATATAGCTGTATTTCGGTATGCTTCTTCGCTCGTAGCGGCATCATCTTTTATCTCACCATAATGACCTTCTGCAGCTAACTGGTTAGTTGCATTCCAATCCCACTTTTCTAAGAAAGCGCGAAGTTCTTCATAGCCTTCACCTTGATAATCAGAGTGTAATGCGATCAAAATCTCTGCTGTAGGGAAACCACAACCGAGAGCTGGATCATTATCTGCACACTCTGAAGGGTCAGGTTGTTCTAAGACTCTCATATCAAGTGTATTAGCGAGCTTTGTTGGTCCCCAGTAGTAGAATAATACTGGTTCCTCTTTCAAATAAGCTCCTTCAATAGCAGCATCAAGTGCACCCATTGTGCCAGGATCCCGAAGTTCTACAATGTCGGAAAGACCATAAGCTTCGATTTGTCCTTCATTAACTGCTCGGCATGCCCATTGTGCCATACAACCGTAAAGTACAGCTTTTCCTCCACTGTCAGCTTCTGCAAACAGTGCTTGAAACTCTGGTTTCTTCAGGTCTTCGACACTTTTTAATCCAGGATTTGCATCTTGCAAATATCCAGGAATAATAAATGTGCTTTGCCAGTTATCTTCCAAACTTTTACCTGTGGAAAATACTTGTCCTTCAGCAGTTGCCTCAGCCCATGCGTCTTTTTGATTTGGTAGCCAGATTTCCATTGAAATATCAATGTCACCTTTTATCAAACCTTGGAATAATGGAACTGTAGCACCTTCTATCATATCAGTTTCATAGCCGTAGCCGTTTTCTACAATGTATCTAGCGACTCCACTTTGAACCAACGCACTATCCCAGTTGAGACCTGCAAAGACTAAAGTTTCACCTTCGCCTTCAAGTCCACTACCAGTTACATCATCAATAGCATCACAAGCTGTGAACGCAACAGTTGAAATCATCATTATGATTGTTAATATAAACTTACTTTTTACTTTCATAATGACCTCCTCTCATAGGTTGCTCATTATTCCATATGAATACTCATGAGTCAACTTCATTTTGCACTTTTCGCGTCTTTTTTGGGGTCAATTTTCTTTAATTATTTTCGAATCTGAATACGGATTTCGTAAAAATTCAAAAAATCGTAAAAATTCAAAAAATTATGAATTATTTAAACATTTATCGAAAGTTACAAAGTAGATTATAATAAATAATATTTATGGTTTGTTATGAAAAAAAATAAAATTCTGATAGTTGAAGATGAGACAAATATAGCCGACTCGGTAAAGTTAAATTTAGAAGCCGAGGGTTATGAAGTTGAATATACTACTGATGGTCAAATGGGTTTGCATTATGCAAGAACATTAAATCCTGATTTGATTATATTAGATATTATGCTTCCCAAACTTGATGGATTTGAAGTAAATAAAATCATTCAAAAAGAACTATCAATTCCAGTTATTTTTTTGACAGCAAAATCAGATGAAATATCAACTGTTTTAGGACTAGAACTTGGTGCTGATGATTATATTTCAAAGCCTTTTTCAATGCGTGAATTGATTTCGAGAGTTAAAGCTGTGTTACGAAGATTGGAAAATACAAAATCTCATTCAATCTCATCACAAATAAATAATAATCCACAAAAAGGAAAATTTATTTATGATGACATCGAAATTGATATTGATGGCCGTAGAGTATTAAGAAATGGCAATTTAATTCACTTAAAACCTAAAGAATTTGAAATTTTAGTATATTTATCTTCAAATCAAGGCATGGCAATTTCTAGAGACACATTGCTAGACAAAATCTGGGGAATTGATTACTTTGGTGATAAGCGAACTGTTGATGTACATTTAAGATGGTTGAGAAAAAAAATCGAATTAGATTCACAAAAACCAAAGCATCTTATAACAGTAAGGAATGTTGGTTATCGATTCGATTAACTAGGGTGCTATGAAAACATTTATATTTATAAGATATATTTATACTGTAATGTTCATTACTATAATAAATCTTGTAGTATCCATCATTAGTTTTTTTTATGTGCTACTTAACGGTGACCCTTTTACATATTTGGTAATTTTTTCTTTTTGGATTGGTTTATCATTAATTTCACTCATTTCATTATATAAATGGTACAACAATTTCCAATCTAGGGACCTTCTTATGTCACAATTGCCAAATATTGCCGAAGGTTTTGGAGAAGGCCATTCTCCAAGAGATATTCAAGAAATATATTTGAGTGCTGAGACGCAGGAATTAGTTGATCTGTTATTACCTGTTCGTTCATTGGTTAATAATATTATATCCATGATATTTAGCTTCAAATTTGAACAAGACACCTTAGAAGCTTTATTAGAAGCGATGGCAGATGGAGTATTACTTGTTGATACAGAAGGCCAAATTCTTAGAATGAATTCTGCTGCTTCTCAATTACTTTACATCGATAGCGATCAATTAAAATCTAATCAAAGTTTTATGGGACTTGTTTTTGATCATGAACTTGCAAATTTAGTTCATCTAGCTTTAGAAAATAATAGTATAGCTCAAGATGAAATAGAATTACTTCGTCCAAACAAGATCATGGACGCTATAGTAACTCCTATACAAAATTCTACTAATCAAGAAGTTGTTATAACACTACATGATCTAACAGAAATAAGACGAATCAATACAACAAGAAAAGAATTCGTAAACAACGTATCACATGAACTAAAGACTCCTCTTACAGCCGTTAAGGCAATGGTTGAAACAATGGAAAATGGAGTTCTTCCTAAAAGTAGGCAAAAAGAATATTTTACGAAAATTAATGATGAAATTGATCGAATGACCACTATAGTAACTGAACTATTAAAATTATCTGGCATTGAAAGAGATAATTACCAAGAAAGTTTTGATACAGTCGACATTAATAAATTAGTGTCTCAGGTAAGTGATAATTTTAAAGATATTCTCGAAAAGAAATTAATTTTATTGGAATTAGATTTATTCCCTTCTCCTCTAGTAATAAATTGCAATCAGTACCATATCACAGAAGTGATCACCAACTTAATCGATAATGCGACAAAATTCACTCCTGAAAATGGAGTAATTACTTTGGCAACAAAATCTTCAGATGACTTTGTTATTGTTCAATGTAAAGATACTGGTATTGGAATTTCTGAAGAAGACATGCCTCATATATTTGAACGTTTTTATAAAGTTGATAAATCTCGTTCTGATACAGGAACTGGATTAGGGTTATCTATAGCTAAACATATTTTGGAAAACCATCAAGGTAATATTGTAGTTAATAGTAACGTTAATGATGGCTCTGAGTTTATAATTACTTTACCTCTTGATAAAACAAATATTACCCCATAATAGCGATCTTTATACGTTCATCGAATGTTAATAAATCGTTAAAATAAATATACCAGTACAAACCCTATAATTATTAATATAGAAATTAAATAAGTTATAGGGAGATACAATTGATAAATATTTTCAAACATACTGGAAAAACCATAAGACTAACGTCTTTATTAATAATTTTATCAATGTTACTTTTCGCAGTTGCCTGTAGCTCCGATAATAAAGATGAAAATGGTATAAGTGAAGGTTTGGAAGGTGTGATTGAAATTGATGGTTCAAGTACTGTGTATCCAATTACTGAAGCAGTAGCTGAAGAGTATCGCAAGAAAGAAAAGGATGTTCAGGTTAATGTTGCAGTTTCTGGTACTGGAGGAGGGTTTAAGAGATTTTGTCCTGGTGAAACTGATATTTCCAATGCTTCTCGACCAATCAAGGAGAAAGAACAACAACTTTGTGAAGCAAATGGGGTAGAGTATGTTGATGTGACTATTGCTCTCGACGGTCTTTCTGTACTAGTTAGTCCTAAAAATGATTTTGTGGATTGTTTAACAATAGAAGAACTAAACAATATGTGGAAACCAGAATCTACAATCAATAACTGGAAAGATGTTAGGGCAGGATTCCCAGATAAGGAATTAGTACTTTATGGTCCAGATACAGATTCAGGAACATTTGATTACTTTACTGACGAGGTAAATGGTGACGAAGGTGTTTCACGATCAGACTATACCGCATCTGCTGATGATAACGTTTTGGTTACAGGTATCTCTGGTTCCGCAGGATCTTTGGGATACTTTGGTTACGCATACTATGTTGAGAATATAGATAAATTAAAAGCTGTTGGTATTGACGCTGGTAATGGTTGTGTAATTCCAAGTAATGACACTGTAGCAGGTGGTGCATATCCATTAGCAAGACCCATTTACCTTTATATCGATCCAGCTAAATTGAATAAATATGAACATGTTTCTGATTTTGTCGAATTCTATATGGATCATGTAGCTGAGCTTTCAGAAGAAGTAGGGTACACTGCTTTGCCTAGTTATGCTGATCAGATTGCAAAAATTAATGCAGCTAAACTACAACCAAGTAACTAAATGGAAAGACTGATATGCTTAACAATCAAGCAGAATTCAAAAACAAGACACACATGGGGCTGTCAAAACGACGAGTAATTACTGGTAAAATTGCAGAAATAGTTTTCTTTTTATGTGCTGTTATTTCAATTATCACTACTGTAGGGATTGTAGTAAGTTTATTATCACAATCTCTATATTTCTTTTTTGAAGTCACTTTATGGGAGTTTTTAACAGGTACGCGATGGGCGCCTATCCTCAAACCTCAGAGTTTTGGAGTTTTGCCCTTAGTCACGGGTACGTTATTAGTCTCAGGTATAGCGGCTCTTTTTGCTGTTCCAATAGGTTTAGCTACGGCAGTTTTTCTATCAGAATATGCTCCTGATCGAGTTCGTAAAATCGCAAAACCATTTCTTGAAATACTTGCGGGTATTCCAACAGTTGTATACGGGTATTTTGCTTTAACTTTTGTTACACCTAAATTACAGATTATTTTACCTGACTTAATTATTTTTAATGCTTTAAGCGCAGGTTTAGTTATGGGTTTGATGATTATTCCAATGGTTTCATCACTGAGTGAAGATGCTATGGTTTCAGTATCTCGTTCTTTAAGAGAGGGAGCTTATGCACTAGGTGCGACACGTAGTGAAGTTGCATGGAAAGTCGTTGTTCCTGCCGCTTTATCTGGTATTGTTGCATCTTTCATCTTAGCAATTTCTCGAGCAATAGGTGAAACAATGCTTGTCACTATTGCAGCAGGAGCTACCCCACGTATGTCTTTAGACCCTTTGCAAAGTATTCAAACAATGACTGCTTTTATCGTACAACTTAGTCTTGGAGAAACCCCTCATGGGTCAATTGAGTATAATACTATTTTTGCTGTCGGATTACTCTTATTTGTCATGACATTAACTATGAATCTGATTGGTCATTTGATTGTTAGAAAATGGCAACAGGTGGATAAATAATGATTAAAAACATTCTTAAAAAAGAAAACTATAACCAAAATCTTAATAGCCGTTATACTAAGGGTAAATTATATTTCACAGTATTCTTTACTGCCTTGATGATAGCTATTATCGGATTGGCCATACTCCTTTTTCAAATAATTTCACAGGGAACAGAAATGTTAAGTTGGACTTTCGTTTCCAGTTATCCATCTCGTTTTCCTGAAAAAGCTGGAATTTTGTCAGCACTAGTTGGATCCATATGGCTTATGGGACTTACTGGAATATTTGCTGTTCCACTTGGTATAGGTACTGCTGTTTATCTTGAAGAGTACGCTCCCAAAAATAAATTCACTCAATTCCTAGAAATTAATATTTCAAATCTGGCAGGAGTACCATCTATAGTATATGGTTTGTTAGGTCTTGCTGTTTTTGTTGGAGCTTTGAATATGGGGCGAACTTTGATAGCAGGAGCCTTAACTATGGCTTTACTAGTTATGCCAATTGTTATCCTTGCATCTCGAGAAGCTATTAAACAAGTACCTTATTCACATAGAGAAGCAGCCTATGCTCTTGGTGCTACTCGTTGGGAAGTAGTAAGGTCAGTTGTTCTTCCATCTGCAATTCCTGGAATCATGACTGGAGCAATATTGTCGATGTCCAGAGCAGTTGGAGAAGCTGCCCCAGTTTTAGCTGTTAGTGCGCTAGTATATTTAACTTTTGTCCCTACAGATCCTTTTGATAGATTTACTGTTATGCCAATACAAATATATAATTGGGTGTCTAGACCACAGGATGGGTTTAGAGAGCTTGCTGCCTCAGGAATAATATTGCTTTTGGTTTTACTCTTATCAATGAACTCAATAGCAATTTACATTCGTAGCAAATATCAAAATAAATCGGAGGAATGATGGTAACCGATGAATATATATTAAGTTCTGATAACCTGAATGTTTATTATGGTAATTTTCAGGCTCTTGCTAATGTCTCAATTAAAATAAAACCAAACATTGTAACAGCATTAATCGGTCCATCTGGTTGTGGTAAAAGTACCTTGCTTCGATGTTTTAATCGTATGAATGATCTTATACCAATATTCTCATTAGATGGTTCTATCAAATATAAATCTCAGGAGTTGTATGATGATACAACTGACGCTACAAATATTAGATCACAGATAGGAATGGTTTTTCAGAAACCTAATCCATTTCCTAAAAGTATATACGATAATGTAGCTTTTGGTTTGAAAATTAATGGGTATACAGGTAATTATGATGAAGCAATTGAAAATTCATTACGAAGAGCAGCATTGTGGGAAGAAGTTAAAGACAGGCTCAACAAAAGTGCAATTGGTTTATCTGGTGGTCAGCAACAAAGACTTTGTATTGCCCGTGCTCTAGCTGTAAATCCTGAAGTTTTACTTATGGATGAACCTGCTTCTGCATTGGATCCCATAGGGACATTAGCAATTGAAGAATTGATACGTGAGTTAGCAGGAAGCGTCACAATTGTTATTGTAACTCATAATATGCAACAAGCAGCTCGTGTGTCTGATGAAACAGCATTTTTAATGGTAAATGATAATCGGGCTGGATATTTAGTTGAACATGATTATACAGATAAAATATTCACCAACCCATCCGAAGAACGAACAGAGGCTTATATAACTGGCAGATTTAGTTAAATACAGAGTGCTTGCAAAATAATAAAGATACTGATAAAGTCCCTTGAAATATAATTACAGCAAGGCAGGAGGTAATTATGGAAAATAGAATGAGATCAGATTACAGTAAAAACCTACAGGCCTTGCAAGACGGATTATTGATTTTAGGAAGTATGGTTGATAAAGCAATCCATAAATCTATCCAATCTCTTAAAGATAGAAACTTACAATTAGCACAAACAGTAATAGATGAAGATGATCTTATAGATCAAAAACGTTTTGAATTAGAAAATTCTGCAGTTACGTTACTGGCTACTCAATCGCCAATGGCTGCTGATTTACGTCTTATTATTTCAGCATTACATATTGCAGTAGAGCTAGAGCGTATGGGGGATTATGCAGAAGGTATAGCACGCATAAGCCAAACTATTGGGGAACAACCCACTCTAAAACCATTAATTGATTTGCCCAAGATGACAGATTTAGCTACTGCAATGTTACGTAAAAGTTTATTAGCTTATACTTCTAGAGATATGGATTTAGCTATTGAAGTATGCAAGTCAGATGATGCTGTAGATTCGCTTTATGAGGATGTCTATCACGAACTTGTGGGATTTATGATTAAAGATCCAGATACCGTTCAAAGGGCTACATACTTACTGTGGGTATCTCATGATGTAGAACGAATAGCTGATCGTGCTACTAATATAGCCGAAAGAGTAATTTATTTAATTACTGGAGAACTTTCAGAAATAGATATTTCTACTTATTGAACAAAATAATTACTTCTGTACTAGTTACCACTGGTACAAATCCCAAAAATGTGTATAATTGCTGTAGATAAAATAAGAATATTCTGAATTTTACTAAATATTCTTCATGGTAATCGTATAAATATTAATAATATTTAAGGAGGCTTTTATGAACTGGGTAGATTTAGTACTAGCAGTCGTAGGTATTTTTGCTCTCTATCAAGGATACAAAATGGGCTTAGTAGGTGCGTTATGTAACTTAGTGGGACTGTTTGTTGGTATATGGGTAGCTGCGAATTTCAATGACGTAATTATGGGTGCAATTTTGGAGCAAGGCAACATTGGCGTTTCACTTGCTACCTTACTTTCATACATCGTTATCATTGTGGGTGTTTTTATGGGTGCCCAAATTGTCCGAAGGATTATCAAAACAGCAATGAATATTGTTCTACTAGGATGGGTAGATAGTTTAGGGGCAGTTGTTGTAGGTGTTCTATTTGGGATACTTGCATGTGAAGCTGTGATTTTGGGATTTGCAAGAATGGCTAGCGATGCAACATATGAAGAACCAAATCCAGCTACAATTATTTCTGAAATGACAGGTCTAAGAGGAGCAGTTGCCGGTGGGTTAACAGAATCTTCCTTGACACCTTCATTTATTGAAATTGTTGAAGCAATTCCTGCAAGTGCATTTGGAATGATTCCTGGTGACCTTGGTGCAGCTTTAGATGAAGTTGCAGCAGAAATTGAAGCTGTTAATGCATAATATTCATTTGTAGATTTAATATCTATGATAGAAAATAATATTCACATAGGGGGTCTCACATTAAAAGTGTTGTCTGACGGCATACTAGAGTTTGACCCCTGTGTGTTTTTCCCTTCAACTAATGAGGATGATTGGATTCCTCATAAATCCCATTTAAACAGTGATTCAAATGTGGTTTTTGAATTATCGTGCTATTTGATTAAATCTCAGTCCCATACTGTTCTAGTTGATACTGGGATGGGACCAAATCCCAATATAGAAGATCCAAATTTCCCAGAATTAAGTAATGCTTGGGGTATTTTTGATAAATCTTTATCTAAAAATCATATTGATCCCAGTGATATAGATCATGTTGTATTTACACACGCTCATCGTGACCATATTGGATGGGCTACCGTGGGTTCTGGTGATGATATTACCCCTATGTTTCCTAATGCAACCTATTGGTTAAATGAAAAGGATTGGCAAGCAACTTATGACAAAACCATATCAAATAGATTCCCCAATGCTTCGACTAAATTATGGCCTTTGAAAGATTTTGAACAATTAAACTTCTATGATGAAAAAACAGAGATAATCCCAGAGATAAAGCTGATTCCATCTCCAGGCCATTCTCCAGGTCATTATTGTATTCTAATTCAGTCCGAAGGGAAGGGCCTGTTAATACCTGGAGATCTACTTCACAATATTGCTCAGTTTGAGCATTTTGACTGGATTTCAAGAGCTGATATAGAACCTAATGCTACTATAAAATCACGAAAAACTATTTTTGAATTGATAGTGACTAATCAACTTATTGTAGCTGGGAGTCATTTTGCCACCGGGTTTGGTACTTTAGATTATATAGACGGTCTATATAGATGGAGGGTGATTAAACTTTAAGGGAGTCGCATTAGTAAGTTGTCTAATGTGATTCTCGTATTGCCATTATTGCGTAGATTATTAGAAGCTTTATCAATTATTTTTATAGACTCTATAATTTTTTTAAGTTCAAATTCGTTTTCTAATTCAGTTAATTCTTTTTCATAATCGATATTAACTATTAATTCATCAGAATTGGTTTTTAATAACATAACATCTCTTAGATAGCTTAACCACGTTTCTAGTGTGGTATATATGCTATCCTTACTTTTATTAATATTATTACTCAATTGCTGTGATAATAGAAAGCGGTCAGCCATATCGCCATTGATTATTTGGTTAAATAAAGAGATATCATGATTTCTTGTTTGTAAGAAATTTGTATCTGTATATGCTGTTATAGCCCATCCGAGACGACCTTTTGAAAGTTTTGAAATTAATTTAGTTTCCCTTGTGGCTTCATCATTTGAAATATCAAAATATTTAACTAAGTACTGATATATTTTTTCACTTGATAAAGGGTAGAGTTCTAGTTTTTGACACCTTGAAGGAATTGTAGTTAGTAAATATTTTTCATCGGTTGCACAGATTATAAATGTTACATTATTTGGGGGCTCTTCTAATATTTTGAGTAGTGCATTACTAGCTTCTATTGTAAGGTCTTCTCCTTTAAGAAGTATGAAAGTTTTGGAAGTAGAAAGAAACGGGCTTAAAGAAACTTGTTCTTGTATCTCTCGTATTTCTCCAATTGTGTTCCCAACTAATATGACATCTGGGTGAGTACTGTCTTTAATCCTTATGCATTGGTCACATGTTTGGCATGGTTTTTTTTCTTCTAGGCAGTGTAAAAACTTGGTTATTTCCAAAGACAATGTGGTTTTGCCGATATGTTCAGGCCCTAGTAATAGGTAGGCATGATTAATACGAGTCTTACTCATACTATTTTGAATTAGATTATATATGTGTTCTTGTCCAACAAAGTTCCACATGTGATTTATCAAAAAACTTCTAAAGATAATATATCATCATACGTTTCACGTTTTCTTATGATTTCTGATTTTCCATCTTGAACGAGGATTACTGCAGGTTTTAAATTCATATTGTAATTACTGGACATAGGAATACAGTATGCACCGCTTGCTGGTATACAAATTAAATCATTTTTCTCAATGTGTGGTAGATTAATATCTTTTATTAATATGTCTCCTGACTCACAATATTTGCCTGCTATAGTTACTATTTCTGTGTTTTCTTGATCAATTTTATTCAAAACTACGGCTTCATATTCTGATTCATATAAAGCAGGTCTGATATTATCCCCCATTCCTCCATCAACACTGACATATTTTCGTATATTGGGTATATCTTTTATTGAACCAACTCGATATATAGCAACTCCAGAAGGACCTGCGATAGCCCTACCTGGTTCGATTATTAATTTTGGTAATTCAATATTATTTGATGCACATGCATTTTTTAGTGCATTGGTAATAATTTCTGCGTATTCTTTCACGCTAGGTGGATTTTCATTTTGCGTGTATGCAATGGCAAAACCGCCGCCGATACTAATTTCTGATAATTTAAAATTATACCTATTTGCCATATTCACAGCGAAATTCACAGAAATATCCATCGCGTCGTTGTATGGTTCTATTTCAAAAATTTGAGAACCTATGTGGCAATGTATTCCTAGAAGATCTAAACCATCTATTTCGAGACATTTTTTTATAGCTTTTTCCGCATCTCCAGTTTCAATAGCGAAGCCAAATTTACTATCCAATATACCTGTCGATATATAACTATGAGTATGTGGGTCAACACCAGGTGATATTCTAATCAAAGCCTTAATTGAGCAATTCTTACTCTTAATGATATTAGAAAGGTTTTCAATTTCGTCAAAGTTATCAATAATTATCCGACCGATATTGTTACTGATTACATATTCTAATTCCTCAGGTGATTTATTATTGCCATGCAGATGGATTTTCCCAGGATCCATACCGCCTTGTTTCGCTGCTATAAATTCACCTAAAGAAACTACATCCATACCCATG
>CEOQ01098839.1_pt1 | contig 16707 bp, 17 predicted proteins | sample 361351 | NCBI WGS metagenome assembly CEOQ01 (sample SAMEA2619907, study PRJEB7988) | marine metagenome | biome: marine biome (ENVO:00000447); feature: deep chlorophyll maximum layer (ENVO:xxxxxxxx); material: "saline water (ENVO:00002010), including plankton (ENVO:xxxxxxxx)" | depth 60 m | reverse complement strand
CTCAGCCAGATAGCCTGCACAAATATAAGTCATTGCTATTACTGAACCTTTGCTGGCTGCATAAGCAGCATTCGATGCCCTCCTATAGCCTTTACCAGCTATTGAAGCCGTATTGATAATTCTGCCACCCCTACCTTGATCTACCATTACTTTCGCAATTTTTTGCATACAAAAAAATGCGCCTTTCGCGTTAACGGTATTGATTCGGTCCCAATCCTCACTTGTAATGTCAAAAAAGTTTATGTGTTTTGTTACACCTGCGTTGTTAAACAATATATCAATTCCACCCATCTCCCTATTTGCTACATCGATCATATTGTCGATAGATTCTATATCACCGACATCCAAATTAACCGTCACACATTTTCGACCAATCTTTCGTATCTCTATCGCAGTCTTCTCTACCAATTCAGCATCTATATCAGCAAGAATTAAATCTGCACCATTTTCTGCATATTTTATAGAGGTGGCTTTGCCAATACCTCTCCCTGATCCAGTTACTAGTGCTACATTCCCTTGAAGTTTCATCTAAATCTATACCTATAACATTTTCAGTTAATCATTTTAATGGTCATTGTAATGAAAAAGAACTTGCGTGTGAATTCGAAGTATCAACGGCCCACTTTTGGAAGATTAACAATCTTAACTAACAGAGATAAAAACAATTTCCCATATATTGCCATCTTCCCATGGAGTCACACGACATTTTATTCCTTTACCAGCCGCTTTGCTTAATGCGAGAGACCCAGCCATGTGAGAATCAGATAGAACAACGACGTCTTCAGTGCGGTCATATTGTTCTAATAACATTTCTATCTCAGAAATTTGGTCTTTTAATGGAATCTTTCTTAAATCAATCATCAGAACAACTATTAAGGAAACCTTTTTATCCACTGAACAGCCAAAAAAGATCCAACACAAAGCCCAATTGCATATACCCACCCGTTCAATGCCAATGATGGAACGGACGAGAAAAAAGCACCCAAAGTACATCCAACCCCGAGTCCAGCGCCATAACCCATTATCACTCCGCCTACGATGGATTGGATATACCTCATAGGAGATTGTGGAATTCTAATTTTAAATTCACGTGAGATTAGAGAAGAGGTTGCAGATCCTGCGATAATCCCAAAATTAAAGAAAAATCCCTCTGTGAACCAAGAACCCTCCGCCACAACCATGACACATGCACCAAGACCTTCTAGCCCTCTCAATTGTAACTCTGGGAATCCAACCATTTTTGATATAGAAGTAGACCATCTAGAGATCTCCCCTACTACTCCCATTGGATGAAATCTTACAAACAACAATAGATTTATGAGTCCGAGTATTGCCCCGGCCCATATAGGATTCCATTCAGTAGTCATCAATTTTTTAAAATACCCGGTTAATTCACCGAATGAACTATGAGGTACATTGGTTGATTCACGTTTTCTAATCGAGGGCATAATGAATCCACCCATAGCTCTGCGTTCGCGCCAAATAGCTAGATATAAAATCACCACCAAGATACCTAAAGTAGCAACTAATGACCAGGTATACGTCAGGTGTTTTGGGAGCCAAACCAATGATTCATTCGATATCAAATTGTCCCACCACCAATTCCACGTGTTGTTAAGAAAAAATAACCCAATTAAAACCCCACCTATCGCTAACCAAGATCCGATGTAACCTTCACCCATTCTATAAAGGGAGCCTGAGACACAACCACCAGCTAGGACCATTCCTATTCCAAACAAAGTCCCGGCTATTAAAGTTGATGCACCTACAGGCAAAACATTTGCATCAGACGGGGCAGCTCCAAATCCAGGATTAGGGACCACTGTGCTCATGACTAAAGCAAATCCAACAGTCGCTATCGCTAATCCAACTAAAATACCTTTCAATATTCTTGTCTGGCCAAGCAAAAAATAATCACGAAATGCTGACGTAAAACAAAACCGGCTTCTTTGTACAGTTACCCCAAAAGCGATTCCAGCGATCCAATACACGGCAGCTCCCACAGCATCCGTAATTCCTGCAATTACCAGAACAATCAAAAGGATTAAAGACGCAAATATTCCAGCATAAAAATAAATATCCTTTTTAATCAACAATTCTGACTTTATGTTTTGCATTTACAGATTCCCAACCAAGATTTTTGCGTAACTACAAACGTATTTTAATCACGAACCTGAATTTAAACAAAGATGACAAATTCATATAGCAATACACATACTAAAATATTGTTTATTAATACAAAATCGCTAAATTTATTCATTTTAATAGTCATTTTATGTTTTAATATATTATTATCATATATAATAATGAATTTTATAATTTAGATCTAAAATTCAATAAACATTCATAAAAATTATAATTTGGTATTAATTTAGATATCAGTGCGTGTCTTTAGTATCATTGACAATGATACTAATCGTTGTTACGCTTTTTTTATGAGTAGATTCAGATACGATCAATTCGAACATATTAGTCGGGCTTCCGATACAAATATTTGCAGGTGTTGTTGTATGCGCTAAATGCGAGGATTCAACGTGTGCCAAAAATCCCCGCTCTGTAATTCCAGAGCGGGGATTTTTTTTGACTAGAAAATAATTAAAGGGAACCAATACATGCCAGACACAAACACTCAAACCTTAGATGTACGAGGGGAAATCTGTCCTTACCCAATGCTGAGAACCAATAGAGAGCTAGACGATTCAGATCCAAAACCGGAATCCCTTGAAGTAATAACAGACCATCCGCCAGCTTTGTCGACAATACCTCCGGAAGCCATGAAACGAGGTTACGGGTGTGAAATTGAAGAAATTAAACCGGGCGAATGGAAAATCAAACTATTCAAATAAACTGGAGTTGTTTTTATGAAACTGAAAAATTACATGAGCTTTGCAGTAGTAAGCATTATAACTGTATTAACTATTGCTTTGCTTGCATGCTCTTCTGACAAAGCGCCAACACAAGACAGCTCTTTGGAATCCCGGGGATACGCCTCAACCAATAGGTTAGTCACAACTAAATGGGTTAATGACAACTTAAACAACGATAACGTCAAGATTATAGATATTAGAAAACCGGAAGATTACAATGCCGGCCATATACCAGGAGCCCTTAACTTACCTTATACAGAACTACAAGTTGAGACCAATGGAGTCAAAGGTATGATTCCATCCGACGAAGACATTTCAACTAAACTTAGTAGCCTTGGAGTACAAAGTACTGACACCGTCATAATTTATGACCATATTAAAAACCTGTGGTCAACGAGATTGCTTTGGACATTGGCTGTTTACGGTCACGAGGATGCAAGATTGATGGATGGTTCCTATGGACTGTGGGAGAAAGAAGGTAAAAATATCACTACAGAACCTTCATCTATTAAAGCATCTAAATATAAATTCACAGGTAAACCAAAACCTGAATTAGTCATAGGTATAGATCAAGTACTTTCCTCCATTAATGATGCTTCCTCTGTAGTACTCGATACTCGTAGTGCTGACGAGTATGCTGGCAGAGATGTAAGGGCTGAAAGAGGTGGGCACATACCAGAGGCAATACATGTTGAATGGGTTCAGAACGTAGATGCAGATGGGAAATTTTTATCAGCTGATAAATTAAGAAGTTTGTATGGAGGAGCATCAATTACAGATGACCTTGATATATACACCCTATGCCAAACAGCTGTTAGGGCAACCCACAGTTGGTTTGTTTTGGAAGATTTACTTGGATACGACGACGTAGCCGTATACGATGGATCATGGACAGAGTGGGGGAACTTACCTGATACTCCAATAGATTCATAAGCCAATTTTCAATTAGGGCAGCAGACATCATTACTCGTCCGCTGCCCTGACAAATTTCATCCCTTTATAAGATCTACCATCCTTTCCGCTATCATCATAGTAGTCACATTGGTGTTAGCTCTGATGCAGTCAGGCATGATGGATGCATCAATCACCCTCAAATTATCCACCCCTTTAACTTTTCCGTATTGATCCACGACAGAATATTCGTCTGAATCAGGGCCCATTTTGCAAGTACCAGAAATGTGTTGCCCAGTTCTTGCAGTTTTTAGTATCCAATTATTGAGCCTTTCGTCTGAAGACAAATCACCTTTAGATGGATGTAACCTTGTGTCAATTATTTCTGAAAAATGCTCTGACTCCCCTAGAGCAATACCTCTACGTATCCCTTCACGTCCCCTCATTAAGTCAAAATCTGTGCTGTAATAATTATAATTCAACTCAGGTTGCACACCGATATCTTTAGAAACGAGTCTCAAAGCCCCAGAGCTTTCTGCTAGTTGCAAAGACACAGCCAGCCTGACCCCTACTGGTTTATTGATGTCCGCATCGTGCCCTTCAGCAGATATAGCGAAACTATTGTAAGTTAATTTCACATCGTTCTTGATGTCTGAACCAGTAGCTGTGTAACGTACTGCCACCTGAGTTCTAGGAGCATCAGGGTCTTGAATATGACCAGCTTTCACTGTCCATGTAACTGACAATATAGGATGATCCCTTAAATTCCTACCAACTCCTGGAAGCTCGTTCAAGACCGGTATTCCTAAGTCAGACAATTGATCATATGGGCCGATTCCTGATAGCATCATAATTTGAGGAGACGCTACTGCTCCAGCACACAAAATAATATTTTCCCCATGTACTACAAACATATCGCCTAAACTTTCTACTTCAACACCTACGGCTGTTTTCCCGGAAAACACAATTCGATGTGTCACACAGTTAGCCTTAATAGTTAAATTTAATCTATGTCTCGCCATAGACAAATAACCTATGTTTGTACTCCAACGAATCCCATTCGGGTTATTAAAAGGTGTAGGCCCGACCCCCGTCGCATCAGGGTGATTTTGATCAGGAGCGTCAGGGTACCCAGCATCTTTACAAGCGTTGTAAAAAGCTACTTGTGATTCAACCCAGTCCTCTTTTTTATGCCTACGAGCAATAATCGGACCATCACTACCGTGAAAATCTCCAGAATAGTCCAGATCAGTTTCTAATTTCCTGAAATATGGCAACACACTTTCATATCCCCATTCAGTATTACCAAGTGATTCCCAATAATCATAGTCCTGAGGCATACCTCGTAAAAACACTTGACCATTTATAGAACTGGATCCTCCAATAACTCGACCCCTCGGAACTGGCATCGGGTCAGATATAGGGCTAGGATTACCCCAAAAACGCCAGTTGTGGTCTTTTGTGATTATATCTGCTCCAGTAGACAAACCAATTCGCACTTCGTCAGGAAGCGACTCAATGTCCGGATAATCTGGACCTGCCTCCAATAGTAGAATAGATATAGAAGGATCTTCACTCAATCTCGTTGCTAGGATCGCGCCAGCTGACCCCCCTCCCACAATCACGTAGTCATATTTCATAGTGTTCTCCGATAATTTTTATGTATCTCTACCACAAACGTTTACTAGACACTCCCAGCATGGTATTTCGCTTGCCCTACGATGTCTACATCAACCAACTCACTATGCATAGAGAGTAATCTTTTTGTCATAAGCCCTGGTTTACCGTTCCCAATTTGACGACCATCTATTGAAGACACGGGTATTATTCTTGGACTAGTCCTTGTAAAAAAAACTTCGTCCGCAGTATACAAATCATATGGCTGAATATCGCATTCATCATATGAAAGTTGTGCCTTTTCCGCCAAATCTAAAATCACACTTCTTGCTATTCCTTGCAAAATATTTTTATCACGGGGTGTTTTCAAGGCACCATCTTTCACAATAAACACATTGTATCCAATACCTTCGCTAACATTCCCATCAACATCAAGAAGTATCGGTAAACAATCTTTAGATCGGTCGTTTGCCTCCAATTCGGCCAATACGAAGTTTCCCCTACTGTGATGTTTCACTTTGGGATCCATGGTTTCAGTGGAATAACTTCTAACCCGTGATATAACTCCCTGCGCCCCTTCTTCATAAAATTTGTAAAAGCTCACAAAATTAACAGGCTTGATTGAGATACACACAGTTGGCTCTAAATCGTCTACGCCCAATCCAACACCCCGTGTGATGAATGGGTGAATTGTGAAATCACCATACTTTTCTAAATGATGTTCATTAAGACTAACAGCAGTTTCACATAGTGTTTTCATTTCTCCAATCTGGATGCGAGGATCTATACGCATGTATTTCAAAGAACGATAGAGTCTATCCAAATGCCTACCAAGAACAAAAGGTTTTCCCCCAAAAGTACGTGCTATGTCAAAAACAACATCACCTAACACAAACCCTCGATCCTCAGGAGATATTTTTACATCCTTATATTCAACCCAATCTCCATTAAAATACGTGGCGAAATTATCTACTTCACTCATAAATTCAACTCTCCCATTAATTTACATTTACAGGCATAAAATAATTTCATCGCAATACTGTTTTGACATTTTACCTACTTATTAACAGATGTGTTTACTGCTATTGTTTAACATCCAAATTAGGTACAATTTTCTTATAAAAGAAACAAGGAACTACTTGCAATGAAGTTTGGAACATGGGTTTTCCCTATTAGTGAATCTCCTGATAAAGATGGACAAGTCATAGACAATACCACCGAAGAAATTATTTTATGTGACAAATTAGGCTATGAGGCTGTATGGCTTTCAGAGCATCATTTTGACGGAGCCGTTGCCTATGCTGATCCGGTTACCTTTGCATCTTCAATCTCAAGGCTAACTAAGAAAATCAAAATAGGATTTGCTGTAGTCGAGATGTCTTTACATCACCCAGTAAGATTAGCAGCACAAACAGCTTTGATAGACAATTTAAGTAAAGGGAGATTAATGGTCGGGACCGGCAAAGGTTCAGCTTTCAATCATTATGAATACAGAGGATTTGGCGTTCACATGTCAAACTCAGAAAGCATATTGGAAGAAGCAGAAGAAATCTTATTGGCTGCTTGGAGCGGCGAACCAGTTAAATACAAAGGAAAGCATTGGGACATAAGCTTCCCTAGCTTACGACCCACACCATACCAAACCCCTCATCCGCCTTTATACAGAGCTTGTTTGGGAATGGACTCAACATTAGCTATGGCCAGAATTGGTCGCCCTGTGCTAATCGCGTCTCCTAAAAATACCGAAATCCAATCAAGGATATCCGCTTTCTCTGAGGAAATAGCAAAAACTGATTTAAGAGAAATAGAAGCGTCTAAAATAATAAACCAAATATGGGTAACAAAAAATTTAGTCATATCAAAAGACGGTGATAAAGCAAGACAAATCGCATGGGAAGGCTACGAAAAAGACCAAACATTAATTGATACAGCAAGAAATACATTCAACCCAACCGATGTCTGGCAACCTGTCGACACCAAATCGAGCTTAAAACAAAAATTCCAAGATTCATTCATTGTGGGTACGCCCAAAGAGGTAGAAGAACAAATCGCTACCCTTAAAGATATCGGAGTTAATAACTTAATGGTCAAGATAAATACTGGAAATATGGACCAAAACGATGTTTTAACTTCAGTGAATCTTTTTGCTGAAAATATATTCCCTAAATTCGCTAATTAACCCTTATATTTAACTCAAGGAAGATATGGCACTGGCGGCGGCCCTAATTGCGAATCCAACATTTCTTGTGCCATATCAATAAATTCACACAATAAAGGCCTTGTATCCCTAGGGTCTATTATGTCAATTCCAAACGAGGCATTTGCCCCGCCCGTCTCTTCCGCGGTTCTAAATGGTGAGGCCATTGCATTTAACTTGGCCTCTATTTCTTTTCTCTTTAAATCTGGATCTGGTGCCGCTGCAATATCTCTTCGGTAGGCTGCCGACACACCTCCCTCAATATGCATAGATCCCCATTTTGCAGAAGGCCAAGCATAACGATGATACATACCTGTTGCCCTATGTTGTGTTTGGCCGGCAACCCCATAAGCTTGACGTAAATAAAAACTAATCCATGGAGTCTGGCTTCTGCATCCGGCAATCACCATTCTCGCGCCTGCCCTTACGATACCTAGATCCTGTACCTCTTTCCCAACCATGAATCCGGGTTCATCTACAAATGAGACCATAGGTAGATTGAATGTGTCACACAAGCCAATCAAACGTATAGTTTTTTCACCTGAAGAAATATCCGTCGATCCACCGAGAAAATTTGGATTGTTTATCATCACTCCGACTGGGTAACCATCTACTCTGGCCAGTCCTGTAATACGAGATTTACCAAAGAACGGAGCAATCTCAAAAAAAGAATTTTTGTCCAGCACAGCCCCCAATACCCTATAAGGATCATATCTCCTTTTTGGCGAACGGGGAATTATAGACAGCAAATCTTCATCTCTTCGGTCAGGGTCATCTGTTGTTTTTACCCTTAGTGGTTTCTGCCAAACATTTGGAGGCATAAAACTAAGGAATTCCCTGATTATTTGGAATGCTTCTTGCTCGGTTTCAGCTAGGTTATCTACGACACCTGCCTTGTAGACCTGGCTACGATAATCTCCGAGATCCTCTTTTGTGATATCGTAACCAAGTGCAGCTTTAACCACGGGAGGGCCACCAGCAAATATTTGACTAGTGTTCTTCACCATAACATTGAAATGGCTCATACATGCCTCAATAGCCGGTAATCCAGCTACAGACCCAAGTACAGCAGAAACCACAGGAACCTTATTTAATAAGTCTACGGAATCGGTTGTTCCAAAATTACCATCCGGAATATAAGTTTTCCCAATCTGTTCGAAAGTTCTAACACTTCCACCCACTGCATCTAAAAGCCTGACTAATGGAAGACGCCATTGAGAGGCATATTTCACTGAATTTGGCTTGCTGCCGGTGCCTCGTTCACCAGCCCCACCCCTTACAGTAAAATCACCACCATCTAATACCACACGCATTCCGTTGATTTTAGCTGTCCCGATGACTCGTGGGTACGGGGTAAAGCTAACCAAATCATTATCGACATATCTCCCACTACCGGATAATGCCGATATCTCGCGGAAAGATCCGTCATCAGATAAGTCTTTTATTCGCTCCCGAACTGTCAACTTTCCATTGTCATGTTGCTTCCTTATTCCTTCTTCCCCACCCATGGCATGTGCCAATTTGAGACGCTGTTGTAATTCTTCAATTTCATCTTTCCAAACCATGTTTTTAACCCCTATACGATGAGTTTATGTCAAACTGACACCTGAAAAAAATCAAAATCAACTACCAATACTACATTGATAGCCCTTTGAACCAAATCTTACAGAACTGAACTAATCTATAATCATCAACAAAATTAATAACTAATCACTGGGGATTATATGAACAACTTAAATGGCAGAACGGCATTAGTTACTGGATCAAGTAGAGGCATAGGAGAATACATGGCTAAGCACTTAGCTAGTGCAGGAGCCAACGTTGCTATAGCTGCCAGAACTACAGAGGTTACAGATAAAAGGTTACCTGGAACGATACATTCAGTATCTGAATCGATCAATAAATCTGGAGGTAATGCCATTCCAGTCAAAATGAACATGCGTGACCCTGAAAGTATCAAATCAGGCGTTGATATAACCGTAGAAAATTTTGGCGGCTTAGACATCATAGTAAACAATGCCGCCATATTGGTACCCGGTTCCCTCAATACAGTCCAAGATAGGCACTTGGACCTTATATGGCAAATTGATTTGAGGGGGCCCTTGCTGTTAATGAAATATTCGTTGGAACATCTTCAAGCCTCAGGGGGCGGAGACATAATTAATGTCTCATCAATCGCTGCGGTATTTCCAGGTTCAGGACCATATCAAACTGACCCTTCAAGACGAGACGGAAGTTTTTACGGAATGGTCAAAGCCGGACTTGAAAGATTTTCTCAGGGATTAGCCAAAGAGCTACAAGATCAAGAAATAAAAGTCAACGTATTATCACCTCAAGGCAGGATAAAAACCCCAGGCAATGTTTGGGCGGATAACGACCCTAATAATCCTTCATTGGAATTTGAAGCAGCGGATGAAATGGGCAAAGCTGCTGTTTGGATTTGCCGACAACCTTTTAGCTATACTGGGAACATTCTGTATGATCAAGATGTATGCTCCGAAAACAGCCTATAAGTTTATTCCTTAATTACCTATCCAACACATTTAACATTGAAGAAGTTCTCATTTATAAATTTAGGTCCTCGATGGCTATGGATGGCAACATCTATAACGATTACATCTTTGGGACAAGTGTATAAATATGGTGGCTTAGAAGGTTTTATTGCGTTCACACTTATAACCCTAGCACTCGTATTGATAGTAGACAAAAAATGGAACAGCATTGATGCTTTGTTATCCAAAGGATACGTCTCACCAATTTTAATCCTATGTATCGTATCCTTATTAATTTGCTTATTCATCGCGTTATTCCCAAGTGCTAACGCTGGGGAATATGGCGGTGGAAGCGATGCTGATGATGCTCTAAAAATTGGAGCAGAAGCCATACTAAGCCTTAGTAATCCTTACCACTTACAAACGTATCTAGGCTTACCAATAACTCCTGGACTTGGCGCAATTCTTCTATCAATACCATTTTATTTATTGGGAAATGTCTCTTACCAAAACTTCTTTTGGCTCTTAATACTGATCTTGCTTATATATAAATATTTCAAGAATTTTAATACCACTTTGATACTCTGTGTATTCGTATACGTAATCAACCCATTATCTTTAGTACAGATTATTACAGGAGTGGATCACCTGACTAATGGGATTTATGTGTTCATTCCCCTATTAATTTTTATTACCCTATTTCATAAAAAATCACAAAACAAAACGCTACTCTTCATCTCAGCTGTGATGCTTGGGATCAGTATTTCATCGAGAATTAATTTCTTGTTCATGATCCCAATTTTGTTTGCACACATTTATCATTCATCAAATTACAAACAAGCCTTAAAATGGACCTCTGTTTCCACTTGCACCGTCCTACTACTAGCTCTACCACTGTATCTGAATGATCCAAGTTCATTCACGCCAGTAAAAAATGCAGCAGGGAGAATTGGTCATAATTCAGAGATTTTGCAAATATCCACAATTTTCGTGACGCTAATTGCAGTAATCACCACAGGGATTGTGTGTCTAAAACGATACAATCAAACGAAAACATCTATATTTTTTAACTTTGCCTTAGTTCAGATAATATCAATTTCCACAACAGTGTTCACTAGAGCGAGCCTTAGCAGAAACATCGAAGCAACAGACTTAATCACGTTTGACTACGGCGCCTTTACGATACCGTTCTTCGCTTTTGTGTTTATTACAAAGATTTCTGCAAACGACGATGTTCTTGAACATCAATCATTAAGAAAAACTTAGCTATCGCGTTAAGTGAAAACCCTGCTATGTTTTGGAAGTTCTATATAAACTCAAACTACAAATTATTAGTCGACTATATTATTTAAGTCGATTCGCCTTCTATCCTCTTCAGTAAAAGTTGGTTCTAACAATTTGACCAACTTTTCTAATGTTTGACCAGGAGAATCATGAGATGTATCAATATTAATAACTGGGCCCAGTTTGCTCTTATCCACTAACCGTTTATATTCTTTTTTGATCCCTGATATGTCTTTCTTAAGCAAAGGACTATTACTATGTTCAGGTGTTCCTTTTAGTTCGTCCATCCTCGACTGTATCACTTGATCTTCTGCTTCCACGTGAACGATAACGACCGGGTCTTTAGTTATTTGCTTAATTCTATTTTCAACAGCAACAAAAATATTTTCTCTATCAAATTGATCGCCTGGTAATCCATAACCATAATATTTTCTTGCGTAAATAGACTCTTCAATGTGAAGGCCTATAGTCAAATCATCAACTTGTGCGTAGTGGTGCAAATGGTAATAAATACTGTACCGGTGGTACATTTCCTTCAACTTAGGCGATAAATTAAGAATCTGTTCTTGCTCTTCTTGAGTAGTATCATCTGGGTGTCCTGACGTGTGGGGCAACTTAAAGTGGTCATGAATGAGACCCATATAAAACGGTTCACCCATAATTTTCGTTTTCCAATCAGATAATAAATTGGCTAAAGTCGTTGTTCCTGAATACTCTATCCCTGCAAGTATCAATTTCAAGGGGCACCTCCATTATCCATCCAGACAATATTAGACTAGGAGCTTAACGTTTTTAGCGCAGTTTTTACAAGACATCACCAGAACATTTCCATGAAATAACTGAAGCGTTTTCCCCACCTTATAAGTGAGACGCTCTGATATAATTGACGAGTTTAAAATCTCTCTTTTAAGGAATTTATCACAGTGCCAGAAATTGATAACAGATTAGACGTCGAAAAAATTACTTCTTTGTGTAAAAGAAGAGGCTTCATATATCAGAGCAGCGAGATATATGGTGGTTTGGCAAGCACCTGGGACTATGGTCCCCTCGGCGTTGAATTAAAGAGAAACATAAAAGACCACTGGTGGAACTCGATGGTTTGGGAACGAGACGACATGGTCGGGCTTGACGCTTCCATTTTGATGCATCCTGAGACCTGGCGTGCAAGTGGACATCTAGAGAGTTTCACTGACCCGCTAGTGGAATGTAACGAATGCCATAAACGCTACAGAGAAGATCATCTGGATGAACAAATTTGCCCTGAATGCGGAGGCCAACTTAGCGATCCAAGGCTATTTCATTTAATGTTTAAAACCTTCATGGGACCTGTTGAAGAAGACGCTTCTATAGTTTACTTGAGGCCTGAGACAGCTCAAGGTATTTTTGTAAACTTTACTAATGTGATCAACTCAACCCGCAAAAAATTGCCATTTGGGATAGCTCAAATAGGAAAAGCTTTCAGAAATGAAATCACAACAGGCAACTTCATCTTCAGAACCCGCGAGTTTGAAATGATGGAAATAGAATATTTCGTAATGCCTGGTGAAGATGAAATCATCCATAAACAATGGATTGAAGACTGTTTATCCTGGTATCAAGATTTAGGCATATCTGACTCTAAACTCAGGGTGAGGGAACATGACAAGGACGAATTATCTCATTATGCAAAAGCAACATACGACATAGAATATTTTTTCCCTTGGGGATGGGGAGAAATCCAAGGAATAGCTAACAGAACAGATTTCGACCTGAAGTCTCATATGGAAGCTAGCAGAGAAAGACTAACATTTTTTGATGAAGCATCTGGCCAACATGTCATTCCATATGTGATTGAGCCTTCATCTGGGGTAGATAGAGCAGTAATGGCAGTCATAGTCGACGCATATGATGAAGAAACCCACCAAACACCCTCAGGTAAAACTGAAACACGAACCGTTCTCCGACTTAGTCCCAAAATCGCACCCGTCAAAATTGCAATCCTACCTTTAAGTAGAAATGAGCGGTTAACCCCATTGGCGAAATCTATTTATGATTTAGTAAGAAAATCACCCAGAATCGACGGACACATACAATACGATGATGCACAAAGTATAGGGAGAAGATATCGTAGACAGGATGAAATAGGTACTCCGTTATGTGTCACAGTAGATTTTGATTCTTTAGAAGATAACAGCGTGACAATCAGAGACAGAGATAATATGTCCCAAATAAGGGTTGCAATCGAAGCCCTCGAAGAAAATTTGCTCAACATGCTTTCAAAATAAATATATTGGAATAGCAGATATGTTGGTAGTTCATACAGCTGACGTCCATATCGGGGTTGAAAATTACGGAAAGCCTGATCCAGAAACAAGAGTGTCCACCCGATTAACAGACTTCTTAAACAGCCTCGACGAGCTAGTTGATTACTCCATAAGCAATAATGCAGACGTAGTCTTGTTCTGCGGTGATGCTTACAAAAGCAGAAACCCAAACCAAACTCATCAACGGGAATTCGCCAAAAGAATATCTAAATTATCAAATGCAAATATATGTGTATTTTTAGTTTCTGGAAACCATGATTCCCCAAATATTCATGGTCCTGCAACAGCATTAGACATTTTCCCGGTCTTGAACGTTAGAAACATCTATGTAGGAGACAAAATTGGGACTCAAACACTACAAACTAAGAGTGGCCCTTGCCAAATAATTTCGCTGCCATGGATAAGAAAGGGCGAATTTATGAGCCTTTCAAAATCAAAGCTGATCAATCCTACGCAATTGAACCAAGAGATAGAAAATACCATCAAGAAGCAATTAGATATTGAAATAGAAAATTTAGATCCAACTATACCTTCAATCCTTTCAGGTCACGTGTCTGTATCATCCGCGGTCACCAGCTCCGAAAAGTCCATGATGCTAGGAAAAGACTACATTTTAGATGTTAATACGCTTGCAAGGAGTGAATTAGATTATGTGGCTCTTGGGCACATTCATAAACACCAAGTCCTCAATACTCATCCTAAAGTTGTATATCCAGGTAGCCTTGAGAGAATAGATTTTGGAGAGGAAAAGGATACTAAGGGCTTTTGCGTAATCAAATTTGACCCACAATTGGCGATGGGACAGAAAGTGGTGGACTATAAATTTATCAACGTGAAAGCGAGAAATTTCCTCACGATCAAATGTGAAATCTTAATTTCAGATCAAGATCCTACTGCGGTTATATTGAAAGAAATAAATAAATATAAAATCGCAGATTGTATAGTGCAGGTACATATAGATATCCCTGCATCAAAAGTGTCAGAAATAGACGAACACAAAATCAGACAAGAACTAAAATCAGCTCATCATATAGCTGTCGTCAAAAAAAATATTAAGAGAGAAACCCGAATACGACTCCCCCAAAACGTAGATGGAACCGTGAACCCAATAGAAGCTTTGAAGACATATTTAACGGAAAGATCCCTTAACGAAGACATTGCAAAAAAAGTTATTGAAAAAGCTAAAACACTTATTGAAGAAAACCCTGATTGAATACAATAAAACACTTGAATGAAAAGCATTAGATTTTATGTACTTCAGATTCCTGTGATCTTATGCACGTTAATGCATGTCGGGTGTTTCACACCAGAAATTCAAGATGCTGTAGCACCAGAATTTTCTTTATCTCTGTACAGCACGATAGACTTCCAGGAAGAAGAAATTTTTAATTTCATGCCCGGGCAAACACAACCTACAATTTTGAATTTTTGGTTTCCGTCATGTCCTCCCTGTGTACGGGAAATACCAGAAATCAACGATTTCAATAAATCTTATAAGGATTCTGTCACAGTTGTAGGTATACAATTAATAGGTTTGGATACGATAGAATCTGGAAAGGATTTCGTAAAATCTAAAAACGTTGAATACCGGGTTGGTGCAGACTACGACGGATCAATCACTGTAGATTATTCAATATCAGGATTTCCTACTACAGTCTTCATAGATGGAAACGGTCATATACATGACATCTGGAAAGGAGAAATAAAAAAATCTGAGATGATTGATATCACCCATGAAATGCTCAAAAAGTGAGGGGTTTATTGAATTCATCAGATCTCTTACACACAATAATTAGATGGTCACACTTAATCTCTGGCGCCGCATGGATGGGCGGTATAATCTTCTGGCTACTTGTATTAAACCCTACAACAAAAAAATTCCAAACATCTAACGAATATTTAAATCATATAACTGACGATTTCAAAAGACTCGTAGACACATGTATTTTCGTACTATTAGCCACGGGAGCGATAATTACCTTTAACCGTATAACTCCCGGCAATATGGGTGCCAACTATTTAATATTACTGGGAATTAAAATAACACTAATAGTGATAATGATATTCATCATTAAAGCAAAAAGACCCAAAAAACTAAATATCCATAAATCAACACTGACAAAATTTCATGGATCTAAATTAAACGGTTTCATAAATTTGCTGACAGGATACAATATTCTGATAATACTTGGTGCCATGGTTTTTTTGGTTTCAGATATCTTGCATACTATATACATTACAACCCTACAAAATTAACTTAAAAAAGAGAAAGGTTTGAAGAAAAGCTTTGTGGACATGGTACAGTGTCCGTCCTGTGAAAATGAACTTGCCTTAACCAGTGAGAAGGAAATGGAGGATGAAGTGATTGAAGGAAAACTCACATGCTTGTCTTGCTGCCAAGAATTCCCTATACAAAAATCCATACCAAATTTTCTACCACCTGATTTGAAGTAATGACGTTTAAATTTAAAAAAGATACTACAGGGGGAATTGTCCTATTGATTCAGTTCTATTCCCGTCGCCTATTTCACCTAGGAAATCTCTAATTCTATTTTTTGTAATTGGGTCCACAGCGAACGGGTTCAAATCCATTAGAGGCAATAAGACAAACGCCCTCTCCCTAAATCTGGGATGAGGGATTTCCAAAACCGATGTTTTAACACTAAATCCACCCCACAAGATTAAATCTATATCAATTGACCTTGGAGCATTTGGAAAAATCCTATATCTTCCATGATTCTTCTCGATAGTCCTAATTCGGTCCAAAAAGTTCCACGGGGAAAGTATAGTAGTTAACTTGCAAGCGGCATTAAAAAACTCTGGCTGGGTGATAAACCCTCGAGCTGTCGAGATATAAACATCTGAAAACTCAACACTTTTAGAAATGTTCTTCAATGCGGACCCGGCACTCTTTAAATTCAGTAACCTATCACCAACATTCGATCCTATTGACACATACACTTCTGTTGATAATGACATTACACGGCACTTTTAACTATAGCGTCGGTCATTGCACAAACCTGCTTCATCTCGTATACATCGTGAACCCTTACAAT
>CEOQ01298598.1_pt1 | contig 16710 bp, 14 predicted proteins | sample 361351 | NCBI WGS metagenome assembly CEOQ01 (sample SAMEA2619907, study PRJEB7988) | marine metagenome | biome: marine biome (ENVO:00000447); feature: deep chlorophyll maximum layer (ENVO:xxxxxxxx); material: "saline water (ENVO:00002010), including plankton (ENVO:xxxxxxxx)" | depth 60 m | reverse complement strand
AGCTTTTGGCTCGATATAAACTTTAACTCCTTTGGATTCAACAATTTCTAAGTTTTGAATATTATTTTTTTTTGCATATTCTAATTTATAAGCGTAACCAGAACATCCAGATTTGTCTACATCAACAATTACTCCAATGACATCTTCTTTAGCACTAGAAATAATATTTTTTATTTGATTAGCAGCGTTATCTGAAATGGAAATAATATTATTCATGTTGCCATTATACACAAAGTTAAAATATATCTAAAGCTAGTTTTGCTTCTTCTGACATCATTTCTTTATTCCATTTTGGTTCCCAAACTAAATTTACAGTTACAGAAGATAATTGATCTAATGAGGATACCGACTTACCTACATTTTCTGGCATTGTACCTGCTACTGGGCAATTTGGGTTGGTTAAAGTCATTTCAATCTTTACATTATTATTATTATCAATATCAATATTATAGATAAGTCCTAAATCATACAAATTTACAGGAATTTCTGGATCCATAACATTTCTTATTTTTTCAATTACATCATTTTTAGATAAAATATTTGAAATATTTATATTTTTAAATTTTTTAAAAAAAGAATTGTTCTTATTAGGCAAAAAATCTTCTAAATTTTTTTGATATTTATTCATTATTTTAACATCTTTTTAGTTTCATTAAGTGACTCAATAAAATGATCAACATCTTTTTTATCATTATATATTCCAAAAGATATTCTTGCAGTAGAAGAAACTTTAAATTTTTTCATTAATGGTTGAGCACAATGATGTCCTGTTCTTATTGCTACATTGTGTTGATCAAGAATTAGAGCAATATCATTTGCATGGATATTTTCTAAATTAAAAGTTAAAATTCCTCCCTTATCTTCTGAATCTCCATAAATAATAATATCATTAAATGATCTAATTTTTTCCAATGCATAATTGTATAATCCTTTTTCATATAAATATATTTTATTTAAATCATATTCGTTTAAAAAATCTACGCTAGATCCAAGTCCAATAACTTGTACGATAGGGGGAGTGCCAGCTTCATATTTTTGAAAACCTTTTGCATAAGAAGTGTTATCAATTTCAACTTCATCGATCATAGATCCTCCGCCTTGATATGGACCAAGATTATCAAACCATTTTTCTTTCATATATAAAACTCCAACTCCCGATGGTCCGTAGAGTTTATGTCCAGAAAAAACATAGAAATCACAATCTAAATTTTTCACATTAGTTTCCTTATGGGCAATATGCTGACATCCATCAATCAAAAGTGGTATTCCTTTTGATTTAGTAATATCTATAATTTTTTCAAAATTAGTTATGGATCCAGTAACATTTGACATATGTGTCAAAGAAATAAATTTAGTTTTTGAATTAATTTTTTTCAATAAATCATTAATATCAATTGATCCATCCTGTAAAACTTCTGCTGCTACTATCTTAAAACCATATTTAATTGCAGCAATATGCCATGGAACAATATTGGCATGATGCTCTAAATAAGAAATTATTACTTCATCATTTGAAGAAAGATATTTTTGGCTAAAAGTTTCTACTACCAAATTGATAGCCTCAGTCGCACTCTTGGTAAAAATAATATTATTTTCACTACTTGCAGACAGAAAGTTTGCAATTTTATGTCTAACTTGCTCAAATTTTTTTGTTAAGTTAGAACTTAGAGAATAAATACCTCTATGAACATTAGAATATTCATAAGAATAACAATTACTTATAGATTCAACTACTGATTTTGGTTTTAAAGCTGAAGCTGCAGTATCAAGAAAAACTAGCTCAGGGGATTTTTTATAAATTGGAAACTTATCTTTTATATTTTCAATCATTATTTATAACTATTTTTATTTAACCAATTGTTTATTGACTTATGAACTAAGGGTTTATATTCATCATCATTAGTAGTGTCTAAAATATCAGAAAAAAAAGAATTAATTAATAAAGATATTGCAATATTTTTTGGCATACCTCTTGATCTACAATAAAAAAGTATATTCTGATCAAAAGGCCCTATTGTTGAACCATGTGAACATTTTACATCATCAGCATAAATTTTTAATTCAGGCTTTGAATGAAAGTATGATGTATCTGAAAGTAATATTCCCTTACTTAACTGATATGCTTCAGTTTTTTGAGCATTTTTATCAACAAATGTTTTACTTAAATAACTTGCTTTTGCATTGTCAGTTAAAATCCCCTTATATTTTTGATCACTAGAACATGAAACAGCAAAATGATTAACTACAGTTTTGTTATCAATAATTTGATCTCCATTTGCTAAAAATATTCCTTGAAGGTCAGCTCTAGAATTTGTTCCTAGTAAGTTTGCATAGTTATGATTTCTGATTGATGAATTACTAGAATTAAATAAAATTTGTTTATATTCAGATCCTTCGCCACAATTTACAAAATTAGTATACTGAAGATTTGCTTGTTCACTGTTATCTTGAAAAACTAAATGAAGTACTTTAGAATTCTTTTTTATATCAAAATAATTAATAAAATTCATATTAGAAAGAATTTCATTATTAAATTTTTCAATAAATATAATATTACAATTTTCTCCTATATTGATAAAATTTTTTGAAAAAACAGAATTTTTTTTATTAAGTATATTGTTTATGTAAATTTTAGAACTTAAATTTTTTTCAATTTCTAAAATGATGCCTGAATTTTGTAAAATTGTATTAAGATTAACTATATAATCATCATCAATAATATTTTGAAATTCTTTAAATTTCTCTAAAAATAAATCTTTTTTTTCATGCACTGAATAGATAGAATTATTTTTTAAATTTATTGAAGGATTAAATGAATCTTTAATATTGTTGATATAATCAAAGTTATTTAAAATTTTTGAATCATAATGTTTAGTACTTTCATTTAATTTAAGTTTCTTTGGATCTAAGTCATAATTACTTATTAAATTACTTCTTAAGGAATCTAAATATTTGGATTCAGGAAAAACTAAAAACGACTTATCTCTATTATAAATTTCTTTTAAATTCATAAAAAACTAAATCAAATTTTTATATCCATCTTTTTCTATTTCTGAAGCAAGAGATTTACCTCCAGTTTTAGTGATTTTACCTTGATTAATAACATGAACAAAATCAGGCACGATATAATCAAGTAACCTTTGGTAATGAGTTATTATTAAAAAAGACGAATTAGGTTTTCTTAGCTTATTGACACCTTCAGTGACTACCTTTAAGGCATCTACATCTAAGCCTGAATCAGTTTCATCTAAAATCGAAAGATAAGGTTCTAAAACACTCATTTGAAGTATTTCAAAACGTTTTTTTTCTCCCCCAGAGAAACCTTCATTTACAGATCGAGTTAACATTTCTGACGGTATTCCAAGATTTTTTGCAATATTTTTTATATTCTTTGCAAAACTTAGAGCATCAATTTCTTTTTTTCCTTGTTTTTTTAATTTTGAATTAAGAGCAGTTTTTAAAAAGGGGGTTATGCTAACTCCTGGTATTTCTACAGGATATTGAAATGCTAAAAATAATCCACTTTGAGACCTTTCTTCAATATTTAAATCAAATAAATTGTGACCATTGAATATAATTTCTCCACTTTCTATTTGATAATCTTCCTTGCCTGCTAAAATATTAGAAAGAGTGCTTTTGCCTGACCCATTTGGTCCCATTAATGCATGGACCTCGCCTTTATTTATTTCTAAAGATAAATTATCAATTATTATTTTACCATCTATTGAAGCAGATAAATTTTTTATAGAAAGTATCATTTATCCAACGCTACCTTCTAAAGAAATAGAAACTAATTTTTGAGCTTCAACTGCAAATTCCATAGGAAGTTCTTGTAAAACTTGTTTGCAAAAACCATTTACAATTAATGATACTGAATCTTCATGACTTAGCCCTCTCTGACGGCAATAATATAGTTGTTCCTCATTAATTTTAGAAGTTGAAGCTTCGTGTTCTACTATTGAATTATTATTTTTAGAATCAATATATGGAACTGTGTGAGCAGAACACTTATCCCCAATCAAAAGTGAGTCACATTGTGTATAGTTTCTTGATCGATCTGATTTTTTTAAAAATTTTACCAAACCCCTATAGGTATTTTGTGATTCACCTAGAGAGATCCCTTTAGAAATTATTTTGCTTTTTGTGTTTTTGCCGATATGAGTCATTTTTGTTCCTGTATCAGCTTGTTGTTTATTATTAGTAATTGCAACAGAATAAAATTCACCTATTGAATTATCTCCCTGCAAAATACAGCTTGGATATTTCCAAGTAATTGCGGATCCTGTTTCAACTTGAGTCCAAGAAATTTTACTATTATTGCCTTTACAAAGACCTCTTTTAGTTACAAAATTATATATTCCTCCTTTGCCACTTTCATCTCCTGGATACCAGTTTTGAATTGTAGAATATTTAATTTCAGCGTTATCAAAAGCGATTAATTCAACATTAGCAGCATGAAGTTGATTTGTATCTCTTTGTGGAGCAGTGCATCCTTCTAAATAACTAACATAACTATTTTTATCTGCTATTATTAAAGTTCTTTCAAATTGACCTGTATTTTCAGCATTAATTCTAAAATAAGTAGATAACTCCATAGGACACTTTACATTCTCAGGAATATAAACAAAAGAACCATCCGTAAAAACTGCAGAATTTAATGCAGAAAATTTATGATCACCCGGAGGTATAACTGAACCTAAATATTTTTTAATTAAATCTGGATGATTAATAATTGCTTCACTTATAGAGCAAAAAATTATTCCTAATTTTTCTAATTCCCCTTTATATGTTGTTGCTACTGAAACACTATCAAAAACTGCATCAACAGCAACTCCTGCCAAAACTTTTTGTTCTTCAAGCGGTATGCCCAATTTATTATAAGTTTCTATTAATTTTGGATCAACTTCATCTAGAGATTTTGGTTTTTTTTCAAAGCCCTTAGGAGCTGCATAATAATAAATATCTTGATAATCTATTTGAGGAAAACTTATGTTTGCCCAACTAGGTTCTTTAAGGTTTTTCCATTTTTCATAAGAATCTATTCTCCATTCAAGCATCCACTTTGGCTCTTTCTTCTTATTAGAAATAAATTTTATTGTATCTTCATTTAAGCCCTTTTGAGGACGATCAGATTCAATGTCTGTAACAAATCCATATTTATATCCCTGATCTTTTTCAGATATAACTTTATCTAATGTTTGTTGAGAATTCACAGTTTTTAGATAAATAAAAAATCTAGTTATTTCAACTAAAATCAATCGATATTAGAATGAATTCTAAATTAATTTTCAGTTTTTGTTATCCAACCCCCACCTAAAACTTGATCTTTTTTGTAAAAAACACAAGCCTGGCCAGGAGATGTTGTGATTATTTTTTCATCAAATTTAAAAAAAATAGATGAACTGTTAATGTTTAATTCACCACTATATTCTTTTTGTGTAGATCTAATTTTTGCAGAGCATTTTATCTTAGAATTTATGTTTGGTGAGTCTAACCAATTTAAATTTTTAATAAAAATCTTATTTTTTTTTAAGTCTTCTTCATGACCTAAATATATAGAATTATTTTTTTTATCAATTTTAATTACATAATAAGGTTGTTTGTGCCCCCCTATTCCTAACCCTTTTCTTTGGCCAACAGTGTAATTTGAAATTCCAGCATGCTTACCAATAATATTATCTTGCAAATCAAAAAAATTTCCCTCAATATTTGAATTAGGTGCTAGTTTATCAATTAAATCTCTATATGATTTAGAAGTAACAAAACAGATATCTTGACTATCAGGCTTATTTTTTACAATTAATTTTAATTCATTTGCAATATCCCTAATTTCTGATTTAAGATATTCTCCTAGTGGAAATCTTAAAAAATTTAACTGCTCTTTAGTCGTAGCAAATAAAAAATAACTTTGATCTTTGGATATATCTTTTGCTTTAAATAATTTGGCATCATCTAAATTTCCTATCCTTCTTGCATAGTGACCTGTGATTAAAGCATCTGCATTTATTTTTTTAGCTTCATGTAAAAGATCAGTAAATTTAACAGTTTGATTACAACTAATACATGGCACCGGTGTTTCGCCATTTGTATAAGATTCAACAAACTTATCAATAACACCTGAAAAAAATTTATTTTGATAATCAAAAGTGTAATGAGGAAAGTCAAATTGATTTGCAATATTTTTTGCATCTTCTATATCTTGGCCTGCGCAGCAAGTTTTAGATTTTACCACATTATTTTGATTATATAACCGCATAGTAACCCCTACTACGTCATAACCTTCTTTTTTCAACATTGCTGCGGTAACAGAGCTATCAACCCCCCCAGACATAGCTACAACTACTTTAGTTTCCTTGCTTTTCTTGTTAAATCCTAAACTATTCATAATCTTCAGATAATCTATATTTACAAAATTAAAATAGTTCAATAATAGCATCTCACAATGGTAGATTTATTAATCCCTGGCCCAGAAGGCAAAATTGAAGCTAAATATAATCACAATAAAAATGATAAATCACCAATAGTCCTTATTCTTCATCCAGACCCTTCTAGAGGAGGAACGATGAATACAAAAATAGTGTTCGAATTATATAAGCTTTTCGTAAATAATGGCTTTTCTACTATTAGGTTTAATTTTAGAGGTGTTGGTAAAAGTGAAGGAGTTTTTGATGATGGAGAAGGTGAGTTAAGTGATGCTGCTGGAGTTTTGGATTGGTTACAACAATATAATACAAATTCTAAAATTTGTTGGGTAGCAGGATTTTCGTTTGGCGCATGGGTTGCAATGCAACTGTTAATGAGAAGGCCTGAAATAAATGGTTTTGTATGTATCTCTCCACCTGCAAATATTAGAGATTTTGGTTTCTTAGCACCATGCCCCTCTTCAGGATTAATAGTGCATGGAGATAAAGATACGATAGCCTCTTATGATTCTACTAAAATTCTTTCAGAAAAGCTGCAAAAACAGAAAAAGGTTGAAATATTATTCAAACCAGTAAAAGGTGCAGATCATTTTTATGAAAATTATAAAGAAGAGTTTTCTCAAATAATTGATGATTATATAAAAGAAAAATTATCTGAAAAGTAGTATAATAATTAATATAAAAAAATTATGTATAAATCAGAATTAATGAATGAAATTAGTTCAAGAGGTTTTATCTATCAAGCAACTGATATTGAAGAACTTGATTTAATATTACATAAAAAAAGTATTACTGCATATATAGGCTTTGATATTACAAGTGATAGTTTACACGTTGGAAGCTTGGTCCAATTAATGTTACTTCATTGGTTAGATTTTTATGGACATAAAACAATAGCACTAATGGGAGGAGGCACTACTCTTGTTGGGGACCCTTCAGGCAAAGATGAAAGCAGAAAGATAATACAACAAAAAGAAATTGAAGAAAATATTTTTAAAATCAAAAATACTTTTGATAAATTTATCAACTTAAAAGATAAAGCTAAAATAATTAATAATTATGAATGGTTATCTAATATAAACTATATTAATTTTTTAAGAGAAATTGGTTCAAAAATTACTATAAATAAAATGTTAACCTTCGATTCAGTCAAAAATAGACTTGATAGAGAGCAGCCACTTACTTTTCTTGAATTTAACTATATGTTGCTTCAATCATACGATTATTTTTACTTAAATAAAGAATATGATTGTGAATTACAATTAGGTGGTTCTGATCAATGGGGCAACATTGTTAATGGAATAGATCTAATTCGTCGTTTAAATAATAACAAGACTTATGCAATAACCTCTCCATTAATAACAAACAATGATGGCTCTAAAATGGGGAAAACAGCTGATGGTGCAATATGGTTAGATGAAAATAAAATATCTAATTATGATTTTTATCAATTCTGGAGAAATACAGATGACGCTGATGTTTCAAGATTCTTGAATCTTTTTACTAAACTACCTCTTAATGAAATTAAAAAACTTTCTAATCTTAAAGGAAAAGAGATTAATGAAGCAAAAAAAATACTTGCATATGAGATTACAAAAATAACAAGGGGTGAAAAACAAGCGAAAGAAGCTATGGATATAAGTAATAATATCTTTAATGAAAATAACCTTGATGATAGAATAAACTCATATTCTGTTAAAGCTAATGATATTGCTGAATCTTTATTTTCTATAATAGATGCAGTTGAAAAACTTAAATTAGTGAATAGTAGAAGTGAAATAAAAAGATTAATAAAAATGAATGGAATAAAAGTTAATGATGAAAATTATTCAAAAGAAAATTTTTCTTTATCTGACTATACTTTAAAAAATGAAATTAAAATTGCCGTTGGTAAGAAAAAAATAGGAGTAATAAAAATTACAAAGTAAGAGATTTTTCAAGAAATTTATCAATATCTCCATCCAAAATATCTTTTACATTTGAAGACTCATAATTTGTTCTTAAATCTTTTATTAACTTGTATGGATGTAATACATACGATCTAATTTGATTGCCCCAACCTATATCTTTTTTTTGAGTATTCATTTTAATTTCTTCATTTTTTCTTTTTTGTAATTCTAATTCGTACAATCTAGCCTTAAGCATAGCCAAAGCATTTGACTTATTTTTATGTTGTGATCTATCATTTTGACATTGAACAACAATTTCTGTTGGCATATGAGTTATTCTTACTGCGCTATCAGTTTTATTAACATGCTGCCCTCCTGCCCCTGAAGCTCTATAAGTATCTATCCTCAAGTCGGACTCATTAATTTCTATTTCTATCCTATCGTCCACTTCTGGATATACCCAAACACTAGCAAAACTTGTATGTCTTCTTTTATTACTGTCAAAAGGTGATATTCTTACTAATCTGTGAATACCACTTTCTCTCTTTAACCATCCATAACAATAATCTCCTGAAATTTTAATTGTAGATGATTTTATTCCTGCCTCTTCTCCTTTTGATTCTTGAAGTAAAGAAATATTATATTTTTTGTCCTCTGCCCACCTCACATACATCCTTTGAAGCATTTCAGCCCAATCTTGACTTTCTGTACCTCCAGCGCCTGCGTGAATTTCTAAAAAAGAATTATTTTGGTCTGCCTCTTCATTTAACAAATTTTGATATCTTGCTTTATTAGAATAATTTAGTGTCTTAACAGATTCATTGTATAATTCATTAATTGACATTTCATCATTTTCTTTACTTGAGATTCCATACAATTCTTTAATATCTGAATAAGAATTACAAATACTATTAAAATCATTAATTTTTTTTTGAAGATAGCTTATTTTTTTGAATAAATCTTTTGCTCCAGAATCATTCCATACATTAGGGTTTTCAGATTGTATTTTTAGATTTTCTAGTTCATTTTTTAACTTTTGATAGTCAAACCGCCCTCCTTAGAAGATCGATATTTATACTAATATCTTTTATATTTTTTTCTAACTCTTCTTTACTCATATTAATTTATTAATAAACTTCCTGTGCCAGTTATCTTATCATTATTTATAGAGCCAAGATCATCCAAAGTTCTTATATTTTTGTTATATGGCTCTGTTCCAACAATAAAAGATTCCAAAATACCATTTTTATTTTTTGTTTGTAAACCTGTTTGAGGATTAATTTTTACAAAACTAATACCTGATGGAACTCTAAATGGGATTTTATTTAAATTTATATTTGCTTTTTCCATAAAATCCTTGAAAATAGGGGCAGCTACACTTGATCCTGTTTGTTTATAACCAAGATTTTTGGGTATATCATGTCCTATGTATACTCCCACTACAATATCTGGTGAAAACCCAATGAACCACGCATCCTTATTTTCATTTGTTGTTCCTGTTTTGCCAGCTAGGGGAATATTTAAAAGAGAAATTTTTTTTCCAGTTCCATTTTGTACTACTCCTTCTAACATTGAAGTAATTTGATATGCAATTGCACTATCTAAAATCTTTCTTTTATTATATTCGATTATAGGTACAGAAAAATCAATTTTATCATTTTTTTGTATACATTTTTTGCAGATTTTTTTTTCATTATTTATAATTAGTTTTCCCCTTTTATCATATACACTTTGAATAATTATTGGCTGTATATCTTTACCTCCGTTAACGATCATTGCATAAGCATTAGTTAGACTTTCAAGTGTTACTAGTCCAGCTCCCAATGCTATAGCCAAATTCTGATCCAGATAATGATGTATATTAAAATCTTTAGCTGTAGACAATATTTTATTCATTCCGATTTTATCAGCGAGTCTAATTGTCATTAAATTTCTAGATTTTTCAATCCCTGTTCTCATAGTATTTAAACCATAAAATTTTTCAGTATAATTTGAAGGTTTCCATTTTGGTAATCCAGGTCCTTGATCAACTACATAAGGTGCATCTAGTATTAATGTTGATGGTGTATATCCCTCTTTTAATGCTGAAATATAAACGAAAGGTTTAAAAGCTGAGCCTGGCTGTCTTTTAGCTTGGGTAGCCCTGTTGAATTCACTAAGATAAAAACTAAATCCCCCTGTTAAGGCTAAAACTTTTCCTGTATGGGGATCGATTACTATAATTCCTCCATTTACTTCTGGTATTTGCCTTACCAAAGTTTCATTCGGTAAATTTTCTATAAAAAAAATATCACCAACTTCAAATTTAGACTTAGATAACCATTTATTTCCATCACTAAAATTAATAATTTGAACATTGCCATTATCATCTATGATTTTTAAGGTTTGATTTGCTATTTCAATAACTTGAGCTAAATGCCATTTTTTTGGAAATGGGTTTTTATATTTTTCTTTATAGTCATTTTTATCAAAAAAATTATATTTCGAGTTTTCAATCGGACCTCTCCAACCATTTTTCTTATCATAATTAATTATTCCCTTTATTAGAGCATAATCAGCTATTTTCTGTATTTCTGTATCAATTGTTGTTTTTACCACATAGCCTTGACTATATAAATTTTGATTTCCAAATGAATCATTTAGGCTTTTCCTTACTTCTTCTTTGAAGTAATTAGCTTCTTCAAATCTATTTTCATATCTATTCTCTATAGAAATTTCATTTTTTTTAAGTTTTAAATCATTTTTTGTTATATATTTATTCTTGTACATTCTATCTAAAACCCAATTTCTTCTTTCAATTGCTTGGTCATAATTTTTTTTTGGATTATAATTATTTGGTGCTTTTGGTAAAGCGGCCAAAAATGCAATTTCATCCAAATTTAAATCATTTAATGATTTATTAAAATAATTTAAGCTAGCAGAAGCTATGCCATAAGAGCCATAACCTAAATAAATATCATTAAGGTATAATTCTAGTATTTTATTTTTTGGCAATATAATTTCTAATCTAATTGCTAAAATTAACTCTTTTATTTTTCTTTCAATACTAACTTCATTAGAAAGTAGTAAATTTTTTACAACTTGTTGGGTTATTGTCGATGCTCCAATAAGTTTTTTATTATTGTATTTATTATAAATATTAGTAAAACTTGCTCTTACGATAGCTAGAGGATCTATACCAAAGTGATTATAAAATTTTTTGTCTTCTGCTGAAACAAAAGCATTTATTATTTGTTCTGGGATTCTCTCTATTGGAACAAATATTCTTTCTTCTTTAAAATACTTATCTAGCAAATAACCGTCAGAGGTATAAACTCTTGTTGTTAAAGATGGATTATAATTCTTTAATTCTGAATAACTCGGTAATTCAGGAGAATATTTCCAAAGAACTAAAATAATAAATACGAATAAAGAAACCAAGGAAAAACTTCCCAAAATAATAAAATATTTCAAAAAAAACATTGATTTATTCATTTTATATAATTTGTAGATTGTGAAAGAGTTAAAAATATGACATTAGGGAAATATATCACAACAATATATGTATTCTTTAAAAGAAAAGATAATAGTAAAAAAAACATAAAAATGTACAAAAATCATAAAAATATTCACGGAGTTTCAATAAAATGTCAAAAAAAATACTTATCGACTCATCGCAAGATGAAGAAATTAGAGTTGCAGTTACAGAGGATGGAAAATTAGATGATTTCGAAATTGAATTTAATAAAAAAAATGCAATTAAAGGAGATGTCTATTTAGCAAAAATAACAAGGGTTGAGCCTTCTTTACAGGCAGCATTTGTTGATTACGGGGCAAATAGACATGGCTTTTTACCGCTAACTGAAATTCATCCAGATTACTTCAAAATACCTACTTCCGATCAAAAAGAGTTTAAGGAATTATCAGCAAAATTATCTTCTAAAAATGAGATTGAAGAACTTGAATTCAAAGAAGAAAATGAGGAAGAAAATAAAAAAAATATAAAAAGCAATAGTAAGGCAGATTATTTTAATTTTTTAAGAAAATATAAAATTCAAGATGTTATAAAACCTAGACAAATAATCTTAGTTCAAATTAATAAAGAAGAGAGAGGTTTAAAAGGAGCTGCTTTAACAACTTTTTTGTCTTTTGCAGGAAGATATTGTGTTTTAATGCCTAATAGTCTTAATAAAAATGGCATTTCAAGAAAAATAGCAGATATTGACCATAGAAGAAATTTGAAAAAGATTTTAGATTCTCTAAATATTCCTGAAAAAATGTCTATAATTATTAGAACAGCAGGTATTGAAAAAACAAAAAAAGAAATTTCTAAAGATCTGGATTATTTGATTAATCAATGGAACAAAATTAAAGAGATAACTCTTAAATCAGATGCTCCCAAAATAATTCATGAAGAAGGAAATATTATTAAAAGAGTAATAAAAGATCTTCTAACAGATGATGTAGAAGAAATTTTTATAGAAGGAAAAAATGGACACGAAATAGCAAAAAAATATGTTAAAAGTTTAGTTCCTCAAAAGGTTAAAATAGTAAAATTATTTAAAGATAAAGACAAAACTTTATTTAATGACAATAATGTAGAACACCAAATAAAAGAGTTGTTTAACTTAAAGGTTAATTTGGGATCTGGAGGATCCCTCGTAATTAATACCACTGAGGCTTTAGTTGCAATTGACGTAAATTCAGGAAAAAATACTTCAGAAAGAAATATTGAAAATACAGCATTAAAAACAAATTTAGAAGCTGCAACTGAAATTGCAAGACAATTAAGATTGAGAGATTTGGGCGGACTTGTTGTTATTGATTTTATAGATATGGATGATTACAGAAATAATTTTAAAGTTGAAAAAGCACTTAAAAATGCTCTTTATAGAGATAGAGCTAGAATTCAAATAGGCAGAATAAGCATGTTTGGTCTTTTAGAATTATCAAGGCAAAGATTAAGATCAAGCTTGATAGAGCGGTCTTTTGAAAAATGTCATTATTGCGAAGGTTCTGGAATTATTCTCAACTCTTCCTCTATAATTGAACAAATCATTAAAGTAATAAAAGAAAAAATTATTACCTTTGAAGGTAAAGATATTATAGTTAAGTGTAATTCTACACTAGCTGAAAAAATAATTAATAACAAAAGAGATGAAATTAATTACCTAGAGGAAAAACACAAGATTAAAGTAGAATTTTCTTTCAATAACTTGTTATCATTACATGAACCTATTATTGAAGTTAATAATGAAAAAAACATAGTTGAAACAGATAAAAATATAAAAAAGAAAGTTAAAAAAAATTTAGACAGTAGTATTAAAAATAGAAAAAAAAGAATCCCTAAAAAGAAAGTTGAAGGAAAAAAAATTACAAAGAAATCTAAAAATTCTAGTTTAGGAAAAAAAATTATTTTAGAAAATAAGGAAGAAAATGCTCCAGAAAAGACTGGATGGTGGACAGAACAATAAAATATGAAAAAAATATTTTTTTTTTTTTTATTTTCACATTTAACGCTGAGGCTACAACTATTCAGGACTATGAAATACAAATTCTAATTGAAAAGTATTTAGATATTGTAAAAGAATCTAATAAATATGAAAAAGAAATAAATTTTAATATTGTTTTAGACAATAATCCTAATGCTTTTATAAATGAAAAAAAGAATTTGTTTGTTACAACAGGGCTAATTAAATATTGCCCCACATACGAGGCATTTATTGGTGTTTTAGCTCATGAAATAGGACATCTAAAAAATTATCATATAACAAAAAGAGTTGAATCTATTAATAATTTAAAATCATTGAACAAACTTGGAACTTTATCAATTATTGCAACTTCTATTTTATCAAAAAATTCAAATAATCTAGTTCAGCCAATTATTATTAATCAAGTTGGCATACAAAATTATTATTCATCATTTAGTAGAGATCAGGAAAGAGAGGCTGATATTTATGCTGCTGAAACTTTAAACAAACTAAATATTTCTTCTCAACCATTAATAAATTTTTTACAAATATTAAAAAAGAAATCTATTAAAGAAGGAGTTAATAGTGATAATTTTAAGTTTTCATCGCATCCTGTTTATGAAGAAAGATTTGAAATATTAGAAAATATAGTTTTAAAAAATAATAACTTAGTTAATGATAATTTAAATCATCAATTTAAATTTATAAAAGCAAAATTATTTGGCTATACTGAAGAAAACAATGAAGAATTGAAGGAATATTTAGATGGTGATTATTTTAATTACGCAAATTCAATTATTTTATCAAGAAATGGAAAATTAGAAAAATCTATGCATATTATTAATAAATTAATTAAAAAATATCCCTCAAACCTATTTTTAATTGAAACAAAAGCTGATTTGCTTCTTAATCATGGTTATACCGATATTGCTAAGAAATTTTATAAGTTAATTTTTAAAAATAATAATAATAATTACTATGTGAAAAAAAGAATATTTGAAATAGAATTTCAAAATATAAAAGAAAATAAAAAAATTGATAAAGAATTCTTTAATATAAATTCAGATTTAATAATAATTTTTAGAAAAGATAATATTTTACAAAAAAAATTTAGAGAATTATATATACATCAAAATAATATTGAATGGAAAAACTTAATCAATGCTAATATTTACATGAATAAAAATAATAATAATCAAGCTTTAGAGATATTAAATAATATAATTTCTTCATCAAATGATAAGAAATTAGTTTATTATGCTAAGTATTTAATAAAACAAATATAATCATGAAAACAGGTGCGATTGTATATAAAGATTATCTACAAATGTTAGAAAAAAAAATTATTTCATCTAAAAATTTTAGTTCTAAACAAATTCAACCTTCAAGTATAGACCTAACATTAAGTGAAGAATGTTATGAAATAAAAGCGAGTTTTTTATCGCCAATTTGTAAAGTAAGAAAAAAATTAAATGATATTATCATTAAAAAAATTAATTTGAATAAACCCTACATATTTAAAAAAAATAAAACATATTTAGTTAAATTAAATGAAAAACTAAATTTACCAAAAAATTTTTTTGGCAAATGCAATCCTAAAAGTAGCACTGGAAGACTCGACATTTTCTGTAGAACAATTTTAGATTTTTCTGATGAATATGAAAAAATACCTTTCAATTATTCTGGAGAAATTTATCTAGAAATAACTTCTAGATCATTTAACATCAGGTTTAGTTGTGGGGACTCACTAAACCAAATGCGTTTAATTTGTAAAAAACATATTTATTTAGAAGATATAAATTTAAAAAGGAATCATTCAATCAAACCGATTATATTTAATAAATTTGGTAAGGTCATGAAACCAGATATAAATAAAGGATTAAAAATTTCTGTAGATTTAGATACTAAAAACAAAATATGTGCATTTGTTGCAAAAAAAAATGCCCCAATTTTAAATTTTAAAGATGTGAACAAACACAATATAAAGCCTTATTGGGATTCTATTAGATCAATTAATAATTCCTTAATTATTGAGCCAAAAAAATTTTATATTTTAAAGTCAAAAGAAAAAATTAGAATTCCAAATAATATGGCTGGTGAAATGATCCCTTATGATACAGGTATCGGAGACTTTAGAGTTCATTATGCTGGTTTCTTTGATCCAGGTTTTGGAGATAAATTTGGATCTTTTGCAGTTCTTGAAGTAAAAACAAATGAAGTTCCATTTATTTTAGAGGATGGTCAAATTGTTGCTAGAATAAACTATGAAAAGCTTAACAAAGAATCAAAGGTGGTATATGGATCAATTATTAAATCAAATTATCAAAATCAAGGACTTAAACTAAGTAAACACTTTAAATAAAATATTATGAAAAAAATAATCATTATAAATGGGCCAAATTTAAATTTATTAGGAAATAGAGAAACAAAAATTTATGGCACATTATCTTTGAAGGATATTGAAGAATCATGCAAAAAAAAATGTGAAGAATTAAATCTTAGTCTTTTTTTCTTTCAAAGCAATAATGAGGGTGAAATGATAAACTTGATCCATTCAGTCGAAAAAGAATATGAAGGAATTATTATAAATCCAGCAGCATATACCCATACATCTGTTGCTTTACTTGATGCCCTAAGGGCGATATCTAAGCCAAAAATTGAAATTCACCTTTCAAACATTTATAATAGAGAAGACTATAGAAAAGATAGCATAACTTCGAAAGGTGTGGATGGAATAATCTGTGGATTTAGTTCTTTTAGCTATATATTAGCTATTGAAGCTTTAAATAATTTAATTAATGATAAATAATTATGGTTAAAATTGATAAAACTGACATAGAAAATATTTCCCTTTTGAGAAAGGAATTTAAATTAAAGGATATTCAAAAAATTAAAATTAAAAAAGGTAATTATGAAATTGAAATTCTTTCTAATCATGAATTGATTAAC
>CEOQ01287548.1_pt1 | contig 16724 bp, 16 predicted proteins | sample 361351 | NCBI WGS metagenome assembly CEOQ01 (sample SAMEA2619907, study PRJEB7988) | marine metagenome | biome: marine biome (ENVO:00000447); feature: deep chlorophyll maximum layer (ENVO:xxxxxxxx); material: "saline water (ENVO:00002010), including plankton (ENVO:xxxxxxxx)" | depth 60 m | reverse complement strand
ATATTTTATCATTAATGGTAATGAAAAAGTTATTATTTCACAAGAAAAAGTTGCTAATAATCTAATTCAAGTATTTAAGAATCCTAAGAATACTTCAAAATATTCCCATATCTGTGAAACTCGTTCGCTTGATGAAAATAAGTTTGGTATTCCGAAAGTAGTGTCTATCAAAGTTACTAATAAACCGGATATATATAATAATTATATTCGTATTTCATTGCCTCATATGAAAACAGAAATACCAATATTTATTATATTTCGGGCTCTAGGATGTATTACTGATAAAGATATTATTTATCATATTATTGATAATAATAATTCTTCAGTTGATAAAAATATTCTAAAAATTTTAAAATTATCAATTGAAGAAGCATACGAAATACAAACTGAAGCAGAAGCAATTATATATATAAGTAAAAATATAAATAATAACAGCTATTACACTCAGAATGAAGAAAAGAAAATAAAATATGTTAAGGATTGTATCTTGAAAGAATATTTAAATCATCTAGGTGATGATCAAAACAAAAAAGTTTATTTTACAGGTTTTATGATTAATAAATTAATTAAATGTTATTTAGGATTATCTCCGTATGATGATAGAGATAGTTATATTAATAAACGATTTGAAACACCTGGTTATCTACTAGGTAATCTAACTTATCAATGTATGCACAAGATTACTAAAGATATTAAGAATTTCATAACAAAAGAAGTCAATTCAGGTTTATGGAACCTTAATAATCAACCCGATGATATTGTAAATGATATCAATATTCATAAATTAATTAAATCATCTTATATTGAAAATATTCTTAAAGGAGCAATGGCGACTGGTAATTGGGGTATGAAAGTAAATGCTTCAAAACAAGGTGTATCACAAGTCCTTAACCGTCTTACATATCCAAGCACTATATCCCATTTAAGAAGGGTTCAAACACCGTCAGATAATACTGGTAAATTAATCCCACCCCGGAAGCTTCATGGAACATCGTGGGGATATGTCTGTCCGACTGAAACACCCGAGGGTCAAGCAGTTGGAATAGTTAAAAATCTTTCTCTAAATAGTGAAATTACAGTATATTCTTCATCAGAACCGATACGCCATTATATAAAAGATTTCATTATTCCTTTTGATAAATTTAATAATTATGATACTAATAAACTAGAGTATTGTAAGGTTATTATTAATGGTGATTGGATTGGGTTTACTAAAGAACCAATAGATATTTTGAATAAATTAAAAGATGGGAGAAAGTCTGGAATTATTAATATTTATACTTCACTTTCTTGGGATCAACAGAATTATATAATCAATATCTATACTGATGCCGGAAGACCTATACGACCTCTTTTAGTTGTCGAGAATGAAAAGGTTCTATTTAATCAAAACATTAATGAAAGACTCAAAACTAATAAATGTAATTGGTATAATCTTGTCTCTTTTATTAAAACAAAAGAAAATTATTGTATTCAATATATTGATCCTCATGAAACAAATAATTGTATTATAGCTATGAACATTAATGATGTTAATTCTAAAAAAAATAAATATACTCATTGTGAAATCCATCCATCACTAATTCTTGGAGCACTAGCATCGTGTATTCCATTTCCACACCACAATCAATCTCCAAGGAATACATATCAATCGGCTATGGGGAAACAAGCAGTTGGAGTACATTGTACAAGTTATAATAAAAGGTACGATACATTCAGTCATGTACTATCTAATCCCCAGAAACCTCTTGTCGATACAAAATTAATGAAATATCTAAATGCAGATAAATTACCCAATGGTATTAATGTTATTGTTGCTATAGCAACATATACAGGTTATAATCAAGAAGATTCTATTATATTTAACCAGGCTTCTATAGATCGAGGTTTATTTTCATCGACATTCTATAGAACATATAAAGATGAAGAAAAGAAAAATCAATTATCTGGAGAAGAAGAAAAATTTATGAAACCAGATAAAACCAAATTACTTTATCCTAAACCGTGTAATTATTCAAAACTAAATGATTATGGATTTGTAGACAAAGATACATATGTAACTGAAGATGATATACTTATTGGAAAAGGTATCCCTATAAAAAATAATAGTAATTATAACTATAAAGATAATAGTACAACCCTTCGAAAAAATGAAAATGGTTTTGTAGATGAAAATTACATTACAACAAATAGCGATGGTTATAAAGTATGTAAAACACGTATTCGTTCATTTCGATTTCCTGAAATCGGAGATAAATTTTCATCCCGTCATGGACAAAAGGGTACTGTGGGCATGATATATAAATCTGAAGATATGCCATTTACATCGTCAGGTATTATTCCTGATATAATTATAAATCCGCATGCGATCCCAAGTAGAATGACTATTGCTCAATTAATTGAATGTATTCTTGGAAAAGTTTGTTGTAAAACTGGTAATATTGGAAATGGAACTGCTTTTGATAAAATAAATGTAAATGATCTTATGGACATGCTATCTGAAGCCGGTCATGATAAAAATGGAAATGAAATTCTATATAATGGAATTACTGGGGATCAAATTAAAACATCCATATTTATGGGACCAACATATTATCAACGTCTGAAACATATGTCAGGAGATAAAATCCATAGTCGTTCAAGTGGTCCTATTGTAACCATGACCCGACAACCAGCAGAAGGTAGGTCTTCTCATGGGGGTTTACGGTTTGGAGAAATGGAACGGGATTGTATGATTGCTCATGGAACATCCAATTTCTTGAAAGAAAGAATGATGGATGTTTCAGATAAATATCATATCTTTATATGTTCTGAATGTAATATGCCAGCAATTGCTAATCCATCAAGTAATCTCTATGAATGTAAGAATTGTAATAACTATAAAAAATTTAAAAGAATTAATCTTCCTTATTCATGTAAGCTTCTTATGCAAGAACTTCAGTGTATGAATATTGCTCCAAGATTCTTAACAGAAAACTAATTACTTATTAATAATGCTGTTACAATATTCTTCAGTATATTTTCCAGATTGATTAATTCGATAATTTCTTCCATTTGCTTTCATATAGTAACCATATTGTCCTATATAAATACTTATTTTATCTGAAATTTTTTTAGGATATCTTAAAAACTCTATTACTTCATTAAAAGTAACATCCTCGGTATTTTTATTTATAAGATCAAGGTATTTCTGAATACTCATAGTTTTTTCTTTCCCCTCATTTATTAATTTAATATATGCTCCGTATCTGCCTTTTCCTATAAATATTTCATTACCTTTTTTTTCTCCTAATTTTTTCATCCCATTACTGGTAGCTTTTTTTATACTAAGTTGTCTTTCGACTGTTTCATTAAAAGTATTATAAACTTTTCGAATAACCGAAACATAATCAAGGTTTCCGGTTGATATCTTATCTAAATCTAATTCAACCTTAGCAGTGAATTCTTTTTGTAAAATATTTATAAAATGTTCTCTCAAATATTTTAATACCTGCTTCCCCAATGGAGTTAATAAAATACATTTCTTATTTACTTTCCCTCTTTTTATAATTTCTTTTTCATTAATATTACCCCGACTATCCAATTCATAACAACTATTAATTATATCTTTATTAGTTACATCTTTCTGAACTGTATATTTACGATTATCTAATGTCGATATTATAGATGAATATGTTGATGGTCTTCCAATACCAGTTTTTTCTAATAAATCTACAATACTCGATTCATTATAATTCGACGGTGGTCCCTCTTCATATTCATTAGAAACACATTTTACTAACTTATATTCTGATATAAACGAAGGTTTATCATCTATTTTGACCTTACTCTTATAAGATAAATATCCCGGAAATGTTAACTGATTATAATTCGTCTTAAAATAACCATATTTAGAAGTATTCTCATTTACCAATTTTAAAGTATATACATCATATTCAGCTGGTTTCATATGTGATATCATTGTTTTATCATAAATTAGATTATATACTTTCTTCTCTAATGGATCAGATAAATTTGGTTTAATAATAGTAGTTGGTCGAATCGCTTCATGTGCTTCTTGTGCTCCTTTTACTTTCTTTTCATTTGGTTTATTATAATATCCTTCGCCTACAGATTCATTGATATATTTATTAATTTTCTTTTGAAATTCTTCAGAAATAAATGTTGAATCAGTCCTCATATATGTTATATGACCACTATCATATAACCTTTGAGCTATATCCATTGTCTTTTTAACGGGTAATCCCAATTCTCGTTGTGCTGTTTTTTGTAATGTGGATGTTATGAATGGTTTATTCGGATATCTTTTTTCTTTTTTTAATGTATTGGATTTAACTTTAAAATTACGATCATTTGAAAACTTTTGAAATAAATCTTTTATAAAATCATCATCAATATCAAAATCATCAATAAAATTAAATTCTGATGGTTTTTCTATATTCTTAAAAGATCCATGAATATCTAAAATAATATCTCCTTCGTAATTATCTAACTCTTCTTCTTTCTCAAGGATCATATTTAATAAAGAACTTTGTACACGTCCAGCAGATAGACCAATTACATGTGTATCTATATGTTTCCATAAACAAGGAGATATTTTAAATCCAATTAAACGATCAATAATCCGTCGAGCCTGTTGAGCATTTACTTCATTCATATTAATTGATTGAGGAGTTTTTAATGAATTTAATATTGCCTTTTTCGATATTTCACGAAAAATAATACGATTCTTATCTTTAACTTTTTGCTTCAAAACATTAGCCGTATGCCATGCGATTGCTTCCCCTTCTCTATCATCATCAGCAGCAAATATAACCTTTCTATCAATTGAACTATTTTTTAACATCTTAACAATATCCTTCTTATCAGATAACACTTTATAAATTGGTTTAAAATTATTCTCAATATCTATTCCAAAATCAAGGGCATTACCATATCTTATTTTTTTCTTTTTTTCTAAATCTGTTATATGACCACATGATGATTTTACAATATAATCATTTGATAAAAAGGTCTGTATCTTTTTAGCTTTCGCAGGAGACTCTGTAATTAATAAATACATCCTTTATTTGTTAAATTACTAATAATATAATTCAAATTTATAATAATAATAAAATTTGAAATATATAAAAATTATTATATTAAATACAAATAGAATGGGAAAAGGTCAAAAAAAAGGTGGTAAAAAACATAAAAGAAACAAAAATAGAGATATTGAAACAACAACAATTCGTTTTAAAGAAGATGGTCAAGAATATGCTCAAATAACCAAATGTAAAGGGAACTGTAGATTTGATGTTAAATGTTCAGATGGTAAGGATCGTGCGGCTATCCTCTGTGGAACAATGAGAAAAAGGAAATTTGTTAACCTTAATGATATCGTATTAGTATCTCTAAGGGACTTTCAAGATGATCTCTGTGATATAATGGATAGTTATGATGAAAATGGTGCTCGTAAACTACGGGAACTAAAAGAATTACCAGAAACCTTTACACTCGGAGAAGATAATGATTTTCAAGATGGTATGGATAGTATAGAGTTTACTACAGAATTACCATCTGATAATAGCGATGAAGGATATTCAATGGACGATGATATTAATCTAGAGGAAATATAATATAATATAATAATATATGAATATATCTTCAGATTATATAAATGAATATTATAAAATTAACCCTACTATAAATGATTTTTTTTTAAAAGAAGAATGGAATAAAAAATCACATATACAACCCAATATATATTCAGAAGATTATTATAAGAAATTAAATGATCTAGATAAAAAATATTTAAAATTACTCAATAAAAAAGAGTGTCTATCTTTTGAAGATAAACTACTTTATAATAATTTAGAATACGATATTCATCTAGAAGAAGATTATGAAATCTATATGTATATTCCCATTAATTCAATGAATAATTTATTATTTGATTATATTAGTGAAGCAAATGGGAATGGAGCGTTTATATTTGAAAAAAGAGAAGATTATGAGATTTTTTTACAAAGAATTAAATCATTAACTCCCATCACAGATGAAATAATAAAAAAAATGAAAAATGGAATTAAGAATAAAGTTACCCTTTATCGAGGAGAAGTAAATCAAATGATTAATAATATTAAAGAAGTTTTGGCTTCTAAATTATATTATAAGAAAAAAGTATTAATCTCTAGAAAAAAATGGGATGAAGAAATTAATAAATATCTAGTAAATAATCTTAATAAATTAATTCATTTTTTAATAAATGAATACTATGAACATACAGACTATAAGTTCGGTTTACAAAAATATAAGGGAGGTAAGAAACTCTATAAAAAAATAGTTGAATATAACACTTATAAAGGACTTACACCAGACGAAATACATAAGATTGGTCTCAAAGAGTTAACAAAATTAAAAAAAGAAAAATATATATTAGAGATCAATTATAAACAAAAGAAAACCTTTAAAAATAAAAAAGAAATATTAGATTATTTAAAAAAACTACAAAAAAGAACTATAGAAGAAGTCTATAATAAAAACTTTCATGGTAAAATAACTAAAAAAGATTTATATAAAATTAAATCAATTCCAAAAGAAAATGAAAGAACATTTGCTTATTATATTTCACCTGATATGAAAAATAAACGGAAAGGGACTTTTTATATAGATACATCCTCTCCAAGTACTATAGATAAAAATGAATTATATGTTTTAAGCTTACATGAAGGAATTCCTGGTCATCATTATCAAATAAATTATAAAATTAAATATTCAGATTTATCAGATTATAGGAAAGTTACATCTTATAATTCCTATTCTGAAGGTTGGGCACTATATTGTGAAAATATGGGAAAATATAATAAAAAGAATTTAGACGAATATTACCATAAAGTTAAGTATGATATGCATAGATGTGTAAGATTAGTTATAGATACAGGAATTCATTATTTTGGATGGTCTTATGATAAATGTTTTAAATTCATGAAAGATAATTTACAACACGAAGATGTTATGATCCATAAAGAAATATTAAGATATAACAATTTACCTGGACAAGCATTAACATATAAAATAGGAGAAAAAACCTTTTTATATCTTAAAAATAAATATCTTAAAAAAGGAGGGAAAATTAAAGATTTTCATCAAATAATTATGGAAGTTGGTCCTTGTCCATTAGATATGTTAGTGGATATTTTTATAAAAAATAAATTAATATAGTATAATATGATATCAAAATATATTAGTACCTGGTGGCTGGTATTATTCTATATATGGTTACTTGGTTATTTTTTAAACATTAAAACTATCACTGATAATATAAATGTTTATTACACAACAATATTACTATTTTTAGGATTTATGGGTATAAATTTCTATTATACACAATATTTAAAAAGAACATTTAAACCTAAATTATGGTTAACATTATTATATTATCATCTTACACCAATACTTATATTAATAACTTTAAATAAAAGAAATCATAAGGGCGCAATGAAAACCTTAATCATTTCTATTCTATTATACATCTTCCATATGGTATATCTTAAAGAATCGATTTATAATGTTTATTTTATCGAAAAACTTCCTCAAAGTTGGGAAGATATTGATATACAATGTAAAAGTGAAGAAAATAAAGAAAAAATATTTTGTATCCTTAATTCCTACAAAGAACGTTACCTATGATAATATAACCAACAAAACCTACGACTAATGATTTAATCCATCGTGATTTCATTTCAGTATATATATCTGCCCATGCGTCCGTTTGTGCTTTATTTGTTAATGAATATAACATTAATGGTCTCTTGGGATAAAAATAGTAAAAGGCTAATTTAGTTAATATCATTATACTCACAACTTTACAGAATAAATATTCGGATTTACGATTATAATAATAAAATACACCCCCAAATAAAATACCAAGGATCATTCCACCAATGTATATCATTAATCTTTCTTTAACAATCTTATCATATACCTTTTTTTGAGCACCATTTAAAAGCTTATTAAATTTACTGAATATTTCAGTATTTTTATTAACAAGTGATAGATAAATACTTGATATTAATAAAGTAACTCCGACCATACAATACATAAAATCTAAATCCATTTTATAATATTAAATATTTTAATATTGATGACCCTGACATTCAAATATTTTATACTTATTTTTATCTTTTATCAATAAACAATTATTACAAAACTCATCAATATTAAACGTATTGTAGTTATCTAAATTCTTACGAGTATTATTCTTAACTCTATATTCATATATTTGTCTCGAACATTTATTATCCTTATTCCATTTCTGTTTCTCTTCTTCACATACCCCATGATAATAAACACCGTCTTCACATACTCGAATTAAACCGGTTCCAAACTCCTTCTCCATGAAAGGGATAAATATATCCGACTTATCATTTTCTTCGATAACTTTTTTAAAGTACCTTACTTCATCTTCTAATTTAAGATTTAAATTTACAATATTTATTATTTCATCACTTAAAGTATCATTTTCTTTTTTTAATAATAGTATTTCATTCGTTTTATCCTTAATAATACCCTTTACTTTATGATTACCGGTAATTATAAATAATAAATTCAACATTAAAAGTATAGAGTACATATATTCTAACATAAATTTGATTTATTTTATATTATTTATTATTTTTTAAATAAAGAATGGAAATCTTATCCATCATCGCTCAAAATGAATTATTGAAAATTCAAAATGATTCCCTAAAAAAAGAAATAGAATTTATGAATATACCATTTACAGATTATAAACTTAGAAATACAGCAGTTTTTAATATAGTTAGAGCTAAAACATTAGAAGGTACAGATATTTGGTTCAATAAAATTGACCCCTCTACAAATGAAAAATTCCTAAGATCTCTAGAATCAAATGATTATATTGAATATCTTATTGAAAATTGTAATCCTAAATGTGAAAGATAATCATACATCCTTACATAATTTCTTAATTAAATAATAATGTAAATATAAGCCCAATAATGTAATTATTATTAATTGAAACAATGAGATACTTAATGATATATTTATATTTTTTTTAGTAAAAAAATTAATAATATTATTCATATATTATTACATATATATATATTTAATGAGGCATAATTGGATGACATTCCCAATAATACTGTTTCATAAAAGAATGTAATGGTGTACTCTGAGGATAATAATATGTATTTTCTTGATTTGGTAAAACTATTTTTAATTGTTCTTGAGGTGTATATGGAATTTTATCATTCAATTCTAAATGTGTAAAATTATCATATTGTTTTAAATATTCAAATATATCCTTAAAAAGTGGAGCATAATGATATTTATAATACCATTTCCAAGATGAACATGTATCAAAATAATAAGATGTTGTCCAAATGATTGATTTTAAATATTCATTACAGATTTGTTTTTTTTCTTCTTCAATTAATTGATCATAACTAGGGTTATAATGTATTTCTTTATATTTATTATAAATGTAATATAACTTATTTATATTATTGATTACTCTTTTTTCTTCTCTTCTAAAAATTAAAGGACTAAAGTTTTTAAATTCATCATATTCTTCTTTAGTTATATTAAAATCATTTTCATTGTGTTTATCTATATCATTAATATTTTTTAATTTTTTTTGATTTAATATATGATAATAATTACGTTTATTACGTTCTTCTAATTTATTTCTTTTTTTAGATATTTCATTAATATTATTTTCTTCTGACATAGCTAAACGTTGGATAAATAATTTAAAATTATGATAATTAATTTTATTCTTTTCAAGTAAATAAAAATTCCCATAATAATCTTTTTGAAGTTCAGAATAAATAGATAAAAGTTTATTTAATCCGTTGTAACGGATATTAATTGATGGAGAATTAATTATAAAATCATTCCCTATAAAGAAACATATAAATAAGTAATCATTTAAAATAGTATTATCTGGGATATTATAATAATCTTTCTTTATAGTTTGAAGTAAGTGTTTTTTTAAAAAATCAATATCAAGAAATATATATTTGGCGTCTATATTTTCAATATTATACTCTGTCCTTTCTCTTAATAAGAATACATTATAATCCCTTATCATAGATAACATAATTAAATCAGCATCAAGTCCATATACAACATTTATAGTATTTTTCTTTAATGTATCCATATATTTCATTATTTTATGTTCTCCTTCACCAGGTTCGTTTGAATCTGATATAATATAATTTACTTTTAGAACTTTACATTTATAGTTTAAAAAATGTATTAATTTATCCATAAATTTCGTACCAGGTGTAATTTGATTTGTATCCCATACCTTCTTTTCTTTGGATGAACGTAAACGACGGTATCTCTGTTGTTCCATTTTAGTTCTTGGTGCTGGACCATCAATAGCTATATATACAAGATCAGTAACCTTTGTAATATTGATACATTCAATAATTTTATTAAACACTTCATCAAGCATTTCATTTTCATCTGTTTTATTTGCACAACAAGGATGGATAGCACAATTTAAATCGAAAAATAAATTATTTACTTTTACATTAAGTTGATTCTGTGATTTTATTATTTCAGGATAATCTTTGATTATATTTTTATAATACGATGGAATACCCATAGTTAATTAATTATTATATGTTCTTATTTTTTATATATATTATTTCGTTTATATTATTTATATGCTAATATTTTTGAAAATAAAATATTATTAATAGTATAAAATGGATAATGCTTCGAATCCTCTTGATTTGCTTTCAGCTAAGATGTGTTCGCCAATGATGGTATATTTAGTATTTGTAATTGTTACAGGTATATCTTTATTTATGTCTCGCAGTATGTTAAAGAGATTTAATAATGGTAAGATGGAAAACTTATATAATATGCACTCGTTACACGAAGTTAAATTAGTCGTTGTATTAGGTGCTATATTATATGGATTATGTCAATATAATCAGGTTAACCTTGCTTGGATTTTCTTAATCTTCCCAATTATTTATATAGTATTAAAGAATTTAGTTGTATTTTTACCAGTATCGATGGCACAACAAAATGCTCCAAAAGAAGTAGATTTTGCCAAACCCACGATGTTTGAAGCTCAAGTCGCACAAGCAACCAATCAACCTCAACAAGTTCAACAACAAGTTCAACAACAGGTTGAACAACAAGTAAATAAGGAAATATCAGGAATGTCTCCTCCTTTGAATGGTGGCATGGGATCCCCTGTAAATGGATTATCATCTATGGGTGGTTCGCCATTTTAATTATCAGTTTTAACTAAACTTAAACCTTTTTTTAATGATCCGGTTATATCCGACATACTCTTATCTGCTATTGCCCCCTTTAAAGAATCTTTTAAAGAATCTTTCGATATAGGTAAACCAGGAATCTTACTTTTTAAAGAATCTTTTGATATAGGTGAACCAGGCAACTTATTTTTTAATGAATCCGTTATATCCGATACACTTTTATCTGATACAGCACTTTTTACAGTTCGAGTCTTCCTTACAACCATAACTCCAAGGAATATAATACCAACTATAACTCCAACTCCAACTAATAATTGAATATTTGAAAATATTGATATCAATTTATCTTTAAAATATTCAAATACATCTCCCATCGACCCACTATCATCCTCGCGGGATGACCCTCTTTTACGCAAACCATTATCACTACTATCTTCATCCTTCTTATCGTCACTAGTATCTTTAGTATCTTTAGTATCTTTTTCTGTATTTTCAACAATAATATCAATATCAGGTATGTCTATATCAATATTGGGAACCATACTTTCTAAAGTCCTCCGAGTACATGGACACTTATAAAATATACTAAATAGAAAGTAAAAAACAAGAACAATTATAATACATTGTTGTAAGTGTTCTGATTTCATTATATAAAAGAATAGATAAAAAAATTAAAAACTTATTGTAATAGAGCATAATTCGTATATGTTACCATCCCATCTCCTTGAGAATTTTCAAAGTTGGCAAAGTTTTCTTGTTGTGTATTATCCGTCGCAGATCTAATTACAGCTTGATTCGCATTATTTATATTATTAAATTCCACTCCTTCTGCTTGTAGTTGAGTGTTTAACGTATCGATTTGAGCTAATAAATCTTGTATTCTATTTCTTCTAGCGAGTATGTCTTCTGCTCCATCATCTCCGACATTTATTAAATATTCTAATCTATTTACAAGGTTTCGAGCCTCCATAAGTGAACGCTCGTTATCTCCAGACGATAAAGCATTTCCAAGATCACCGCTTATTTGATTTATGACATCCGTCGGGATATCTAATTCGAGTGTTCTTCTTTGAATCTCTTGACCTTGAGTAATGGCATTATTAATACTATCATTAACATTAACATTAACATTTGTTTCATTTTGAGTAATAGACTCTTCTTCTTCTCTTAATCTAGTTGCTTCTGCTTGAGCCTCAACTGCTGCCGCAGCAGCAGCCTCTGCGGCAGCTATAGCATCAACATCCCCCTGATTTTCTTCAGCAAGAGCAGCAGCTTGATCAGCTGCCTCAGCAGCCGCAAGAGCAGCTTCTTCCGCTGCTGAAGCAGCTTCTCTTGCGGCCAATAGTTCTTCACTAGGTTCTTGAGTATTATTATTAGTATTAGTATTAGTTGGTGGATTTACTCTCTCAGGATCATTCCTCCATTCTGAATATTCTGCCGGACATCTGTCCGAATATTCACAGATACTAGGATTTGTTCCAGCCCCTTCAGGAATTATAAAACCCCGGTATGGTGGATCAGCATTAGGGTCAGGTGGATCACCACCAGGTCCATGGACCTTTTCATATTCACAACTATCGCGATTTGTATGGGTAGCACAAGATCTTATTTGTGGATCCATAAGAGAATTCCATTTATTACAAGAATATAACAATGTATTAGGTATACATCTTCCAGGTCCCTGTGTTGTAGTTCCTTCACCTCCTTCAGTTGTAGTTCCTTCACCCCCTTCAGTTGTAGTTCCTTCACCTCCTTCAGTTGTAGTTCCTTCACCCCCTTCAGTTGTAGTTCCTTCGCCCTCTTCAGTTGTAGTTCCTTCACCCTCTTCAGTTGTAGTTCCTTCGCCCTCTTCAGTTGTAGTTTGACTTGGAGCACATCTCTTTACACGTTCTCCTCTTGAATTTGTTATTGAGGTTGATTCCGTACCTTCCCAACATTGACAAGGGTTATCTTGGGGGACCCAATCACTAAAATTGGGATCATTATTCTCCGAAGGGGGACAATTTTCTCCTTCCCCGCCTTCATTTGTCATTTCTTCTATTTCTTTCTTAAGTTCTTTACAGTCATTATTAAAGAAATATAAATATCCCAAAACAATAACAGTTATAATTAATAATTTTATTAGGGTATCTTTATCAACCTTATTCATATAATATTAAATAACATTTTATTTTAATATTTAAGAATTTAATAAATCAATAAAATATGAATTATTTATCATTTGATGTTGGAATAAAAAACTTGGCTTATTGTGAATTAACACCTAATAAGAATATAATTCAATGGGGCATTATTAATATGGATGATAGTTCAACATGTTCAATGCATCTAAAAAAAAAATGTGAAAAACAAGCATCTTATAGTTTAACTCAAAATGATAATACTTCTTATTATTGTTCCTCGCATATTAATCATAAAAGTTTAAATAAAAAAGCAAAAAAGAAAAAATTAAATACGAAGCATGATATACTAAAAATATCACAAATGTGTATCTCAAAATTAAGGGAATTAGACTTATCAAATATTAAATATGTTCTTATTGAAAATCAACCAGCTTTAAAAAACCCTGTTATGAAAAGTATTCAAATGATAATTTATACTTTCTTTGTAATTGAAGGTGTTATGGATAAAACATCCTCAATAGAACTAATTCATATGGTTAATGCCCGAAATAAACTTAAAGTTTATAAAGGTCCAAAAATAGAATGTAAAAAAAAAAATAAATATGCCCAAAATAAATATTTAAGTATTGAATATACAAAATGTATGATTACTAATGATTTAGATAAATTTAAAACACTATTTAATGAATCAAAAAAAAAAGATGATCTAGCAGATGCTTATTTACAAGGGATATATTGGATTGAAAAATAAAGGACTAATTACCTGATGTTTCAGGAGTGGTACCTCCTTCCTCTCCTTCCTCTCCTTCTAACATTTCTCTTTCTAAAACCTCAACAATTTCCTCCGTTAAATCCATACGAGGTGGATTATTATCTTGAGTCGAATCCTCTTCTTCTGAATCTCCATCATCACTTAAAGAAACTCTTCTTCGAATAGATCCTCTGATATTTGCTAGATTTTCTATTGTTTTTTCGCAATTTTTTTTTGTGAAATACATATAACTTAATATTATAAGAATTAATATTAATAGTTTATTAAGTGTTTCAGTCTTCATATACTAAATATATACATTTTTTTTTTTAAAGTACGATTAATAATTAAAATTATAATAATATTAGTAGTATCATGGCTAAATATATATTTGTAACTGGTGGTGTCATTTCTGGATTAGGTAAAGGGGTAATATCTGCGAGTATAGGTTCTATTCTTCAAATGCTTGAACAAAAAAAAATTACAATAAAGAAATTAGACCCATACTTAAATATTGATCCAGGGACAATGAATCCAACTGAACATGGTGAAGTTTTTGTAACTGAAGATGGAACAGAAACAGATTTAGATTTAGGATATTATGAAAGATTCTTAGAAATAAAAACATCTCAAATAAATAGTACATCTTCAGGTAAATTATTTCAAAAAATATTAAATAATGAAAGAGAAGGTAAATATTTAGGTAAAACAGTTCAAATGATCCCACATTTCACAAATATCATAAAAGATTTTATATGCTATAATCCTAATAATTGTGATTATATTATTTGCGAAATTGGTGGTTGTGTAGGAGACATAGAAGCGATGGCTTTTTATGAAGCTCTAAGACAATTAAGAAATGATTTAGGGATTGAAAATATTTTATCCATACATTTAACTTATCTTGTACACTACTCAATTACAGATGAATTAAAAACAAAACCTACTCAAAATAATATTAGAGAACTTCAACAAGTAGGTATCACACCTGATATTTTAATATGTCGTTCAGAAAAAAGTATATCAAAAGAAATAAAAAAAAAGTTGTCTCTACATACAAATTTACCAGAATCAAATATTATTGAAGCCATAAATTTATCATCCATTTATAAAGTACCATTAAACCTTATAAAAGAAAATATCCATACAATTCTTTCAAAACAATTCAATATTCATAATAAATTAAATACTGAAAAATGGAATACCTTAAATAATAAAATAGAAAATTGTAATAAAACTATTACCATCGGATTACTAGGAAAATATAACGAATTAAATGATTCTTATAAATCTTTATTAGAAGCCATATCTCATGCTGGAATCTATCATAATTATAATATTAATATTCATTGGATAAACGCTAGAGATCATAACCTTAATTATACTAAAACTCTAAATAATGTTCATGGTATAATCATACCCGGGGGATTTGGAAATAGTGGAATTGAAAATATGATATCAGGAATAGAATATATTCGAAATATGAAAATCCCTATATTAGGTATATGTCTTGGAATGCAATTAATGATAATAGAATATTTTAAAAATGTTATAGGAATTAAAGATGCAACCTCAGAAGAATTTGATAAAGATGGAACAAATGTAATTACAAAAATAAATACAAATGATAATAATATCGGTGGAACAATGCGTTTAGGTTTAAAAGAAATAAATTTAGATTTTTCTTTAAAAAATATTTATAATAAAGATAAAACATTAGAAAGACATAGACATCGTTATGCGATTAATGATAATTTTAAAAATATATTATATGAAAATAATTGTTTAGTATCAGGTTTGTCTGAAGAAGGAATTATTGAAATTATAGAATTAAAAAATCATCCGTGGTATATTGGATGTCAATATCATCCAGAATATAATTCCTCACCCTTTAACCCTCATCCATTATTTTTATCGTTTATAGAAAATTGTATTTAATAAGAAGCGTTTAAATTCTTTATTATTAATATTTAAAGAGATTATTTCATATATAAAAAAATGAGCAATGTTTTACTTAATTCTTTATATAAATACTATGATGAAAAAAATATAAAAAAATTATTAGAAGTTTTAGAAGAAGATACTAAAGTTTCTTTAAGGATAATTGATTGGTTTGTAACAAACTATTCGAAAAAATATAATGTATTCTATACAATTCATAAAACGGAAACTGGAAAAAATACTTTTAACCCTGATGGCAATAGAATTTTAAAACAATTTAATACATACCATTCTTATAAAGCTCAATTAAAATCATATTCTAAAAAACGTTTTGATCCATTTTGTAGGAGGGAGAGAATTACTTTTAATTATGGTAAAGATAAAGGTATATCAACGACAATCGGCCAATTAAATTTTTTTAAATGGGCGATTGATAATCTTATCATTGATTATATAAAAGATAATTATGATCATATTGAAGAAGATATGAATATAAGCTATAACTCAATGAAAAAAGAAAAGAAAAATCTTAAAATAAGAAAGAAACGTCAAGAACTATCCAAATCAGCTTCAAGAGGACTTAATTCAAATAATATGAAAGTAGTTCTTAATTTTTCTTAAAGGGCACTTCTGGGAATCGAACCCAGGACCTCTTGCACCCAA
>CEOQ01087427.1_pt1 | contig 16749 bp, 5 predicted proteins | sample 361351 | NCBI WGS metagenome assembly CEOQ01 (sample SAMEA2619907, study PRJEB7988) | marine metagenome | biome: marine biome (ENVO:00000447); feature: deep chlorophyll maximum layer (ENVO:xxxxxxxx); material: "saline water (ENVO:00002010), including plankton (ENVO:xxxxxxxx)" | depth 60 m | reverse complement strand
GAGGATTTTGCAAGCAGTCGATGATTCGGGCAGACACTACAGGGATAGCCTGCCAATGATAGCCAGTGAGAACATACTTAGTCCGCTTGTTCGAAAGGCCTGTGATTCCGACTTACATGGTAGGTATGCAGAAGGTCTACCAGGTAAGAGATATTACCAAGGCTGCGAAGACTTCGACTCTATCGAAGAAATCGGAATAGCCTCTGCAAAGAAAGTGTTCGATTGTAGTTTCGCAAACATCCAATCGACCTCAGGAACAGTCTCCAATATGGCTGGACTAAAGGCCTTAGCCAATCCGGGAGATACGATTACTGCAGTTTCTACTGCAGATGGTGGCCACATCTCTCACGCCCGCATGGGGGCTGTGGGCTTGAGGGGGCTGAATCTCATAACATATCCTTGGATTGAGGAACGAATGGAGCCCGATATTGATGCAGCAGCCGCCCTAATACGTGAGACGGAACCTAGCATAGCCCTGTTTGGACAATCTGTTTTCCTTTTTCCGACTCCTCTGCGAGAATTATCCGATGCAGCTCATGAGGTAGGGGCTAGAGTAATGTATGACGCCGCCCATGTTTTGGGTTTGATTGCAGGAGGGCAGTTTCAAGATCCACTGCGTGAAGGTGCCGATCTGATGACCGGCAGTAGCCACAAGACATTCCCCGGACCTCAGGGCGGCTTCCTTCTCTCCGATTCTGATGATCCGAAGTTCATGAGGCGACTCAATAGCTCAGTATTTCCTGGAGTCTGTTCTACCTATCATCTGCATCATGTTGCCGGTAAGGCGGTGGCTTTAGCTGAGTTCGAGGAGTTCGGAGCTGATTACGCAAGAGATATTGTCGCCAATGCTAAAGCTCTCGGAGCTGCATTGGCAGCCGAAGGTTTTGATGTCATGGCTGAAGAGAGAGATTATACTGCCAGCCATCAGGTCCTGACTCGTCATGGCGACCCCGATTCAGGGGCTGGCAGGGATGCAGCCGCATTACTCGAAGACGCTGGAATAATCACTAACATGAACATGCTACCTGGGGATACCAAGGCCATGTCGCCTAGTGGCCTCAGATTGGGAGTGCCTGAACTTACCAGAGTTGGAATGGGGAATGATGAGATGCAGGATGTTGCACACTTCTTTGCTAGGGCTCTGATTACTAAGGAAGATCCTGCCGAGATTAAGCGCGATGTTACCGAGTTCAAGTCTGAATTCCTTAATGTTGGGTATTGCTTTGAGCCAGGTCTTGCTTATCCGGGGCTGTGACAGTTTGCCTGAGACTTAATCCTCCAAGACCCTCTCGCACCACTATGCATCATCATCGCAGAACGGCTTTGCTGCTTTGTCTATTGATGCTAAATTCAGGATGTCTAGGGCTATTCGGAAACGAAGATAACCAAATTGAAGAAGTAGATTGTCAGTCTCAGCCTGAGCACCCGGAATGCTTCACAGATGTTGTTACAGAGGAGGATTGCACGACACAACAAATCTTCACAGGAGATGCGTGCCGACTGATGATACCTCCTTCCGAGTTGACTTACGGAGTGGACGAGATTACTCTGATTGTCGACTCTGAGATGCAAGCCCTGACTCCCTCTTTCCAAGGCGATGGACCTCAGAACTGGTTTGTCAATCCCCGACTCCCGGATGGCCTTATTCTGGATTATTCCGGAGAAATATCGGGGACTCCACTAGGAGTTTCAGAACCTATTCTGCACACAGTCACTGCTACTAATGCAATGGGCTCTTCGACTACAACTATCGAAATCACCGTATTAGATCCGGCACCTCTGTCAATTCAGTATATCTCCGACACTCTAACTTGCACCCTTGATTCAGTTTGTTCAATCGACCCGCCTCTAGTCCAAGGCTCATCTGCAGAAACTTGGTCTGCAGAACCTCCTCTCCCGCAAGGACTAGAACTGCTCGAGGACGGTTCAATATTGGGAACTGCCAGAGCCCTAGGGGATTCCAATCACTCAATCTACGCATCCAATTCAGGCGGCTCTGTAGATACCACCTTGCGAATAATTACACTACATCAGGCACCAAATTCACTATCATACCCCGGGCATCCATTCTACTGGACAATCGATGAATACGTCCAGACAACTCCTACTTATGATGGAGGTCTAGCAACACATTGGTCTGTAGAGCCACCCTTGCCCCCTGGAATCATATTAAGCCAAGAAGATGGATCTCTACGGGGCACTCCATCTGCAGTGTATCCGCTCAGAGAATATGTGATTTCTGCACAAAATACCGGTGGCTCAATTTCAACTTCAATTCTGATTGATGTAAGAGATCTAGTGGTTGAGGATTTGAGATATGACCCATACATTCTCGATCTTAGAAAAGGCGAAAATATTGGAAAAATTTCGCCTACTTGGCAAGGAGGAACTCCCGATACATGGGAGGTAAACCCTCCATTGCCCTATGGTATTGAACTCGATATCTATACGGGAGAAATTAGTGGAGTTGCCAACCTACTACAGCCATGGTCACATCACACAATCTGGGCCAACAACTCGGGAGGAATCGCCTCAACCACATTACAAATCAGAGTCACAAGTATGCCTCCAGACCAAATCTCATGGCCCAACGATCAATACGCCTTGGAATCAAATGTAAGCGTGAATATTACTGTGACTAATCTTGGTCCCTCTATCGAAACATGGGAAGCCGATCCTGATCTTCCCACAGGCTTGACTCTACACTCTGACGGAAATATTTCGGGAATCCCCACGCAACGTTCAGAATGGAAACAATACACAATCTGGGCAAACAACACAGGAGGTTCTGCGGGACTATTGCTATGGATTGCTGTTCACGACCTAAGGGCCGACCAATCTGACTTACTGCTAGGCATGGGTGAGACCAATTGGGGCGGCTGGCCTTCTCCAATATTGCCAATCGGCGAGTGGGCTTTCCCAATTGGATTTGCTCAGGAGGGATACGGCTCAACCATTCCGGTAATCTCGGCCAGCCATGTAGGTAGGGGCAAGATGCTCGGTTACGGCCATGAGAGCTGGGTAGATGGGGCCGGAGCGGCGGAGACCCAGTTTTCTCTACGAGCAGTAGAGTGGGTCTGTGGCGAAAATGCCGACGTCGGGCTTGCCTATGGGGCCGGATTCGATAATTTTGAAGATGAGTTGCAAGCCGAAGGGCACAGTGTCCATCTATCTGTAACTCCGGCAGACCTCTCCGGTCTGGACTGCCTACTAGATGAGTTTTGGAATGGTCACGACAACCAAGACAATCAGAATCTGATTGACTTCGTTCTGGAAGGAGGAGGTCTCATTATGGGTGGACACGCTTGGTACTGGTCGTATTCCAACTCCGATGTCGCTCATAATTACCCAGGCAATAAGATTGCCAAGACTACTGGGCTGTTTGTCTCCCAGGCATGGGGATACAACGAAGTCGACCTGTCTGAAATGCCCCACGAGTTAACACGTCCACATGCGGCAATTCAGGCAATCAGAGAGGATAGATTAGACAATCAGAGCCTCTCAGCGGCTGAAGCAACCATCGCTGATGCAACTCTATCTGTGTGCACGGGAGTAGTATCTCTCGACTTCCATACTTTCTGGTCGCCTCTCAGGGAGACGGTCAATTCTACCGGCTGGACAGTCATAGAATACGGCACTCTATGGCAGAATGTCGGGCACAATATGGGCGAGGACCCGGTAGCCGACACTTTACTCAGAGTCGAAGCTGCACTAACCCAAGGATTACCGGCTAACGAGTTACAACCGCACCCGAGCCATACTGAATTCCCCGGAGAAGTACCGGCTAACGCGACCAGAATCACTCGTACAGTAACCATCGATGGTAACCAGAGCGGCCTACCAAGTAATTTCGGATATGCCGGAGCTAGAGCACATGTAAGAATGTCCACGGGATTGTATGCTGCACCGGGCGATATAGTGACAGTTTCGTTACCGAATCATACGGTTGACTCTGGAGCCTATGTTTTAGTCGGCGCCCATAGTGATAATTTGTGGTCCAAGAGCCAGTTACATCGCCACCCCCAAATTGTCAGATGGTGGTACATCAACCATCAGACCATGCAAGTGGGGAATGCATTCGGCGGACCTATCTACATAGCAATAGAACCCGGTTCAGCGTTGGGTGATTTACAAGTCACCATATCTAATGCAGTGAAAGCCCCTATGTTTGTCCTAGGTGAGACATCAGACTTCGAGTGGATTTACTCCGAGAATGAAAATCCTGCTCCGTGGGCAGAACTTGTTTCAAATAATTTCATCATGACAGTTCCGAGCCATGAGATTCGAGATTTGTCAAACCCTACGGAATTAATGGAATGGTGGGACTTAGCACTTGAGATGGAGCATGACCTCTACGGATATCTTCCTTGGCCAAGAGTAGAAAGGGCAGTCTTCGATGCACAGATTTCTGCTGGATGGATGCACTCTGGATATCCATTCATGGCTCACGATCTAAGTGTAGCTGGAGTGGTCAATGTCACTCACATGTCGGAGAATGGGGATTGGGGCATGTTCCACGAATTAGGGCACAATCACCAGTGGATGCCCTCGACCCTGCCGGGAACTACCGAGACGAGTTGTAACTTTGCCAGCGTCCATCTGATGGAGGATCTTGTTGGGGTCGAAGGTCATGGTGCAGTAGATCCACAGCAGCGAGCATCGCGAATGCGAGATTACTTCGATGACGGTTCAAACATTACAAATTGGACTGTCTGGACTGCTCTCGACACCTATCTAATAATCAAGGAAGAGTGGAACTGGACTCCAATTACTCAGGCTCTCAGCGTGTACTATACTTTGCCCTCATCAGAGGTTCCAACCAATGGTGACGAGGAATTCAATGCGTGGGTTCTTCATCTCTCTAACGCAACCGGTTACAACTTAGCACCTTACCATGCCGCATGGGGCTTCCCACTCACTCAGGCAACCTTTGATTCTCTGGAACATCTTCCTGTCTGGGTAGATGACCCTCTGCGAGGAGACTTTTTCGTTTACGACTCAATTCTTCGCAATCTTTCCTCACCGGATCCATCTGATGCCACCTCTACTACAATTTCTTGGGAGACTTACGACAATGGGACGAATACAACTTTGATGTTCTACTACGGTACAGCAGACATGGGCAACCAAACTTCGGGTTGGTATGGAAGCACTAGTTTTGGCAGTGCAACTGTTGGTAATCACTCACAAATAATCACAGGATTGACTTGCTGTGGAACTACTTACTATGGCAGAATACAGGCCACAAATGAAGAAGGCTCAGTTTGGTTTGGGCCAATTTCTTGGACCACAGATTATCTTGATGACTGACAATTAAATTAGACAAAATAGCGAATTTATGCTTTAGAAGTGAAAACTCTGAGCAATTCTTCAAGACTCACTTTTGGATAATATCGTTGATGCAATATTGCCAACGGTATCCAGATTAACGTGTGCCCGATTGTAGCAGCAAACGCAGGAACTAGTTCCAATCGTGGCTCTCCTTGCATCATCGAGGCAATTATTCCCAGAACTGCGAAGTGAGCGACATATACGGTCAGAGTAATCTTGCCTAAAGGTTCGAGGAATGATAACCGGTCTTCTCTCCACGGCTCGCCACCAGTACTCTCTCCTCCCTCTAGAATCCTGTGCGCCAATAGAGCGAATGTACCCGAGACAATTAGGAATGCAGAGCTGGCAGGAAAGAATGTGAGAACCGCATTGCCCTCAGTGAGTGCCCACGGCATATCTTCCATCACAGCGATTACGATAGTTACGATTGTTGCCGCCATTCCTATGGCGATGTTACGCTCTCTAATTTCGGGGTTCTCAGATAGGTCATAGACTAGAGTCCCTAGCAGCACGAAGAACAACCAAGGCAAAGCAGGGTAGGTTCCGTTCCACAGTAGTCTCGCCGTCCATTCCGAGAAGCCCTCGGAGGCGACCCTCTCCCACCATGTCCATTCGGGCCCCGAGGCATTCCCTAGTACCAGAGGGGATGCAACCATTAGCAGCATCAGAGCAACTCTGGTTTGCATTCCGAGTCTGACTAGCACTGGGGCCAGAAGAGCCGCGATTGCTAGCAGAGTCAGTACACCCGGAGTGTGCCACTCAAATCTGCCACCTCTATCGACGTTGAGAAGGACATTGACCAGGAACTGGCACAAGGCCAGCATTACCACCCGAGGCATCAGCCAAGAAATCCATTCGGCAACCCTCATCTGTCCACTAGCAAATCTTCTAGTCGCACTCATGTGGATGCCCCAGCCTGAAATCATCACGAACATAGGGGCAGCCATACCTCCGAATGCTGCAGCAACGAAAGCCGCTGGATCCCCTACAGTCATACCTCTGGGAGGAATGATGGCAGCAGTATGGACTTCCACCATACATAGGACAGCGATTGCTCTAATGCGGTCTATGTGTGCAAACCTCAGCCAATCACCTCGTGAATCCTGCTTCCCGGCTCAAACTCCTCATCAACAAGTACGATTGAACCAATGAGTCCCTCGATAGTAGATCTTCCAACTTCGTCCCTGTGATACAGCGTAATCCAAGGATCCCCACTCTCAATTCTATCTCCGACTTGCACTTCTAAGATGGCGCCGACCGCACGGTCGATGACATCTCCGAGTTCGAATCTACCCGCGCCCATTCTTTGGCATGCGTGTGCGATTGACAAGGCATCAATATCGAATACCCACCCGCTTTCCGCCACGCACAGGCTGGTCGCATTGAGTTCAGTGTCAATTAGGCCCAGGCCTACCATCAATGATGAATCGTTGTTGAGTATCGAAGAGTCTCCTCCTTGGGCATCAACCATCGCCCTGAAACACTCGAGAGCCGATCCGTCATGAAGCGTATCGTGAATCATCAAAGCGCCAGTATCGCGGTCTTCTGCAAGACCCGTCGAATCCAGCAGTAGGCCTCCCTGGATACAAACCAGTTCTTCTAGATCGGCAGGTCCGTTACCGCACAGTGTTTCCACACTTTCTAGGACCTCAAGCGAGTTGCCAATCGCACAACCTAGGGGAGTATCCATTGATGATAGTACGGCCGTGGTTGCAACACCCATTCCTCGAGCGGCCGATACCATGGATTCAGCCAACTTCTTGGCTTTGACCTCCTCAGTCATGAATGCAGCTCTACCGAACTTGACATCTAGAACCAGGGCAGATAAACCCTCAGCAGCCTTCTTTGAGACAATCGAAGAGGTGATCAGAGGGACCGAGTCAATCGTGCCAGTGACGTCTCTGAGTGCATACATCCTACGGTCAGCAGGGACCAGTTTATCGGTTTGCCCAACCATAGCAACGCCGATTTTATTGACTTGGGCTTGAATCTGATCTGATTCCATCTCGACGCTGAATCCGGGAATGCTCTCCAACTTGTCTAGTGTCCCTCCAGTATGGCCAAGTCCCCGACCTGAAATCATCGGCACCTTGAGGCCGCATGCGGCGAGCGCCGGCGCTAGGATCAAAGAGACCTTGTCACCCACCCCTCCAGTCGAATGTTTGTCGACCACTAGTTCCGAGATTTCTGAGTTCCAAGATAGTGTCTCTCCTGAGTCCCTCATTGCTTCAGTCAGAGCGATAGTCTCAACTTCACTGATCCCTTCACTATGCACCTTTTTCAGCCAAGAAGTTAGGTCTTCGTCTGAGATAGAACCGTCAACCACCCCCTCGACGAGGTTGTGGATGTCTACTGGAATCATTCTTCCTCACTCAATTCGGCCCTAATCTCTTCCATCGTGCTTCCTTGTTCGAGCATCCACTGGACTTGATCTCTAGTCTCATTGTTGAATCCGAATCCATCTAATTTGATTTTCCCGTGCTGACCATCATCTCTGCCTTCACTACGAGCACGTACATCCTCCGCTGATTCGTCGAAACTAGTTCCAGCAAGTATTGCCTTGTCCGATCCAACATCATCGAATCGATATCCTGAGTCGTCAATCAAAATCTCATCAGTACCTCTCCTCGGCTGAAGATACATGGATATGGCAGCGGCCGCGAGGCACAAAGTCGAGATTACCATCAGCCAGAATAAGAATGAGGCACCCGGCCTGGAAAGAGGGTCTTCTCTGATATTGAATAACCCATCTTCATCTTCTTCCTCAGGTTCTTCCCCGGACTCTTCTTCCTCTTCTTCTTCACCATCATTTCCACCATCTGTAGAGCCCTGCTCGCAGCCATATTGCTCTCCATCGGGAATACCATTCTCATCGACATCGTCTGAGTTCATGGCTAATACTGGCTGACGCATGACGCTAGCAGCAAAAGCCGACTCCTCTCCATCAGGGATACAGTCTCCATCAGTGTCATTCGATAATGGGTCGCCACCGAGTTGATATTCCTCGAGATTGTTGAGTCCGTCCTCGTCAGGATCCAGCGATTGCTCACTCAGAGCAGTTCCTAGGACTGCTGCAGAATGCCGGTTGAGTCCGTATTCCAACTCCCATTGGTCAGGCAACAGATCTCCATCGGAATCTGTTGTAGGATCTAATCTGTTCCAGTCCTCTTCGAAGGAGGCAGAGTAATCAGAAGCCAAACCATCGTGATGAATCAACACACCCATCTCTCGGTTTCGCAAGGCCGCGCTCGAGCCCCAGTTCATACTTCCAACTAGGACGCTTGAACCGTCGATGATAGCGCCCTTGTTGTGTAGTTTCACTATGCTGTCGGAATACGCCATAAGTCTGGCAGTAACATCGAGGCCTTCCGTCGCGTTCCAGTCTGTGTTGAACATGTTGATGGCATCTCGGATTTCATCGTCCCATTCGGCATAGAATCCGTTCAGCATAAGGCGTATGCTCACCCCTCTCTGCGCAGCCTGATGCAAAGCAGCGATAATCGGATTGTCTCCGAATCCCCAGTACCAATCCAAGTCGAGATATTGCACCGAAAGCTCGATTGATAAATCAGCGGATTCAATCATCGAAACAATTCCCGTAACGCAGTCATCGGGACAAGTCATGAGTTGAGCATCGAACGGACCCGAATGGTATTCTATTGGAGTGATTTCATCATCATGCCAAGGGCTATCCATGGTCCAATCGAATGTTGGGGCATGCCAAGACGAATGAGGTGAGATGTGCAAATGCTGAGTGTTTTCATCCCATGCCATTCGTGAGAGGACCAATTCTGCTGCTACCTGTGAGTTCAGAATAACAGACCATTCACGGTTACCGATACCATCGGGTGGCACACTGGTATCCTTCCAGTTGCCTGAAGATATCCATACGCTCTCTGAATCCCTAACTGCGACCTTGCTGTGTATGAATGCATATGGTGAACTGATTTGCGTGGGGTCCTCCATCCAAAGTACAGTAGCACCAGCATCGTGCAGTGTTTGAGCGTGTCCTCTCTGGTTGTTAATGGTACTACTGCCATCGAGAATCCCTTCTTCGAGCAACAGTGTGACCTCTACTCCCTCGGCAATTGAATCGAGGAGTGCTTGAGTCAGATCAGGGCTCATGAACTGGTAGACGTGCAGATGGATTGAACTCTGTGCAGCGCCAATCCATTGCTTCAGGTCGTTGAATGCGGAATCTGGCCCCAGGGAAGCCGATACGGAAGAATCGTCTTCGGTAGTGAAGTATCCTCCATCGCAGAATGTTGAGGCCCCTATTCTGATCCATCGCTGCTCCCAATCATCGCCTGTATCGGTATCGGGATAGTCTCCACACCCTGTGCCCCTCATCAGTATGAGGCCGGGAGTACCGTCCCCGGGGACTGAAACTGCTGCACCCTGCCAGCCATCTATCTCTGCGATTCCGCCACCAAAGGCGATGGCATCGACTACCGCTCCATCGGGTGATTTGAGTTGTAATGCACTGCCCGAATCGACCAACCAAGGCATGTTGTTGAGGGCGACATTACCATCCAAAGCAGCGATTCCTCCATCAGCCAGTAGATTTGCTGGGTTTTCGGTCAGTACCAATGACTGCCCAGCATCGATGACAATATCATTGAATGTGGAAATCCAAGGAGTTGTAGAGCGAATTCGCTCAATTGTCCAGCCCGCTAGACTCACAGGCTCCTCTCCTGTATTAGTGAGCTCTAACCAGTCGTTATCTCTGTCTGGAACTTCTGCTGGCATGATTCGCGTGAACTTCACATCAAACTCGCCGTCCCATTCAGAAGGCTCCACAGGAGGCTCCCAAAGCCACAGCATGTTGTTATCGTGCTTACTGGTGTCTTCGGCCACTAGGACTCTACCATCATCCAATACCGCTAGGTTGTCCGGACCTGCGATTCGGTTAGGGTCACAAGAACCCGACGAATAAGCCCCTCCGGCAATAACCGGCTCGATTCTATTAACATCCCAGTTATCCTCGACCGGCATCCTGTAGACTATCCCGCAGCGGTTCTGCGTCAGTCTGATGTCCCCTTGTGAATCTGTCATGTCATATCGAATGTCTGTCATCGCCAGATACACATAACCAGGAGCTTCTGGATTGAATACCACACCTTCCATCTTGTTCCACTCATCGGTGGCCCCGATGGCGCCGGCAGCCTTCCTTGACTCAAGGAAAGCCACCCTGTCGTCGACTGCCGTGCCGATTTCTCCGTCACCATCTAAATCTTCATTGAGAACACTCTCTGCCCAGTCATTGATCTCTTGATCAGAGATGTATGAGTTCTGGCCAGAGACGAAATCCGAAGTCGTGATACCGTCGTACTCGTCTATCCACGCCTCAATCTCATCATCACTAGAAGATGCCAGTTCTACCCACTCGACATCGAAACCGGTGGTCGCAGGGTCGGTGCCGGAATCCTGATTCACCTTTGCAGCAAACAGGGTTCCTGACTCCAAGTCACCGGCCGTGTCCGCGATGAATTTGAACAGTACAGTATCATATTCGTCGTCGGATAGATACACCGTCCTCTCATCAGGCATCACCTGAGCGTTTTCATGTGAGAAACGGCCCATTGCAAACTGCTTGTTGAATACCGGAGAGGCGGTGTCAGCATCCTCAATCTCGACAATCCAACCGTAGTCATACGGGTTAGGATAGTAGCCTAGGTAATCGGCCAATTCTTGTTGGTCTGAGTGGTAATGGTAACTAGCATCGTTCCAGTTCATGGTATCTGCGAAGAACAACTCCTCGGAAAGAAGCGGAGTCCCCCACGGGCTGATTGAACCAAAGCAAAGGACCCATCCACCATTCATGCCGCTGAGATCCTGCATCATCCCGCCCAGGACGTCCCATTCCTGTGAGGCCATATTCCACTGAATCAAGAGTTGACTCACTCCAGCAGGCCGACTCTCCCAAGTCGTGTACAAGTAGCCTCTAGTGCCCTGAGGGTTCAGAGGTACAAAGGCGTTGAAGTCCGGCTTCTGACTGGTAAAAAGCAACTCACCATCATCGGCAGCATAGATTCCTCCAGCAACTCCTCCTTCAGAAAGAGCATCTCCACTCTGAACGATTACCTGGTATTCTCCATGGGAAACTCTAATCCCGTGCCAGATTTCCCATTCGCTGCTAGATAGGTTCAGTTCAGGCACTACATCAGGAAGAGCATTCCAATCGACTCCGTTTACCACTCCTACAGTGGCATCGTAGTGATCCTCGTCAGGGTGCATCGCATTGACGAATAGATTGCCCAGTGAGTTGACATGTAATCCGGTCACCTCTGCTCCACTTGGAACCATCATGACCCGAGTCAAATCTGAAGGGGTTCCCTCGGACTCGCCCACACTCCCTCCGCCAGAACCTTCTGAGTTCTCTGCGCCGGGAGTGTTCTCCTCTGAGTCCACCCAATCTGCAGATGAATCAGCAGCAGGGATTTTCGATACTCCGTTTGATGCCTCACCGGTGGTGACGGTGTGGATGATTGCACCGTTGGAGTCCTTGAGGTACAAAGTCTCCCCGGCGTTGTTGAGCCGCAGAGTTCCGACCTCGTTCTCTGCAATGACTGCGTAACTTCCAGCAGTCAAGACGTACGATTCCTCCAGTTCTGAGAAACCTATCCATGTAGACGAATCGATTGGGTGAATCCATCCGCCTATATCTTCGAGAGTCCATCCCTGTAGGTCAATTCCTGTGGAGCCCGAGTTGTACAATTCAACCCATTCTCCGTTTGGGAATATGCCTTGGTCAGAGCCGTCAGCATTAGGCATCATCTCATTGATGCATACTCCTGAGCACGCTGTAGAGCGACTGGCAGCAAACTCTGACCGAGCCTCGCGCAGTCCAGAATCTACCACAGGGTATAGTGACATCAGCAATAGCATTGCCAGAGCAAGCACCGTAGCACCTGCTCTCCCACGCTCGCGCATGGTACGCTGCCGCACTTACTGGGATTCAACCCTTCGTGCGTGCGCGTACGCAACAGCCCGCCGGCTAAACACCCTATTCGTCTCTAGAACCCATCATTCCGTAGACAATCAAACCAATTGCAGCCACATAAATCAATGCAATCACAGCATGGACTATGGATAGGGGCGCACCAGCATCGCCACCAAAGTTAGTCCAACCCATAAAGCCGAGATTATCACTCACACTTCCTCGGTAACCATCTGCAGATTCGTCATCGATTTCACTAAAGGAGTGAATTTCGAAAACAGGCACGACATCGTTGGAGTTGAAATCAGGATTCATCGATCCCGGGCCACGCAAATCTAGGTAGAAAGTAGCAGTAACCTTGCCGTACATAGGAGCATTGGTTATCGGCTCGACCTTCATGTCTATATTGGCCCCGAGATATACAGGTAGAGCCCCCGGCATAGCGTCGACAAAGGTTGCAGATCCAATCAACTTGCCCTGTATTTGTGTGCTAGCAGGGTCCAGTGTTACGGTATGTTCTACCATGTCAATGCCCTTGTAGGTCGTCTCCGAACCTACTTCCGACTGAGCAATTGCATATCCAATCAAATTCACGTTGAACGAACTCTCGGAATCTGCAATACCGCCCACTGTACCTGCGACAACCGTGTCACCATTTCCGACATGGTCTGAAAGTAGGCCCAGTGCAGCATCCTCTCGGTGCGGAGCTCTCCAAGGTAGGTGTTCCGTCATGCCGTAGACCTGACCAGCCTCACACTCTAAGTCGTAGCCTAGGAAGTTTCCGTCTGCGTCGTAGTCGTAGTCGCACAGACCGTTGCCATCGGAGTTGATGTAGCCCTGAGCTAGGCGTTGTCCGACATTATCTCCAGCAGTACTCATCATGTACACAGAACGGTCTCCAGTGCTGATTCCTCCAGAGCCATAGTAAGTGTCATTGGTCTCAAGGCTGACCCATGGGAAGAAGCCGAAGTAGTCGTTTACAGCATCGTTCCAGCCGTACAGCCAGTGATTTACTGGTTGCGTAGTAAATGGCTCATTACCTGTGACGAAATTAAGAAGCACGGGCATCACAGTGTCAAAGTAGAAGTTGCTGACCCAATCCCTGAGGGCACTTGCAGCATCTTCGGGAATATCGTACAGGGCCGCAACGTATGCATCATCCCAGACATATTGATTACCGTTCGCATCAGGTAGGGACATGCCTGAAAGTTCGCCGTACATGAATACGGAAGGGAAGGATGACTTTAGTCCAATTTCTGGGTCATTCAGGATGAATTCCGACTGCTCCATAGTTAGGTCTGCCATTCCAGCAAACGCTTCCCGATTCAGGCCGATTGGAATGTACTCTCCCGCGAGTGGGTCTGCCGCTCCAAATGCAGTATGCCACCAATCATCAGAGTTCATTGTCCCCTGGCCTCCCATCAGGATCATCTCGAAGTCTCTAGCTGGGCCAGTTACCCCCAATCCGACCCACGGCTCAACGTAGTCGGCCAAATCTGCGATGGCAAGCAGGCCGATGCCATATGTCACCATTGCATCAAAATAACTCCCTGACTGCAGTGGCAGTAACAGCCCGATGACCATTCCCGGTAGTGGAATGCCACTAATTTCGAAAGAGCCCATCATGCCCACATTGGGGTCGAAAAGTAGAGTGTTTAGGGTGGCTGGATCATTGATTAGGAGCCCACTCACCTCATGGAATCTCTCCTTGAGTTGAGGCGTCTCGTTGTTTATCTCGGCACCTCCTCCGTGCTCGACGAATTTGCTTGCTGCTAGGCCGAATACTGTTGCATCCACCGATGCCATAGTTGCTGCATCGGCACCGCCGTAGCCGTATAGAGTCGCTCTGGTCTGAGTTACCTCTCCTCCGTCAGGAGCGCCCATTCCAGCTACAAGGACCGGTCCTAAATCGCAGGTTAAGGCAATACACTCGCCCGTGGAAGGATCTTCCGCATCGTATAGGATACTCTCTGCATAGGGGAAGAACATCTCAGTGTTGTTGAGGATATCATCAGTACTGGCATCAACACCTGAGTAGACTCCGGAGAGGATCCCCGAAGGAGCTAGAATGGATGCGTTGACTTCATCCATTCCCATGGCTTGGAGACTTAGGGAGAATGCATTGATCATTCCATCGATATCTTCGGAAGCCCAAATGCTTGGGGCTCTGTTTGATAGATCGAATTCGACCATCCCCGCTGCAAACATGGCCTTGGCGAAAGTCTCGCCGTAGAATATGCCTCCAGTGGCACCACCCATGCCGCCAATTCGCTGTGTATTCCATAGGATATTGACTTGAGTGACATTGGTATCTCCCGATACAGAAGCGTGCTCAACGCCATCATCGTCAGTCCATGTGCACTCGGAACACCACTCGAAAACATCGTACTCGGAGTAAGTCATGGTGTTCGCATCATAGTCAAAATCGATAATATCCCTAGTCGTGGTAACATTGTAGATGAAAGGACCCATCATAGTTAATCCATCAGCGGGGTTTTCTGATTCCAAGGCTGCTGGATCAGTAACCGAATTGGCAAAGTATACTCTCTCAGCAGTAGATACATGCCATTCATCATCATAGTCCGAAGAATAGTTCTGATTCCCATCTTCATCTAATCCATCATATCCATCAGATACCATGTCAGCAACGGTCCCTTCGATGATTCCATCAACGACCCCTGTAACTCCGATTCCAATATTCACTAGTAGGAGTAATCCTCCCACAACCAATGCTCTTGTTTGCTTATCCATGCTATCGCACCTAGCGCCCTCAGAACGGTTGGACGAATAAGCGTTGCAGTATCCAAAATATCCTATTTGAACGGTCTCTATTTCAGATGAACCCGAAGCCATCGAACTCGCGCGCGAACGTGTAGAGCATTATTGGGACCAGAATAATCCCCATCGCATGGCTTCGTCTGATACCAATTCTAGGGGGCATTAGGCCCATGGCAGTTCCAATGATGAGGACGCCCAATCCAATCCAACCAGTGGATAGCCAGACCAATATTGCGATGAAACCTGTCACCGAAATTACCAGAGTCCTTAGGGGGACCAACTCGTGCATCTTCAGCATCCCCTTGCCGACCTTAATCATCACAGGGACAGCGAACAGCCCGGAAGCAATGGTGATACCAAGCAATCGTACGAAGTCAGCTGGGGGCTCGACTGCATTCCACATATCGATTGGGTACATCATATTCAGGGCTAGAGCCGCACCTGACCTAGGCCGTCCGACCATGTACAGGAAACCCAGTACCATTACTGTGACAGCGGTGTTGACAGAGGAAAGGATAGCGATGATTTCAAGATCCTGCTGTTGATTCTGTGCACCCAAATCAAGGTCAGGACTTACTCCTGCCTCCGATAGAACTTCTTCGAACATCTCTCGCTCTTCTTCTGATAGTTCGTCTAGCCCCTCGACGTCGGTGGCGTTAGCACTGGGTACGAAACCCGGCTGTGTGCCATGCTCGAAATCTGCAGGGATATAATTCGGATCAGTAAGTCTGCCCCAGAAGTTCCGCATACTCATTACGACTACTGTGGCTTGGGCAGCAGTCATCCCAGGTAGAATGGCCATCACTGAGGACACTATTGCAGACAGAAATGTAGGTATCGCAAGAGGTCTCATCGCCGGCATCTCCCAATTAGGCTCCTGAGGTGGAATTTCGGATGTAGTGACATAGATGTCAATCAGATTGGCTATTCCGAATAATCCAGCAAGTCCCGGGAAGAGTAGAGTCGCAGAAGGCATCCCGATAGGAGATCTTCCGGGTAACTCAAAGACGGCCCAGCCGTAGAAGCCGGTGAGTAGGAAGAAGAAGGTTGCAGCAAGAATTCCAGCTGTCCTCGAACTGTCGCCTAGGCGCAAGTCGATATTCTCCCACTTACGTTGAAACCTGAACTTCCAGATTGGAATGCTAAACTCTATTTTGCGAGGAAGAGGAAGTACCAGTCTACTCGTCAACCTCTGGCTCCATTCGGGCCATGACAAACGTGTTGTTTCAGTCATAATCAAGAATATCGAAATTGTTAGCAGTAGCCACGGCAGAACCTCACGACTGGACTCGTATAGTCCCAAACCAGGGTCCTCACCGAACAGCAGCCTTGCCACAATAAGAAGAGGAATGGACATCAGCATTCCCATCTGAGAACCTCGAGCTGAGTATGCAACTCCTTGAGCAGCTTGACCTGAAATCAGCATCCTGTGGCCAGGCAATAAGGCCAGAGCCATGTTGTCATCAGGGGCGCCCACTAACGCGCTTGGAATGTAATTCAGGAAAGTGTGGACGGTACCACAGGCGACAATAATCCCAGCCACTGCATCTAGGGGTATGCCGATGGCAACCGCAACCGGTGACAGACTGAGGGCGATTAGCGCGACATTGTTGACGTGAAATCCTGGAATTAGGCCGGTCAGACAGCCCAGCATAATTCCGAAAATGAATGATGCTATCAGCCAAGCAAAGTCCAGCATC
>CEOQ01082916.1_pt1 | contig 16798 bp, 18 predicted proteins | sample 361351 | NCBI WGS metagenome assembly CEOQ01 (sample SAMEA2619907, study PRJEB7988) | marine metagenome | biome: marine biome (ENVO:00000447); feature: deep chlorophyll maximum layer (ENVO:xxxxxxxx); material: "saline water (ENVO:00002010), including plankton (ENVO:xxxxxxxx)" | depth 60 m | reverse complement strand
TGCCTGATTTTGAGCTGCCTGATTTTGAGCTGCCTGATGTAGAATTGACTGATTTAAATATTATCTACATGCTTGAAGAAGGACCTAAATGGTTCCCAAAACCCTATAAAATTCCAATTGATCAGGGCTCCTTAAATTCTCTAGAAAATTTTAATCGTATAGAACCTGGCCTGACCCGTGAACAAGTTAAGTTTTTATTAGGTACTCCAACAATTGTTGATGCGTTTCATTCTGACAGATGGGATTATGTGTATTTTGATAGAAAACAATCTGGCATTGAAAAGGCAAAAAGAGTTACTATTTTTTTTAAAAATGAAAAAGTTTCAGAAGTTTATGACCAACATAAACTTGTAAAGCAACAAGGAAGAAAAAATAATCTGGTATTTGAAGGTGCACCCATAATAGAAAAAATTCCAGAAGATGCACAGCTTGCTTATCAAGAAATTGTCTTAGCTAGAAGAGAAGATTTCTTGAATTCAAGAAGTGAAAATAAATTACCTATTTGTATTGGCAATGATGCAGAATTTGAAAGCTTTCAAGAGGAAAGAACGCTTGTAAATGCTGAAGAAGATGCTCTTGAAATACGTTCAGACGAACAGAGTCAAGATGAAGCCGGAGTTTTCTATGCATCAGGTAGCGTGGAAATAGAAAGATCAGAAGATCTAATTAAATCAGATACAGCAGAATTCAATTCAGAAACTGGAGTACTAACTGCATATAACAATGTGAAATATTTGCGTGATAATTTGAGCGTTACTGCTAATGGAGGTGGTTATAACAGTCAAACAGGAACGGTAAATTTTAACCAGGCAAAATATAATTTTCCATCACTAGACCACCCTGGAGCTGGTAAAGCTAATGACATATTTATTGACGAGGAAGGTGTAGTTCATCTTACCCCTTCGACTTATACTACATGTTCTTTATTAAGTCCTGATTGGGAATTAGATGCTTCAAAGACTGAATTATATAGAGCCGATGATCGTGGACACTCATATAATTTATTATTCAAATATAAAAATATACCCTTACTCTACACGCCTTTCTTAAGTTTTCCATTAAGCCAAAAAAGGCATTCTGGATTTCTATATCCTACGATAGGAAGTTCTGGAGAAAGTGGCACAGTTCTGTCCACTCCTTACTATTTAAACCTAGCTCCAAATTATGACCTTACTTTTACTCCAACAAATTTTTCAGGTAGAGGCCAGATGCTAGAGTTTGAAATGAGACATAAATCAGAATTTAGTACTACCGAAATAGAATTAGCAAACCTTGCAAGTGATAATGTAAAAAGAAAAAGCAGACATGCTTTTTTTATTAGAGATAATAGATCTCTATTAAATAATTTAGAATTAATAAAGAATGAATATGTAGGGACCTTAATGGAAACAAATATCAATGTAGGTGGTGTATCTGATAAAACCTACTTTGATGATTTTGGTAACACAGTTAGTCGAGTAGGACGTTCACATATTTTACGCAGAGCAGAGTTTTTAAGATCTGATTACGGTACTTTTGGTTCTATGAGTACAAGAATAATGACTGAAGGTTATCAAATTGCAAAAGATGGTTTATATGAGCAATATAAACGTGTTCCTCAAATTAAATTTTCTTATAATTCACCAAGAAAAAATGAGGATTTAGCATATAATTTCGATGCGGAAATTGTTAGATTTGATCATACTCTAGCTAGTAAAGCAACAGGTACACGCTATACTCTTTATCCTTCAATTGAATACCCTATTAGGCAAGCAGGATGGGAAATAATACCAAAAATTGGAGCAAAATATACAAGTTACAGTCTTTCAAATAATGCAAAAACTAGTATAACAAGAAGTACCTCTATTCTGAGTTTATACGGTAAAATGATTTTTGAGAAAAGAACTGGAGAATCTTTTTTTCAAACTCTAGAACCACAGATGTATTTTTTGCATATCCCTGTCGGCAATCAAGACGACATACCATTATTTGATAGTGGCGAAACAGATTTTAAATATACATTATTTTCGGAAAATAAATTTTATGGAGAAGATCGTCTAAACGATGCTAAGCAATTAACTTTAGCAGTTACATCACGATTATTAGATACATCTAGTGGAAATGAGCTTTTAACTGGCACAATTGGCCAAATATTCTATCTTGATGATAGAACTGTCCATTTAACATCTAGTACTACTAATCATTCTGATAGCTCTAATATAATAGGTGTTGTTAATGCAAGACTTGCTGACTATTGGCGACTCTCTGGCTATACAGAATTTAATCCCCACGCTGGATACGGTGACAAAAATCAAATACGCTTATCATTCATCCAGCCATATGGAAAACAACAAAAGATTTTTAACTCAAGTTATAGGTTCGCAAGGGGTTCACAAGAAGAAATAGATCTTTCTGGTGTATTTCCAGTAAACAATCAATTATCTTTAGTTGGTAAAATGAATTATTCCTTCAATAATGGAAGAAGCAATAAAGAAGAAACTTTAGAAAAAATGTTTGGCTTTGAATATGAGAGTTGTTGCTATGGATTAAAATTTGTTGTTAGAGATTATTGGAATGGAACTAAAACTGATAATGCATTTTATTTTGAATTCCTTCCTAAAGGCCTTGCCACCTCAACTAATAAAACCGCTGAAGTATTAAGACAAGGTATTTTAGGGTATCAAGACTCTTTTGATTATTAATATGAAAAAAAGAATTTATCAAAAATTACTTTTATTTGTATTTATAATCATAATGACCACTACATTTACACACTCTTCTGAAGTAAAAAAAGATGAAATTATTGCAGTAGTTAATGATCAAGTAATTTTACGGTCAGATGTTGATGAAGAAATAAAAAAAATTGAACAAAGTGTTTTAGTCAAAGAATTTGCTAATTTAACTGAAAGAGAAATTTTAGATAAAATACTGGAAAAAATGATTTTAGATAATTTGTTAATACAAGCAACAAAAAGATTTGGTATAAATATCTCTGATATTGCTGTTGAAAATGCACTAAAACAAATAGCGGAAAAAGAAAACGTTTCTTTGAATCAATTAAGAACAAATATAATTAATTCTGGAAAAAACTATCAACAATATGTTGAAGACCTAAGAGCAAAAATTGCAGTAGATGAATTATTTAGAACTCAATTTTATTCTAGAATTAGAGTTTCAAATGATGAAATAGAAAATTTTTTAAAGAATGAAAAATTGCCAGGCACTGCTGAATCTGAATATGATATTTCAGAATTAGTTATTCTTGATGAATCAAAATCTTTAGACAAGTTCGACATAGATAAACTTTCTAGTGATATAAATACATTTGGGTTTGAAGAAGCTAAAAATAAATATAAAAATTTTAATATAGAAATTAAGCATCACGGAAAAACTAAGGAAAGTGGGCTTCCAGATATTTTTGTAAAAGCACTAAAAGGAATAAATACCAACTCTTATACAAAAGTTATAGAAAGCGGAATAGGTTATCACATATTAAAACTAAATAATAAAGAAGGTGCTGGGCAGGTATTCATAAATGAGTACAAAGTTTATCACATTCTATTGACGCCTGATGTAATGACAACAGAAAAGGAAATTCAAGAAAAATTATTTGAACTAAGAAATGAAATAAAAAGCTTAGATGAGTTTATAAATTTTGCAAAAAGATATTCAGAAGATAAAGCTTCAGGTGTTAAAGGTGGAGATTTAGGTTGGGTTAGAGTTAATTCACTTGTAAAAGAGTTTTCTGATGTAATGATGAAAACGCCAGTTAAGAAAATAAGTGACCCATTTAAAAGCAGATTTGGCTGGCATATCCTCTATCTTGAAAATATTAGATCTATAGATGACACTGATGCAAGAATGAAAAAAAATGCTGCACATCAAATCAGAATTATCAAAGCCCAAAGAGAAAGAGAAGATTGGGTTGCAAAATTAAGGGAACAAGCCTACATAGAAATAAAGGACTTTTAATTAATGACAAAAATTGCTGTAACACTTGGTGAACCTGCTGGAATAGGCCCAGACATAGGAGTGATGCTCGCAGAAAAAGGTATTCTAGACAAAAATTTTATTGTTATAACTGATCCTGACCTAATTCTATCAAGTGCAAAAAAATTAAAAAAAAATATAGCGGTTAATATCTTAGATGATATAAATTCTAAAACCATTTCTAGCAAAAATAAGATTAACATTTTACCTATAAAATTAAATGTTAAAAATACCCCAGGAAAAATGAATCCCAAAAACTCACCATTTGTAATAAGTGCTATAGAGACAGCAGCTAATCTATGCCTCAAAAAGAAATGTTCTGCAATGGTAACTGGACCAATAAGTAAATCAGTACTCAATCAAGCAGGTTATGCTATATCAGGACATACAGAATACCTAGCGAAAATGTGCAAAACAAAATCTGTTATGATGCTTATGAATGAAGAAATGAAAGTTGCACTACATACTACACATGTACCATTGAAGAATGTAAATAAATACATTACAAAAAAAAGCTTAATACAAACAATTGAAATTATACACAATGATTTAATAAATAAATTTCATATCAAAGATCCTAGTATATTGGTAACAGGATTGAATCCACATGCTGGAGAAAATGGTTATCTAGGATTAGAAGAAAAGACTATCATTTCACCTCTTATAAAGAAATTACAAAAGAAAAAGTTTAAAATAGATGGACCTTGCCCTGCAGATACTGCCTTTCTTAAAAAAAATATCGAAAAATATGATGTAATTCTGACAATGTATCATGACCAAGGACTGCCAGTTATTAAATTTAAAGATTTCAAAAAAACTGTCAATATTACCTTGGGCTTACCTATAGTTAGAGTGTCAGTTGATCATGGCACTGCTCTCGAACTTGTTGGGAGTAAAAAAATTGACTCCTCAAGTTTCATAGAAGCATTGAATGTAGCTAAAAAATTTTCCTAATGATTTTTTTAAAGAAAAGACTAGGACAACATTTTTTAAAAGACAATAATATTATTAATAAAATTGTTAGATACATTAATCCATTATCTAATGATTCTTTTATAGAAATAGGGCCAGGGAATGGAGCCCTGACTTTGCCATTATCAAAAAAAATAAAATCTTTAAAAATAGTAGAAAAAGACAAAAGACTAATACCTAATCTTAAAAAGATATTTACAGATAGCCATCTTGTAAAAATTATTAATGAAGATATCTTGAAGTATAATTTTAAAAAAAATGTATCTACCAATACAAGATTAGTAGGTAATTTACCATATAATATTTCTACAGAGATTATCTTTAGAATTATTGAAGCTGCTGAAAAAATAAAAGATTCACATTTTATGCTACAGAAAGAAGTTGTTAATCGAATGATTGCAAAATCAGGAACTAAAGAATATGGGCGTTTAAGTATTATGACTCAAGTTTATTTTGACATAAAAAAACTTTTTGATATACCACCCACAGTTTTCCGTCCCCAACCAAAGGTGATGTCTTCATATGTCCGTCTGATACCTAAGAAATACAGTTTTAAAAACAAAAATCATGAAAAAAAATTCAAGGAAATTGTAACTGCAGCCTTTATTGGTAGAAGAAAAATGATTAAATCCAGTTTGAAGGACTCCGTTAGTGAAAAAGATTTTATTAAACTAGATATAGACGTTAATTTAAGGCCAGAAGACTTAACCGTTTATGACTTCTTAAAAATAGCAGATATTTTATGAAAAAAATTTTTTGCCTAACACTATTTATTATCTCAATATATTATTTTGTTGAATTCTTTTCATGGTATCTAAGTGATGAAAAAATTCTAATGGAACAAGCATTGCTGCTTGCAATGAGTGCAAGCCTACCATTATTTCTAATGATAATTTTAACCCATATTTTTTTCTATCCAAAAAATAGTAATGATCATGCAAAAGTTATTTCGTTTCCACCAATAATAATGTTGTTTTCTGCTAATTTAGGTTTTTTCATAGGGGCTATAAACCGCTATCACTATCAAATTTATGAATTTTCTATATATTTTGATTTTCTAAGATTACCTTTGCTTGGAGTTTCTTTAATATTTCTAGGAATTATTATAATTCATTTAGCTATAAAACAATTTTATAAAATTAACGAAGATCCAATGCCTACAACTTCATCACAAAATCTTATTGAAAAAAATATATATCAACTGACCAGAAATCCTATGTATTTGGGACTTTTAATTTTTCAAATTGGACTAGGAATATCTCTTAAATTTATTCATATAACATTGTTTGCCGTGATGACATTTGTTATTTTTGATTTTTTTGTTATCAGAAGAGAGGAAATTTATCTTGAAAAAAAATTTAAAGAAGAGTATTTGATATACAAAAGTAAGGTGAGAAGATGGTTATGAAACCTCTTTTAATTTACTACTCTTTGTAATTGTAACTTCATCACCTTTTAATCCAATGTTAATAAATTTCTGATTTTTAAATTCATCACTAAGCATCTTCTTTGAAATTTCATTCTCAACTAAAGTTTGTATTTTTCTCTTGATTGGACGAGCACCAAAAATAGGATCGTATCCTTTCTTTGCAATATGCTTGATTACTTTTTTATCTACACTAACTTTTAAATTAGTCATTTCATGTATTCTATCTTTCAATAAATTAATTTGAGTCTCTGTAATTTTCTCAATATCATTCTCATCGAGAGGTTTAAAGGCTACAACATCATCAATGCGATTTAAAAATTCTGGCCTGAAATGATTTTCTAGTTCTTCCTTAATACTTTTTCTTATATCTTCAAATTTCTCATCATAATTAGAAGATAAATGTCCTATATTGGATGTCATAATGATAATTGTATTTTTAAAATCAACTATACGACCTTGCCCATCAGTCAATCTTCCATCATCAAAAAGTTGAAGTAATAAATTTAGAACTTCTGGATGAGCTTTTTCAATTTCATCCAGCAATATAACTGAGTAAGGTTTTCTCCTGACATCTTCAGTTAAGCAACCTCCTTGCTCATAACCTACATAACCGGGAGGAGCTCCTACCAATCTCGATGCATTATGTTTCTCTGTATATTCAGACATATCTATTCTTATTAATGAATCTTCAGAATCGAATAGAAAATTTGATAGTTGCTTTGATAACTCTGTTTTTCCTACACCTGTTGGTCCCAAAAATAAGAAAACGCCATTTGGTTTACTTGGATCTGCAATTCCAGCTCTCGACCTTCTTATTGCATTTGCGATAGCTGAAATTGCTTTATCCTGACCTATAACATATTTTGATAAAGATTCTTCTATTTTAAGCAGTCTCTCTTTTTCGCTTTGTAAAATTGTATTCACTGGTACCCCTGTCCATCTGGATACAATATCTGCAACTATGTCATCTGTAACTTTATTTCTAAGTAACTTCAATTCACTTACGTCTCTTTTATCTGAGGATTTTATCTCATTCTCTATTTCAGGTATTAATCCGTATTGCAGTTCTGACATTTTTACCAAATCATTTTTTCTTTTTGCATTCTCTAAGTCCTGTTTAGCGCTCTCAAGTTTAGTTTTTAAATTCTTAGCTCCTAATACCAAGTTTTTCTCTGCAACCCAAATTTTTTCTAGAGAATCATATTCCTTTGATAATTCTGAAAGGTTTTTTTCTAAGACCTCTTTCCTTTTATCAGATTCTTTGTCAGCATCTTTTTTTAGCGCCTCTATTTCAATTTTAAGCTGTATAATTTTTCTATCTAATCTATCCATTTCTTCTGGTTTTGAATCAATTTCCATACGTATTAAACTAGCTGCCTCATCTATCAAATCTATTGCTTTATCAGGTAAATTTCTGTCTGTTATATATCGGGCAGATAGATTGGCAGCTGAGATTAAAGCTGTATCAGTAACGGTAACTCCATGATGAATTTCATATCTTTCTTTTAATCCTCTGAGTATCGCAACTGTATCTTCTACGCTAGGTTGATTTATTAGAACTTTTTGAAACCTTCTCTCTAATGCAGCATCTTTTTCAACATATTGTCGATATTCATCTAGGGTTGTGGCGCCTATGCAATGCAGTTCCCCTCTTGCAAGAGCTGGTTTGAGCATATTCCCAGCATCCATAGAGCCTTCAGCTTTCCCGGCACCAACCATAGTATGTAACTCATCAATAAATATTATAAATTCATCCTTATGTTTGGTTATTTCTTTTAAAACATTTTTTAATCTTTCTTCAAATTCTCCTCTAAATTTTGATCCAGCCACCATTGCACTGAGATCCAACTGGAGTAGTTTTTTGTCTTTTAAACCATCAGGTATTTCATTATTAATAATCCTTTGAGCTAAACCTTCAGCAATAGCTGTCTTACCTACTCCCGGATCACCAATTAACACAGGATTATTTTTAGTTCTTCTTTGTAATACTTGAATGGCCCTTCTTATTTCTGAATCTCTACCAATTACTGGGTCTAATTTTCCTTCTTCAGCTAATTGTGTTAAATCAATCGTAAATTTTTTTAATACTTCGCTTTCTCCTTCAAAATCCTCAGTATCAACTTTTGCATTTTTTCGCGATGAATGGATATTTGAAGTAATTTTTTCTAAATCATATTTAGAAGCAATAAATGCATCTCTGACTAAATCATTCTCGAAACATGACAAGAGTGCAGCATCTGTTGCCACATATTGATCTCCCAAGTCTTTCATAACAATTTCAGATTTTTGTAAAAGTTGTGCAACAGACTTTGAAATTTCTACCATAGTATTATCGCCTTCTACTATAGGTAAATTAGAAATAATAGTCCTAAATTGGTGCTGCAATTCAAATAAGTTACCAGACTGACTTAACAAAATTCTTTTAGCCAAACAATCATTATTAATAAGTGCATCCAAAAAGTGTGGGATATCTACAAACTGTTGTTGTTTGCTATATGCAGTTTGTTGAGCTGCAGCAAGTATGTCTCTTAGTTTTTTAGTGAATTTTTCAATATTCATATTACTGAATATATGTCCAAGTTGATTAATTACAAGGGGTGTTTTTTCTAATGTGAATGCATTTCATGATGCCCATGATGAGAATTATCAGTATTTTGATGACGCGGATCTATAACTTTAAGTTCAAGCATGTAACGTTTTTGTTTATTAGACTCAACCATAATTTTAATTATTTCACCAGCATTTAGATCACGTCTTCGATTGATAAGCATAAGATGCTTGCCTCCATGTTGGAGTTCTAACACGCCCTTAGCAGGAATTATTGGTTCTTTAATTTCTACCATTTTTGCCTTTCCATCACTAGAGTATTCCATATCATGTAATTGCACTTCATCAAATACAGGGCTTGTTAAACGTATAAGCTTAATATCCTCATCGGTCATATTTTTGAATACTCCATAACCAGCATTAATAACAATGTTTGGAGGTCCTTGGAGTATCTTGCCATCTACTATATGCAAATCTAAGCCACCATCCTTTTCGGGGCTAACTCCACTCATAAAAGAATATGCTCCATTAATTGGGACAATAATTAAGAATAATAGACTATAAAAAAAACTTTTTCTCATCAGGTGCATAATATCACGTAAATAGACTATTTTAATTAAATTTTTTCCTGTAATTGGTTTTTTGTAATATAATTTTCAAATGAATAAATTTTTACTTGATATTCTAATATGCCCTAAATCTCATGGGAAGTTAGTCTACAATAAAACTACTAACGAACTGTTCTGTTATGAATCGATGCTAGCTTACCCGATCGAGAACGATATTCCTATAATGTTAGTAGACAGAGCTAGAAAATTGAATGAGGAAGAAATAGAGTAAGTACATGGTAAAAGCTGAAATAGGAAAAAAAATTAAAGATTGCAAAATAGACTGCACTGATATAAAAAAGAAAAAATTATCAGACTTCTTGAAAAAAAACCTTGTCATATATTTTTATCCAAGAGATATGACGCCAGGTTGTACAACTGAAAGCATAGATTTTAATTCTAATCTTTCTAAAATAAAAAAATTAAATTATGATTTAGTAGGAGTTTCTAGAGACTCATTAAAGTCTCATGATAAATTTATTGATAAACACAAATTTAAATTCCCTTTAATTTCTGATGAAACAGAAAAAGTTTGTAATCTATTTGATGTGATAAAAGAAAAAAGCTTATATGGAAGAAAGTATATGGGTGTCGATAGAAGCACTTTTCTACTTAATAAAAAAGGCATTATTTTATTCCAATGGCGTAATGTTAAAGTAAAGGGTCATGTTGCTGAAGTTATAAATAAAATTAAGGAGATTGGTTAAAATGACTTTAGTTGAAACATTTCTTTTTATAATGATTCTCGTAACGCTCCTAAATGGCCTTATATTCTTTAGAATGTTTATTAAGCTACAAAAGAAAAATAATGAATTGCTGAAAAAACTTATTGAACAAGAAATCAATCATAGTTATAAAGATGGTGATGCTATGCCTCATTCTGAAATTGAAAAGTTAAAAACTAAATTTATGAGTCAACCTTATGAGCGTAAGAAATGAGTGATACTATTTTTTCAAAAATTATAAATAGAGAAATACCAGCTGAGATAGTTTATGAGGATGATTTGTCATTAGCCTTTAATGATATAAGCCCTCAAGCTCCTACTCATATCTTGGTTATTCCTAAAAAGCCGATAGCAAAACTTAGTGACTCAAATGAAGATGATCAAAATCTTTTGGGCCATTTATTGTTTGTTGCTAAAAAAATTACAGAGGAAAATAATATTGAACATTATAGATTAGTTATTAATAATGGAAGTGACGCAGGTCAAACTGTCTTTCATATACACATACATATTCTAGCTGGAAGAGTTTTTGGCTGGCCTCCCGGCTAATCAAATTTAAATTCAAAAAAAAGGATTATAAGCCCATTGTAATAATGCCTGTCTTTGTCTTCTCCTACATTGCATATCATTTCTTTTACAATTTTTCTGAATTGCGCCTTTGTGTCTAGCGCCAAATGCCTTCCATCTCATTATTTGAATTTTATCAATTTCAGGTAATCTTCTACCTAATTTATATCTACAGTACCATTGGAACCAACCTAAAGGATCTTCTTTAAAAATCCATCCATTCTTTTTCCATTCCTGCATAGTAAGGCCTGATTTAATCTTAAAATAATTAAGATTTACATCAAATTCTAAATCATTAATTTTTGCTTTTCTAAACCAACTTTTTGGATACTCTGAAACATCACCCTTAAAATAATGTCCACCAAAAATACCTGCCTCGAGCATTTCTTTCGGTGTTAGTTCTGGTAAAAAAATCTTATTATGTTGATGTGGATTAATTTACAACTCCTTGTTAATTTCCCAATATTTTATTTTTTTCTAAAAATACTTAATATCTTTTCAAAAAAATCTCCAATTGGATTCATCCTTAACTTTTCTGATTCAACTGCAATTTCATCTATACATTTAACAGACCTTGCTGGATAAGGTCCATGAGATGTTTCTTGATATAGCGCTACAATATCAAACCCTAATTCTAATGTATGACCAATTTCAAAATTTTCATCTCTTGATTGAACCTGACCTTTCATTAAGGTTGGCATCCTAGCTAAATAGATTGGTTCACAATTATTTTCTTTAGACTTGCCAACAAGTTTTTCATCTGCTATTTTTTTTGAATCTAATTCAAGCATGATAAAGTCAGCCTCTTTTAAAAAACTTTCAATGTCATCTGTAGAATCATCTTGTTCATATCTAACGCCTATTTTTGATTCTGACAATCCTGCTAACTTTGCCTCTTTAATTTTTTCTAAACCAATCTTCTTAAATATCGAAATGTATTCTGGTTGAAGCTCTTTGGCAAAATCTAAATATTTTGTAAAATTCTTAGAATCCCTATCATCTGTATCCAGATAGATGAATGTTTTACATTTTCTTTTTTCTGACTCTTCTCTAAATTTATGTGCTCTGTCTTTTACAATAGATTCACCATCACTATGGAGAATTCGTGCAATATCAACTCCGTCAGTCCATTGTCTAGCAATCCCAGCAATAATCATCGTTTTGAGCTCTTGAGGATCATCTGTAGACGGTCCAAGCGTAGCAATAATAAGGCTTAATCGATGCCTATTTTCCATAAATATACCTTAAAATTTTAGTGGAGTTATTCTCTCCAAAATAGACTATATGCTTAGTATAGACTTTTTTCAAAAATAATAATATTATATTTGGCTTGGGGGAATTATGTTTAGATTTTTGATAGTTTTAGCTTTAATTGCACAGCCAATAAGTGTATTTGCACTATCTATTAGTCAAGATACAGAGCTTCAGAAGAAATCTTTTATTAATGATTCTTTATCTAAAGAACAATTTGTAATTTGCAAACTAAACTTTGATGATGATTCAAGAGAAAATTTAAGCCATTGTAATGTTTGTGATTTGTTTTCTGATGATAAAGATGTAGTTTTTAATAATCATACTATTGGTCTATCAAAAATAATTGTGTTCTCTCTAAGACAAGAATTAATGCAACCGTATATTAAATACACGCCATTAATTTCATCTAGATCTCCACCATCTAAACTTTCATAAAAAAAGTTTATTTAATTTTTCACAATTTTTTTATCAGGAGGTATCTCGTGAAAACGTATATAAAAATATTATCGTCTTTTTTTCTTCTCTTTGTAATAAATGTTGCAAATACAGAGGAATTAACAGACATTAAAATAACCACTCCAGTAATAGATAATGCGATCATTAAAAATGAAGCAATAGAATCAATAAATACTAAAAATGCAATTGATGGTGGAGATTTATTACAGAATATAAATGGAATCAATACCATTAGAAGAGGTGGACATGGGCTTGATGCTGTAATCAGAGGTCAAAGCGATCAAAGATTAACTACTCTACTTGATGGCGCTATGGTTTATGGAGCATGTTCATCAAAGATGGATCCTGCAAGTACTTATGTCAATATTGAAAACTATGACACCATAACTGTAATCAAAGGTGCACAGAGTGTTATGTTTGGTGCTGGAGGTTCAGGTGGAGTTGTGAGCTTTGATAGAGTGACAGAACCTTTACCATTCGTCACAAAAAATAAAGGTGGTGGAACTTACCAACCAAATAAATATAAATTTGGACAAACGTTTGATAGTAATTCAGAAGCTATGACTACTATAGGAGATGTTCAAATTGGTCTAGGTGATAAAACATTCCTTCGATTTAATGGTTCTTACAGTGATGCAAATGATTATGAAACTGGTACGGGCATAAAACCAAAAACAGGATTTCGTACTCATGACTATGCGATTGTTTATGGGTGGCGAACTGATAACAATAGCAAAGTTGAATTTGTCTATGATAATAATTCTCAAGAAAATGTTGAATACGCAGGACTCTTGATGGATATCGTATACAGTTATACGGACATCTATAATTTTAAATATCATAGCGCTGTTCCGATGTTGGGTTTAGACACACTTAACTTTGAGCTTTACCAATCAGATATGGATCATCTAATGGATAACTACACTGCAAGATCAACTTCAGAACGTGGAAGCGAAATGAAAATGAAAACTCCTGCAGCATCTGACACCTATGGTGGAAGGCTTATAGGTACCTTAGGTAAAGATATGAGAGTTGGAATAGATTATGAAAAGAATAGAAGGGATGCTGAACAAAACATGATGATAAGTGGAACAAATTATCATCTAACATATTTATGGCCTGGAGTTGAAATTGAAAAACTTGGATTATTTATGGAAAAAGATAAGAATATTAGTCCTTCAGGTATTCTTACATATGGCTTGCGTTACGATATGATTGAAGCTGACGCGACTATGGCTGCTGATGACCCTGGAAGCGATCATGCTTTACAAGTAACAGCCAATAGTTTATTCACAACCTATTATGGCGTTAATGCAAGCAAAAGAGATTTTGATAATCTAAGTGGATTTATTCGTTATTCTAAATCTTTAGGTAATGACTCTAGATATTATTATTCATTTAGCAGAAGTGCTCGAAGTCCTGATGCCACAGAGCTCTTTAATACAAAAACCTCTATGGCGATGGCTGCTAAATATCAAAGAAGACATATAGGTAACCCTACTATCAAAACAGAAAAGCATAATGCCTTTGAATTTGGTTATAAGGGCAATATTTATAATATTGATTTAGATGGATCAGTCTATATGAATAACGTAAGTGATTACATTACTCCTTATCGTGTTTCAACTAATTCTGATGAAACGCTTGATAGTGATACTAATGACACTAGGCTTTATAAAAATATAAATGCGCGCCTTTGGGGCTATGAGTTAAGTCTGAAGAAAGCTCTAAGCCCCAACTTTGCCGCTATTTTAAATCTTAATTACACTAGAGGTGATGATAGAACACAAAATAGGCCGTTAGCACAAATAACCCCGTTGACAGGAGATTTCACCCTTGATTATACAACCACTACTACCAACTATGGATTGAGAGTAAGGTTTGCGGATACTCAAGATAATGTTGATACCAGAGTTATTGATGTGGGTAAAACACCTGGATATACGGTATATGATGTTTATGTTGGTTTTGAACCAACGCCAGATGTTAGATTGGCAATAGGGATGAGTAATATAACTGATAAAAGATATGCAACTCATCTTAATGTTGCTAACCAAATTGATTCTACTGCTGCACGTGTAGATGAAGCAGGTAGAAGTATTTGGGGATCATTAATCCTAGATTTCTAAATCTAATATAGTAATACAGGTAATCAGATGAGAGGCAGACTACTGCCTTTCATCTATCTTTAGATTATAATGGAGGTATGATTGAGGCATTACCTAATATTCAAACTATTTTTTTTGTTCTAGTTTTCATAATTTTATTTGTTATCGAATACTTTAATGCAAATAGAGTTTGGAAGACCACAAGATTTAAAAGATTATTCTTTCATGTAATTTTCGCTGTTCTAAATTCCATTATGTTATACATACCAAGATTATTGTTACTGATTCCCATTCTATTATTCACAGAGGAAAAGAATATTGGTTTTTTGAATACAATAGATCAGTTTTATTTTATAGAGGTTTTGCTAGGAGTTTTACTTTTTGATTTTGCATATTATTGGTGGCATAGATTCAATCACACTATTCCCTTTCTATGGAGATTTCACTCTATACATCATTTAGATACTCATTTAGATGTAACCACTTCACTAAGATTCCATTTTGGTGAACTGATATTATCGCTTATTTATGATGTATTATTAATTTTACTAATAGGCGCTCCTTTGGAAGTATATATCTTTTATAAAATCATTCTGACTTCGTCCAGTCATTTTCATCATTCAAATATAAAGTTACCCGATAAAATTAATGATGTGCTAATGTATTTCATAGTTACCCCAAAATTTCATACCAATCATCATACTGTTGTAGATACAACGAGAAACGCTAATTACACCTCAATTCTTACTGTATGGGATAGATTATTTTTTACATATAGAGATTCTAATGATATCGATAGATCTTATATGGGTTTAGAAAATAGAGATTTAGAATTGAGTCTTTTTGAAAATTTAAAAAGACCGTTTATCAAGGACCAAAACGAGTTGACATAAACTATAGATTTTGATTTAATTAACTCACGCCGATTTGAACATCAGCTTGCCGGCGTAAAATAGCTAAAGCGATCGGTAAACCATCTATGCTTTAGCAGGATGGTTTTTTTTTGGTAGTTGATCTTCAGCTTGTGGCCAAACCGATCAGGTTAAAACACTAAAGAGGAGAAAAAAATGGCAAAAATATTGCACCACTCTGGAAATGTGGGATTGTTTTCTGAGCATAGCTTATCATCTAAACGATCTCGCAGAACAGAAAATCACACTGCTAAGGTACTATTTAGGAAATTTTCTAAAAATTTTTCCGATATACCCATAGTACAAATTAAGAACGCACTAAGGACTATATTCTGTAATATAAAAATTGAAATTGGTCAGTGCGATGTTTCAAAGAAAAAAGACTATTTTGAAATAAGATTAAACTCTCAACTCAATAATAATCTCTTTGAATTGATACTGGCAAAATCAGTTAGCTTGGTCTCTCTTAAATATAAATGTGATAACTGTAAACTGGAGGTGGAAAACAATGAAAAAACAATTTTCTTTCATTATTGATCAATTATCTAATGTTTTTTATGAAATAAAACATGGTGATTGGGAGGGAGTGAAAAGTGAAATTCAATTACTTCTTACTGGAAAAACCTATAGGGGAAAGGTAAAAGTAATTGATACAACTTTTAAAAAATATAAAGACTATGAGTCTACACCTGGCGAGAATGTTACGATTCTAATGGAAGGTTTTGATGGAAAAAAATGTTCAATGCATCTTGGAAAAGATAATCCGTATAATTGGATGCCAAAATACATTCAGGCAAAACTAAAAGCACGTGGTGATTTACCACCTGACCATAAAATAGAGTAAATATTCTAGGTAACAACCCCTTCAATCCCTGAGGGGGTTGTAACTAGCAGAGGAATATAATGTTAAATTAGCTTTAAATTAATTTCTTTAATTTGTGCTTAAGGATGTACCATTCAGTTGCCATAGACCACTTTATCTTATTAACAAATATTTCTATTACCAGCATATAGTTTTTAAGTAATCTCATTTAGATTTTCTCCATTTGTCCATTAATTTTACGGGTTCTGTCTATTTTTTACTTAACAAAACATATATATACACCAAATTGTTTACTAATTTTGTAATAAATAAGCACTTTGTCTATATATTGTCCATAACATTATCATAACAAAATAAGGTTAACAACCCTTTCTTTCAGAATCGATAGAGATCAATGGGTGTGATTATTTTTTTGTTTTGGCTTTGGTT
>CEOQ01207168.1_pt1 | contig 16854 bp, 9 predicted proteins | sample 361351 | NCBI WGS metagenome assembly CEOQ01 (sample SAMEA2619907, study PRJEB7988) | marine metagenome | biome: marine biome (ENVO:00000447); feature: deep chlorophyll maximum layer (ENVO:xxxxxxxx); material: "saline water (ENVO:00002010), including plankton (ENVO:xxxxxxxx)" | depth 60 m | reverse complement strand
GCTGCAGGGGATTCCCAGATCGGATTTGGCTCACCCTGGATTACCTTGGATCAGGCGCCAACGGCGCCGCGGACACGCCTGGAAGTCGACTATTTGCGGTATGCCAATCGCGTGATTGTTCCTGCAACGCGGCGTCCAGTGTTAGAGGCCGCGCCGCGTCCGGAAGACTATTGGGACATTACCTATGATGGCGATGTCTTGCCACATCGGGTGGGGTGGAAATACTGGCCGGAGGGCGATCCGACCACGATGAGTCGGATTGTAGTGCCCGATCCATACCTTGTGGCACCTCGGGAAATGGCCCTGATTCCGGAGTCTGCCAAGGTCGAGGTGGCTGATTGGTCGAGCGGATTTGTACCACGAGACTTGCCCAGGTTGGCCGGCAGTGAGGTCCAGGCAGGGCTGCAGATTCGACCGGAAGGTGCCTTGTTGACGATACCCCACACGAACCGCGGAACCTACGCCTGGCCTGGTGCGACGCTGACCCGGTTGCGGGTCACTAACTGGGCGGCTTATCAGAGCCTCGCCCTGACCATCGCGAATCCGGCTGATCATCCTGTTGAGATTGCGCTCAAGGCCATCGATCAGGAACGGGATTACTGGTATCGCTATTTCACTATTCCCGCCCAGCAGACGATCGGGATCCGTATTCCCATCACGGCCCTGGCCGAAAAGATGGATCCGTCCCGGATGTTTGCAATTGGTGTCAATCGCAGGAATGTAAATCAACCGCAAGAGTACTTGTTTTCGAACTTCTCTTTGGTCCGCTAGCCGCTGGCGGACTGTTCCGCTTCCCGCGCCCGTGGAGTGAATCCTCAGCTGACCGCTTGCGTTTGTGCAGCCAGCAAGTGAAGGCGATCATGCGTCAGATGGACCCGCGGTCGCAGCGGTGTCGTGAGTTCTTGCCTTAACGCGCGCCCCTGGGCACGAGAATCCTGGAGGGGTAACGCTGGTTGTGCAGTACGCGATTCACTGCGACTTGGGTGTGGCCTGGTGGTTTACTGGTGATGCGGCTTCCCGTTTGGGGGTTCGGTTCGTAGTAGGGGACGCCTGTACTGGCGATCGTAACGCGAATTCGATGTTGACGATTGAAGGTCTGGCTCAGCCAGCCCACATCGAAAGCGATTCTGGCAACGTGTCCTGGTTGCAAGAAGCGTTCCTGCTCAAACCCCTCTCGATAGCGGGCTCGACGGATTGAGTTGATCAGCGCGATCGACCGGCCGTCGGGGTAGACGTCACAGACTTTGACAATGAAGTCGGTGTCTCTGGCAGTGGAAGTAACAAACAGCTCGACATCGATCCGGCCCGTCCATTCTGTCGGCTCTGTCAGAGGGGGCGAAGTGAAGCTGATGACCCCGGGATCGCTCTCGTACTGGCGCATGTCGCGCGCCACCAGCCCCGGCATCCTGGCGGGTTGCGCCGGGTCCGTGGTATATGCTGTTGCGCTTGCCTCGTGCAGTGGTGGTTCCGCTGCCAAGGCGCCAAGTTCCTGAAAGTAGAGGGATTCGACAGTTGTCTTCGGTGGGAAGTTCGCGGCCTCACGCCAGACATTCCCAGGGGCGGTGGGTTCTCCGCTGGCGCCGGTTACGTAGTACCTGACTGCGGGTTCTTCGAGGATTCCGGTATCCTTTCCCTGAAGATAGTGCCCGAACCAGCGCAGCATCAGGTTTTCAACGGTTGCCGAGGCATTACCAGGAAATTTCAGATCGCCGACGGTGTTTCCCTTGCTTCCACCGTGCGGCCAGGGACCGATGAGCAACTTCTGGTTCCCGCAAGACTGTTTGCCGCCATGGTGTTGCCGCCCGATAAAACTACGAATCGAGCTGTCTCCTTTGGGGTCGTCAAACCAACTGGCCACTGTGAAACAGGGGACATTCATTTTGTCGAAATGACGCCCCGAATCTTCCGCCTCCCAGTATGCGTCGTAGGTGGGGTGACGTGTCCACTCTTCGACCAGCAGCCTGTTGTCTTGTGGATTGCGACAGAATTGCTCCATCACCCGGAATTGCACATACCGAGTCGATCCACCCATCCGGTAACCGTCATGGAATAGACTCAATCCAGTATCGACCATGAATTGACAGACGAGATGCGGCGGTTGGGTAACGGCCTGTAAATTCTGTGCGAATCCCGCTTGCGACGATCCAAATGAACCTACTTTGCCGTTCGACCAGGGTTGCCTGGCAAGCCATTCGGTGACATCGTAGCCATCGCGTTTGGGACCCCAGGCCAGATCACGGTAACCAACAAACGTGCCCTCCGACTCTGCTGTGCCACGGAAATTGATGCCAGCCACGACGTAGCCGTGTTTTGCGAGTTCAGTGTGTCGAGTGCGCGCGGCACGCACATTCGAATAACGCTGTTCCATCAACACAGGCCACGGGCCCTGGCCTGTGGGCAGGTAAATCCATGCCGACAATCGCACACCGTCCCGCATGGGAATCATGACATGCCGCTGGGTCACCACTTTGACCTTGGTAGCCGCCTGGAGCGATGGAATCATCTCCAGCAGATACCCGGTGGTCCCTGCGACCAGCAGGGCCAGCAGGAATTGCACCTGCGGCTTGTTCCCGATGCGACTGTGACGGGCATTCATTGCGTTTTCATCGCTTTGTTGAGTGAGGTTGGGGTTACTGGCACGCCTGCGCAGAAGTTGCCATATTCTCCCCTTCTGAGGAGCTCGTTGCACGCGGGACCTGCGCCCGTGACACAAGGGGCTGCGGTCTGGTCGGCTCCGCTACAGTCTAATGGATCAAACATCGAGATGCTTCTGACACCTGTTCGCAGCGCGTTTTGCCCAGCGAGTCATCCTCTCTCTGAGCGGAAACCAGCGGCCATGCTGGCCCTGTTTTCTTGCCCGCGACGTCGCGAGCGGGCGGTTGTCACGTATTGTCACAGAGTTCAGCGTTGGCCGGACGCCGGCTGGTGGGGAGAATTGGGGTGGTTGGTGAGGCAGGCGTCGAGTTTCTCAGCTAATATGGAGCCTCAGAGATCGGGTTGTGGGCCTGCCGTACGGCTAGCAGACGGTGGGGCAACGTCGATCGCAGTATGGCCCCTGCAGGTCCGGTTCCTGTCACGCGAATGGGTGCGGTAGAATGGTCCTGGTCGGACGCATTCCACCACTGGCGCAGTTGGTAACGGCACAAGCAACATGAAAAGAAACAGTAAAGGGTTTGACTCGCGATGCCTGATCTGGCTGCTCGCATCGCTCTGTGCAGCGGTTGGGTACTCTGCGGCAGAGCGTACTGCTCGCGGCCAGCGTGAACCAGGCCGCCAGCCTGATGCTGTGAAACCGTCTCCGGCGGATGCCGGAAAAGCGGAAGTGACGCTGGACGAGCTGAAAGTGCGCGGGGCCCAGCGCTCGAGTTATCGCAAGCGGCAGCTGCGTGTGGTGGACACTGCGGTGCCTGAGGCTAACCTGACGGGGTTCCGCCGGGATGTTGAGCCGATCCTGCGACAGAACTGTGTGGCTTGCCATGGCCCAGAGAAACAGGAAGGGAATATTCGGCTCGACACGCTCGATCCTGATCTCTTCGGTGGTGATGATGTTAATTGGTGGATCGAAGTTTTTGCCGTGTTGAGTAATGGAGAAATGCCACCTGTGGACGCCAGCGAGTTGGCGGAGCAGGACCGTGGCCAGGTGATTGACTGGCTGTCTTCCGAGCTTCAGGTCGCATCTACGGTGCGTCGGTTGGAACAAGGGCACTCGTCGTTCCGACGCATGACACGTTATGAATACAAGTACGCGCTGCAAGACCTCTTGGGTTTACCGTACGACTTCGCGAAAGACTTGCCCCCTGAGTCAACTTCGGAAGATGGTTTTCAGAATAGTTCCGAGTTGCTGCACATGTCGTCTATCCAGTTTGCGACATACCGGGAGTTGAGTCGCAATGCCCTCAAACGGGCGACGGTTGAGGGGCCTCAGCCGGTACCGTTGTACTGGGGCGTTTCGATGGGAGCGGCGGCGGCCGTAGAGTGGGCCAAACAAGATCGAGAGCTGGAGAAGCTCCGGCAGCAGCACAAAGACGATCCTGTAAAGCTGGAACAGGAACTGGAGCGGCGGCGGGCTCGATTTCGTGTCCGGCCGAATAATGCGCACTACAAAGAGCTTGGCACCGGCCGGACCGCGCGGGCTAATTGGAGTTACCCGGGTGCCAGATACGCCTGGAAGCCAGGCCAGTCACGGCCGGAGGTGCCCACCGAATACGACCATGTGGCTATTATCCCGCCGCGCCAAAAACTCACCGTGGAGATTGGTGACCGCGTCCCCGAGAAAGGGACTTTGCGCGTGCGGATCCGCGCCGCACGTACATCTGTGGAGGACAACCGCATTCCGAGCTTGCAACTGGAGTTTGGCTGGCAGGCCAGCAATGATTCGCATGCCTCGGTACGGATCAGCGATCACGACACGCCCATCGCCGCTGCTCCGGCAACTCCACAGTTTTACCAGTGGGACATCCCGCTGAGTGAAATTTACCCCCGCAATTCTGTGCGAAACATCAACAAGATGGGGGACTTGCCAAGTCCCTCTGAGTATGTGCGGTTCGTCAATAGTTCAGTTTCCCATGGTGATGTCCAGATTGACTATGTCGAGATCACCGCGCCCGTTTATGACCATTGGCCGCCACCATCGCATACACGGATTTTCGTCGCCAGTAAGAATGCGAAAGACGAAGCCGTCTATGCCGAGGAAGTCCTGACGCAATTTATGGCGCGCGCCTGGCGCCGCCGCGTGACGCCTCTGGAAGTCGAGCAGAAATTAGCCCTCTTTACGAAGATCCGCCCGAGTTGTGGGCATTTTGAAGAAGCCATGATTGAGGTCTTGGCGACCGTGCTCGCTTCGCCCAAGTTTCTCTACCTGGTGCGGTCGGAATTGCCAGGTCAGGATGCGCAGAAGGCGACGGTTGAGGGGTTGTCCAATTTTGAACTGGCTAGCCGTCTTTCGATGTTTTTGTGGTGCAGCACACCAGATGCAGAACTACTGGAACTGGCGACCAAGGGTCGGTTGAGTGAGCGCGACGTCGTGCTTGATCAGGTCGAGAGGATGTTATCTGATTCGCGATCGCGTCGTTTTTCTGAACATTTCGTACGCCAATGGCTGGGTATGCAGTTGCTCGATTTTCTGAGTGTCAACCGGAAAACTTATCCGCAATTTGGTCCCTCGTTGAAAGAGGCGATGCAGGAGGAGCCGGTTGCTTTCTTCCATGAGGTTTTGCAGAGCGATTCCAGTGTGTTGGATTTTATTCACGCCGATTACACGATGGCCAACGAGCGTCTGGCCAGACATTACGGTGTGAGCGGTGTGTATGGAAATGAGTTCCGCCGTATCAAGCTCGAGCCGCAGCATCGCCGCGGTGGTTTACTGACGCAAGCGGGGCTCCTGGCGATGAATTCAGACGGCCAGGATTCGCATCCATTGAAACGAGGTATCTGGATGCTGGAAAGTCTCTTGAATGATCCGCCACCTCCACCTCCACCAGCAGTTCCCGAGATCGACCTGGCGGATCCTGAAATTGCGAAAATGACGTTAAAGCAGCGCATTGAGAACCATCGAAATCAGGCCGCCTGTATATCGTGTCACGTGAAAATTGACCCCTGGGGTATCGCGTTTGAGAATTTTGATGCCGTCGGAAAGTGGCGTTCGGACATCAAGGGAAAGCCTGTCGATGCGTCCAGTTTGTTGTTTAACAAACAGAAACTGGACGGTATGGATGGGCTCAAGCGGTTTCTGTTAGAGTATCGACAGGACCAGTTTGCTCGGGCCCTGGTGTACAAAATGACGACTTACGCTCTGGGTAGACCGCTGACTTTTGGTGATCGCTCAAGCGTGGACCGGATAACGGCCGATGTTCGCAAACAGGGTGACGGACTTGCTACCATGGTCAAGTTCATTGTCACCAGTACGTTGTTTCAAACGAAGTAGAACCGAGAAATACACCCGCGAAACAGAGTGAACAACACTGGTCGACAGACAACAAGACCGTTGGTCTGTTGCGATCAGCAGTTGAAAAGGAAGGCAGCCTTGATGAGTACACCTATCGCTTCCCTCGACCGTCGGCGTTTCTTGCGGGGTTCCGGAGTGGCGCTGGCACTGCCCTGGTTCGAATTCTCGACTCGGCCTGCCGCTGCGGCTGAAACGTCTGCTGCACGGAAACGCCTGGCCTGCTTCTATTTTCCCGATGGAGTACCGATGCCGCTGGCTGCGGATCCGGCGCACAAAGACTGGTCCTGGTTTCCGCATGGAAGTGGAAAGGACTATACGTTCACGAAGTGCCTTGATCCCCTGGAATCGGTGCGTGACGAGTTGACTGTGCTGGCAGGGTTTTCACACCCCGCGGTACGCAGTATTCACGGCCATTCCAATGCGGATCAATTTCTGACCGGAGCTGCGACGGGTCCTACGGGAGACTACAAGAACTCGATCTCGCTCGACCAGGAGTTTGCGTCGCACGTGGGGGATCAAACGCGTTTTGCGTCACTGGTCCTCTCGACCGATGGAGGCACGGGAACGCCTCGTGGTGCACACACCGCGTCGTTCAACCGAAGTGGCCGCGCCATTCCAGCGGAACACCGGCCGAAACGCATTTTCGACATGTTGTTTGTGAAGAGCGATGGCGATGCGGCCCGTAGACTGGCGGTCAGCCAAAGTGCGCTCGATGACCTGTTGGCCGATGCACGTTCTTTGCGGAAGGCGTTGTCAACAAGCGATCAGAAGACACTGGATGAGTATCTCCAGTCGGTCCGGGACACGGAGATCAAAGTGGAGAAGGCGAAGCGGTGGATCAATATTCCGTTGCCGGAAGTGGATGTCGATCACCTGAACCTGGACGTCACACCTGAAGATCCACGCAATTATCTGCAGACGATGTACGAGCTGATCTATCTGGCGTTCAAAACGGATTCTACGCGGGTGGCGACGTACCAGTTAGGTCGGGAAAACGCGATTGGAGTCAGTGACTATCTGGCCAGGGCGGTCGGCTTTAATCTGACTCACCAACTGTCACACAATACCAAGGAGCCCGACGGCTGGAAGAATTTTGGGATTTATTGCCGTTTCCTCAGTGAAGAACTCGGCCGTTTTATCAGCCGGTTAAAAGCAACGCCAGAGCCAGGCGGGGCTGGCACGATGTTGGACAACACGGTGCTGCTGTTTGGTTCCGCGTCGAGCGCCTTCCATCTTTCCCGTAACTACCCACTCATTCTAGCTGGTGGCAAGAACATGGGATTCAAGCATGGCCAGTACCTCAATTACGGACCTGAGAATCCGCAGGGTGGACCTTGGCTCGGTGGCACCGAACCGTGGCAGAGAGAGGCCAGCCACGAGGATGTTCCCTTGTCGAATTTGTTCGTTACGATGCTGCAGCGCCTGGGCGTTGAGACAGAGCAGTTCGCTGACAGTACCGGTGGTGTCCCCGCCGTCTGATTCCGGTGGCATCGATGCAGGCGAGGAACTGCGATCAGGGAGAAATGGGCCAGTCTCCCTCCAGGGCGCACCGTCAGCGGCGCGGCCTGGTCGGCTGCAGTCCGGGGATGGCAAAAAAGCCACCCCCGAAACCACCTCCACCGATACCGCCAGCGGGGGTGTCTCCATTTTTTACACGGCGTATGATCGTGGCAATTTCTTCGTGGGCAGAGCGGGTTTGTCGGATGATCAACACCGATCGTTCAATGACCAGCGAGAGCGTAGATTGCTTGATATCAGCGTTTGTTTTCCCTCCCCCACGGAGATTCGAAATATCAGGTTCCGACGCCACCACGAATACCCGACCTGGGCTGTCGTCATTGTTCCCTTCGACGTGCCACGTGTCAGGCCGGATCAGCATCGGCAGCATTTCGGACAAGTCCTCGGCGACGTTTCGATGCAGACGATAATAGACCGTGATCACATCCGTGTCCTTCTCCTCGCCTCGGTTGCGCGGCTTGGACGCGCGGAGTGCGGTACGGTAGATCTGGAGCAGATGAAGAACTTCCTGGTGAACCTGTTCCTGATGCGTTACGACCAGGGTGCCCGGTTTGGCAGATTCGATTTCACCGACGCCACCGGCCTCACTCCAGGAGTCTGGTTTGGATTGACTCACGATGGCTTCGATGAGCGCCGCTGTTTCATCCGTGTCGCGGCAGAGGTCTCGCACATCGTAGACGGCGGTACGCAAGAATGACTGGGCGACTTTGGGTGTCGTGATCCACAGTACGCCATCGCGCAGGATCCAGGTGAGTTCCAGATTCAGCGACAGCGCCTGCAGCACGGTGCCCAGTTTGCGGTTGGCTAGTTTCAGCGTCAGTGGTTCTCGTTCGCGAATCCTGGCATCGCGCAGTGCGGGTCGATCCAAGCGAATGTCGCTTTCCGATGTAGTGGCCAGTTGGTCGATTGCCGTTGCCAAAGGTGTGTCTGAAAAATTGACTGACACATTTGCATTCAGTTTGTCGCGAAATGCACGATGTTGAGGGGGGTCGTTGAGAAAGGTCTGGCGGGCATGTTTTCGCAGCGCTTGCAGCAAGGCGTGGACTCCCCGTTGCTGTTCGTAGGCATGACGTACGAACAACACGTCACCCAGCGAATTTAAAGCACCGATTCCTCCAGTCTCTTCCCAGCTGTCGGCGTTGATCGTGCTGGTGATCACCGAGATGAGATGATCTAGGTCGTACCCGGCATCCATCAGGTCGCCGACGTTGTAGGGGACCGTTGTGGTGCGTGCTTGTGCCACTTTGACGGAAGTGATGTAGAGTACCTCACTGTCGTAATACCAGCCAATGCCCATCGATTGCAGCCGATTCAGGAGTAGATAAACAGGCGCGTCCTGGAGATGGTCTGAAACCGGTTCGGCAAAGGAGATATCAATCTCATTGAGTGCTTTTTTGTCGACCAGGACTACGATTTCTTGCTCTTCCTGAAGCCAGCTGACGACTTCGCGTAAGGAGGAGTCTGAGAAATCTTGTGTGGCTTTGACCACGAGTTGGGGTGCGAACAATTGACTGGGGTCAATTGCCTTGGGCTCGTCGGCAATTTTCGGTAAGGCAAGCTTCGTGGGCTCCGGGACGACGGTCTGCTGGCCTGCTGGTGGAGCCGTTTGCGCGGAGATGAAAGTCGTTGCTGGCAATGCTGCGACGAACAAACCGATTACTATCGGGGTGCGTATTTGCATCATCAATGGACTCCTTCTGGGCCGTTACAGTTCATCCGTCGTTTCTGATTGCCAGGTACCGGGTCGACAGGCGCATGGAGACGACTAGCAGGTGTCTTGGTCCATTGTAGTTTGTGCCCTTGAAAAGTTCGATTTTTTGGGTTCGTGGCCTGGAAATTCATCGGTCGTTTGTGCGGCCGCACGGTAAAACCAGACAGAATCGCTCAAACCAGAGCGAACCAATCGGTAGACATTACCTTGATCGCTGAGGATTCCGGACCCAGTGGCGACGTCAAGTGCCAGCCATATTTCAGAGACCTGCGATGGTCCCCTTGAGCGACACGCCATCAAAGTGACCGTAGATTCCGCTACCCCACTGGACGGTTTTGAAGGGTTTCAGTTTTTCAAGCTGTTTTGCCAGCGGTCCGTCCAGCCGGGTGGTGGCGAGGCGTGTACCGTCCTGGATGATGGTGATTTCGTTGACACCGATGATGAATTCAAGCGTCGTCGGTCCGTCGGTCCATCTGGTGGGGGCGGACAGGTGGCCAGGTATCGTGACGCGGTATATTTTTCCGTAGGACTGCCATTTTTCCGGTGCCAAAAATGGGAAAGCCTCAGGCTTCCATTTAGCGACTCCTTTGGATGATGTGGAAACGAACAAGTCCGGACCGTTGGTGACCAGACTGGTGATGCGCTGGCCCCATAAATTGAGCACAGGATGCTCTTTATTCTCAACTTCGTAGGGATGTGTGATCTTGTCGGTGAGTGCCGGATGATCAAACATCCGTTGCATGAAAGACCAGCTCTGGCTGTCCGGGTTGTAACGCCACATTTCTGCCCATGGCCAGACGCCTACAAACAGGTCACCGCCGTAGACTGCCGTTGTTTGTGCCTCGCGCGCACTTCGTGATACACCGGGTAGGACAGGAGGCCAGCCATCCTGGTCACGGATGATCTTTCCGTCATAGGTGAACACGCGTCCTGTAGGATATTGGCCCATCAATAAGTTGCCAGCAAATGACAGGCTGGAATACAGCTGGTAACTGCGCGTGATCACTGGTTCAAGTTGTATTTTCCAGGATCCATCCTGGAACACGTAGAATCCACCAATGTTCGATCCGGTTACGATTTGAGGACCCAATTGTCCCCAGGCGAAAGTCGTTTCACCGACAACGGGCAGCCTCAGTGTTACCGCGGATGCCAGCTCGACCCGTGGCTGTTCTGGAGTCCACGGACACGCGTAAAGCCTGCTGAATCCATCTTTGTCATTGAGGTAAAGGCGATAGGGTTTGTCGCGACGGTTGACGTGGTAGAAGCACAAATGCCCGTGCGCGTAGAAGAACCGTTGATACGAACCTGCCTCCGGTGGTTCGAGAATCGTTCTCCCATCGCAGATCACGCTGCTGCCCGCGAAGGTAAGGGTGGCATTCCCCACCCGCATGGTTTCGTGCCTGACATCCGAACGGCGCCAGCTCCCCGATGCCGTGTCCCAGGTTTTCATTCCACCATAGGCGGAATAAACCACTCCGTCACGGCTAAAGAGGTATGATCCCGTCAGCTCGTTATTGGGTCGCGGTAATTCTTCTGTTGTCATTGCCCGCGCACCGCGCGTCGGTCGAATGAAGAATTGCACGGCGTGCCGGTCCGCACGGAACTCTGTGTTGTAGGCGTTTTGAAAACCGGCTCCAATGACCAGGTCTGTGTTCCCACTGGTCAATTCAAACAGCGAGCCAAAGCTCTGCCCGAGATCACGGCCACGGTCGACGGTCACGGTGATTCTGGTAGCGTCTGCGCCAGTCGCCAACGCTGCCAGTGCGGAGAACAAAGAGAGAGTGATCAGGCCAATCTGCGGTGTGGTCATAGGTTTGCCGGCTTTGCTTTGAGGAGACCGTGGCTTGAGGACAACGTCGCTGGGGGACAGCGGTGACCGCGAGCGGCGCAGGTCGCTGCGCGTGACCTCAAGGTAATATTCAATCGCAGTCCACCGCTATCCATACACGCATTGGGTTTGTTCGACCCAGGACGTTCCGGTCTGGTCATACCCATTGCGTCAGGCGCACCGACACCTAGTAGCGGTTACTCGCCAGCGAATGTGACAAAACGGTTCTGTTCCGGGCTCCAGAGTTTCAGCCGCAAGCAGGCGAGTACATCGCCAAACTTGAGCGTCGTAATACCTGGCGTTTGCAGCTCTTCCAGGGAGGCCATCGCTTCGGGGAGCCGGTAAAAAGGGATTTGGGCATTGAGGTGGTGGACGTGGTGGTACCCGATATTCCCGGTAAACCAATGCATCAGAGGACTCATTGCAATGTAACTCGACGCATTTAGGGCGGCATCAACGTGTGACCATTCTGAGTTTGGTTTCAAGCGTGCAGTGGGGAAATTGTGTTGTGCGTAGAACAGGTACGCTCCCATTGCAGCTGCGATCATGATGGGAATGGTCATTCCCAGCAGCATCATATCGAGACCGAACCATCCCAATGTCGCCATGCTACCGAGGCTAAGGACACCCGCCACCAGGCCGTCAAAATGGCGGGCGGGATTTTGTAGAAAGGGTCGTAGACTCATGCCCCACAAGAAAACGGTGAAGTAGCCCAGGGAAATCAATAAGGGATGCCGGGACGCAGCATAGACCCATTTATGACGAGTTCCTGCATTCGCGTAAGCCTGGGTTGTCATGATCGGGTACGAACCGATGTGGGCGCCAAAGATCTTGGAATTGTGTTTGTGGTGATGGTCGTGTGACCGTCGCCAGACGCTTGGGGGACTTGCAGTAATCAGTCCGAATAGTGCCATCACAAACCGTGCTGTGGTGGAACCTTTGAACATGGCGTTGTGTTGAACATCGTGGTAGATAATGAACAGGCGCACCCAGACAAGGCCCAATGCAATGCTGGCCACGCTGCGGATACCCCAATGAAGACCACTCACCGCAGCGGCAAAGAGCACAATGGCCAGGGCCAGCGTAGACAACAGGTGCCACCAGCTGACCACCCGGTTTTCTTTGGCAAATTCTTTGCTCGCGATTAGCAGTTCCTTTGCCGTTCGCATTGCTGTTACTCCCTGCGCTTAAAAGCATCCTTGAGAGGAACTGACGCTTTTGCACCGCGCAAAGAGCCGTCCCCGTCCCCCTTTTATAGAACAGCTACCCCCCTTTATAAAACAGCACCGCCGGAGAAACAGCGCCTGTTCTGCAAGTTGTGATCAAGAAATGGTGGGCAAGTGCCATTGTGGCCGTCTTGTTTCGCTGATGGATGGCGGAGAGCACCTTACTATATTGGCCTGCGTTTTGCTGTTCCTCCGACAGGGAAACCTCTAATATTCAAGGAATGGCTGGGTGGTGAATAAGTTTCCTGGACAACGCATGCGCTGACGCAGTTTGCAACCAACGACCGGGAGGGTGCCTTGAAGAACGTGTACAAGCGGATCTGGTGTGGTGGCTGTGAATCCGCTGCAGCACTTGCATAAGCACGCGTCGATGTCGCAGATGTTTCCTCGGGACTGATAGTCTGAGACTTGAATGACAGGACCCGAAAGCCCGTTTGCTTTGTTCGCGCGGTTGTTGGTTGAGTACCTTTGCAGCCCGCCGTCATGTTTCTAGTCTGCATGGCCCGTTGTGCTGGAAGCCTGGCTCGACGGGAAGCCGTAGCTCGCTGGAGAAGATGCCCGGTCGGTCGTATCTGGGGGGGAACATGTGCCGAACCGTTTTGTGACGCCGATTTTCCTCGGTTCTCTTGTCTTTCGCGGTGGTCCATCGTCAGCGCAAACGGGTAAAACCAGATCGATGTTCGCTAGGCGGACTGGCCAGACCGACCGTTTCGGCGTCGTCGACATATCCTCCGCCACAGCAAAATCTGGAGCGGTTATCGTTTCACGCTATTTTGAGTGGCCTGGTCGTCGAGGTACTTTTGTCGATTCTTCTGGAGCAACTTCAACAGCCCTTTGTCGAGCAAGTCGACCCGGGCGGCGTAAATACTGCCGTCGGGGGCTGCCGCGTGCGCCTGCGCCAGCAGCCCTTCGATTTGCGTGATGAAATCAGGTGTACCGAGAAATTCCCACCAGAGTCGAGGGTTGTTGTTGTAACTGGCAGGATGCGCGCCGGCAGCGGTGGCGATCCGAGTATCGCACCAGCGGGTTTCCAAGGCCTCAATGAACTTGCGAACCATTCCACTGGCCGGGCCGTAGAACTTGTCGTAGTACTCATCGAGCATCGTTTCCACGTCGAGCGTTTGATCGTCGTAGAGTTTCATGCGGAAGTAGAGTCGGAAGTGATCGAGTAACGGATGCGCCCAGACGTTACCGCTACCTTTGATGCCGGCGTATTGGGTTTGCATGATCCCGCCGCGGAAACGTGGCGTGCGGACGAGGAATTTTGCGTCCTGCGCTGACAGCCGAGGCAGCACGGCAGGGAAAGGATCAGAGCTGACCCAGGGATGCAACAAGTACTCCCAGGTAAACAGGTCGCTCGCGCCACACTCTTCCAGGTAGCTGCGGACCTGGCCATGTTCATAGTTGCGCATGCCATGGTCCCAGTGGGTGTACGGCTGACGGGTGATCAGCACGCCCAGATTGGGTTCAAACTTCAGGCCTTTCGGCGCGGAATAGTGGGAAAAATAGGCCAGGCCGATCAGCCGCGCTCGGGGATGCGTGCGCTGCAGTTCCCGCGCCAGCCGATTGGTGTAGTTCCAGAAGTAGTGTGATACGTCGCCATAGTTGTAGATGTCGAAATCCAAGCGGTACTGCGACCGGCACGCATCGCACTGGCAGTAGTGGTGGTTGTCGTTCAAGCAGATTCCGAAGAAGTCGCGGGGGTGCTGGGCGGCCGACGCGTGCGCCTGAGAAAAAGGCGCCTTCTGGTAGTTGAAATAGCCGCGAATGATACCGAGATTGGCCCGGAAAACGCCTTCCTGGCTAAGGCATGGATTGACTTCTCCCTGGTAGCGCATCGTCTTCATCTGCTCCCAGTCCTTGGGGCTGAACCACTCCGGGTGTTTTTCGCCGAACGCGCGATCCCAGCCGTTAAACGAGTGGTTGGCCGCAATTGGGGGACCGCCCGCATGTTTGTTGCGAACCCAATACAGGATGCCGCTGCGGAGGTCCCAATGATCGGCGCGGTTCCAATGCGTGGCGTCCCAGTCGTCGTAGTACAGCTTTTTGTTGATGGCCCAGGGGTAGAACCGTCGGTAGGGCGCAGCGACGGTTCTGCGCAGATTGATATTTGCCACCGTCACCGTCTTCCGCTGCGGGATCACTTCACCCAGTTCGGTCGGCAGGTACCAGCGCACACCCAGAACACGTTCCAGAAAGGTGTGCACGGCGTGGCACGATCCCAGCGGCTGGTTCATCCAGACTTCGCTGTAGCCCAGCTCCTTGTGCATGTCGCCGTGGTAGTTCAGTTTTCCGCGATGGCCTGCCAGCGGCCAATAGAGCCCGTAGTCCCGGCCAAGCAGAATCAACTGATCGCCCTGGGCTTTGACGAGGTACTCACTCTGCCCGAAATCCGCGTTGTTGTAGCCCCTTGCCTTGCTCGCCCGACTTTCGCCTACCAATACGACGGTCCCCTTGACAGTCGCCGGTTCCCGCACGATGGGCAGCGTCGCACCGGACATCTTCTGGAGGTGGTACTGTAATTCGTGAGCCGCCAATTGCGCGGAGATGGTCGGGTTTTCTTCCAGCAGGATCGTGGCACGAGGCTGTCCGTCGCGTACCAGCTCCACCGTCTCTGCGGTGGTCGCAGTTGCTCCTGTTGTTGCCGTGATCAACCAGCCCAGAACCACCACGGCAAAACGACGAGATAAAGTCGCCGTGATCAGGTCATTAGATAGTCTGTGATCCATGGCTGGTTTTGGAACTCTGCCAGAGTTGACTGTGGGTTGCAGGTCAACGAAGCGGCCACTGTCCACGACCATGTCGCCGAACCCCCGAACCTGAGAACGCACCTGCCGTGTGCGTTTTGGAACAGACACGTTACGCGCCTGGTACCTTACCACGTGTTGATTCAGGTCGACTACCCTGCGGTCATTGAGGTGCACTGCCAGTGTGCCCGAGAATGTTCATGAATTGTTGTCAGGCACTGCACATTTACCGCAGGTAGACGTTTACCGTCAGGCTTTGATGTGACAGTCGGGTAATGTCTGTCTCAGTTCTGCAATTCCGTCTTCACTGACCTCCGTGTTGTCAAGAAAGAGAACCTGTAACCCTTCCATTCCGCTGAGATAGTGCAGTCCGGCGTCGGTCGTGTGTGTATTACAGAGGGACAGGTATTGCAGTTTGGTTAAACCGCTGAGATGTGCGATGCCTGCATCGGTGATGGAGAGGCGATCGACCCATTGGCCCGCTTCAGCTCTCGAACTTAACGTGAGAAATTCCAGATTGGTCAGGTTGGCGAGGTGCCTGAGGCCAGCATCTGTAACTTGGGAGTCACTGAGGTAAAGGTCTACCAATTGATGTAATGGCGCCAGGTGCACCAGGCCACAATCCGTGATGCCTAGACCGTGGAGGTCGAGTGCGCGCAGTTTCTTCATCTGGCTCAGCTGACTGAGTCCGGCGTCGGTGACGCAGGTATGGGCCAGGCAGAGGAACTCCAGGTCGGTCATTTCTGAGAGATGGGCGATCCCCTCGTCGGTGACTTCAGCTCCGATCAGAATGAGTCTCTTGAGGGTTCTCTGTTCTTGAAGTTGAAGTAATCCCGAATCGGTAATTTGGTTGGGCAAGTCAAGCGTGTGTAGCTGAGGTAGTTCCAGGAGATGCCGGATTCCCGTATCAGTGATTTGAGTTTCAGACAGACCGATTGTCCCTAAACGTGGCAAGCCTGCGAGGCGTTCCAGTCCCGAGTCGGTTACGTCTGTACCGTCCAGGTAAAGTGTTTCTAGGCTATTCAGGGCTGCGACATGTTCGACTTCTGCATCGGTGAGGGAACCGTCGATGAGGTTTACGGTGACGACCTGACCTTGGTCGTTGCGTGTGACCTGGGCATTGCAATTCTCTAGAGCGGTAACGTGTTCCACTGTCATAGCGAGCTTTCCTCGATCACGAAGTTGCATGCGGACGGGCAACCTGGAACGCTAGTTGCCTGGTCTTCACGCGTGCGATTGATATGCCGGGCTGTGACCCAGCCCAGTCGCCCGTTCCGAACGTGATCCTGGTGCAGGTTGACGTATCCACAAGTCACCAACATACCTAGAGCCCGTCGCCTGCAGGTGGGGTGTGTAAAATCGGCAAAAATTTACACAGATGTGCGTCACGAGTGCACTACAGGGACGGGTGGATGGACCAGTGAGAAGGCCGTGCTTTCTCTGCTTGTTCGCCAGCGGGCCACCGCTAATGACATTGACGCAAGTTGTTGATGTGATAGTGCTTATGGAGCATGCTCAGAGATTCGCCCGGGAGTACAGGCCGGAGTACAGGCCATGGAACAGCCGGATACGGTTGATTGACGATGAACTTTCTGGACCTGCCGAAAAAGTTTGCCCCCAGACAGGTCTGCCGCCGATCTCTCGCGCTCGTGGGACGTTTTGCCGATTTTGGCTTCCCACAGGACAGGTTGGCGATTGTCCCCACTACTGGACTGCGGAGTGAAGATCGAAGACAGGACCGGAATGAGACTGTCCGGATTACGCCAACCGGTTGAGTGGACTGTGCCCCTGAATTGTTACTTCGTGGTGTTGGTTGTGTTGCCGGCATGGTTCTGTCTTTATTCCTGTTACTTTCGAAACACGCCAGGTGTATTCGGCTC
>CEOQ01067999.1_pt1 | contig 16890 bp, 18 predicted proteins | sample 361351 | NCBI WGS metagenome assembly CEOQ01 (sample SAMEA2619907, study PRJEB7988) | marine metagenome | biome: marine biome (ENVO:00000447); feature: deep chlorophyll maximum layer (ENVO:xxxxxxxx); material: "saline water (ENVO:00002010), including plankton (ENVO:xxxxxxxx)" | depth 60 m | reverse complement strand
AAGGAAAACGCCCCAGCCGGAGGGCTGGGGCGTTTTTTGCGTCAGGTCTGATTGACCGCCACGGGTGCGTGTGCTGTAATGCCAGATGCTCTCGTTCCTGCCGGGACGATGGCACACCGCCTGAAAACTGGAGGCCCCATGAAGTTATTAACCTATGATGCTGGAAATGGCCCCCGCTGCGGCGTCTTGGACGACGGCCAAGTGGTGGACGTTAGCGCTCTGGTCGGCAACGGTCAGGTGCTGCGGGATGTGAAAGCGCTGCTGGAAACGGGAGACTCGGCCATCGACCGGGTCCGCGACGCACTGGCCAAAGGCAACGATGCCCAGCGCACCCCCCTGGCCGATGCAAAGCTGCTCTCCCCGGTATTGCAGCCGCCCACCATCAGAGATTTCATCGTCTACGAAGAGCACGCCAGCAACCAGGGCACCCGTGAACCCGCCGAGGTCTGGTACCGCATGCCCGTGTTCTATTTCTCCAACCCACTGTGTGTCTTCGGCACTGACGCCGAGATTCCATTCCCGGCCGCGTCGGAGCAGTTCGACTATGAGCTGGAGATAGGCTGCATCATCGGAAAGGAAGGCCGGAACGTGTCCGCGGCCGACGCCATGGAGCATGTGGCCGGGTTCACCCTTTTCAACGACTGGAGCGCCCGGGACCTGCAGGTGGACGAGATGGCCTTCGGCCTTGGCCCCGCCAAGGGCAAGGACACAGCGTCGTCCGTGGGCCCCTGGCTGGTTACCACCGATGAACTGGCGCCCTTCCTGAAGGACGGCAGACTGACTCTGAATTGTGAAGTCAGGGTGAACGGCGAACATTGGCTCCGCGACGGCGCCGCCGAGCATGCCTATCATTCCTTCGAGGACATGATTGAACGGGCCTCCATGGACAGCCGCATCGTCCCTGGTGATGTCATCGGCAGCGGGACCGTGGGAGGCGGCTCCATCAGGGAGGCCATCCGCAAGGGCTATGAGCCCGCCCGCTTCCTGGAGCCAGGCGACGTGGTGGAACACGAGGTTGAAAACATCGGTGTGCTGCGGGGGACCATCGGCCCCAAGCCCAAGCTGGACCCCAGCTACCGCTACCAGGTCAAGAACCCATCGCCGATGCCCGAGCGGGGAATATCCAAGGACTACAAGTACCAGCGCTAACGCCCCTTCGGGCGGGTGTATCCAGGAGGAATCATGGCCGCGGTGAGTTACGACCCAAATGGGGTCTGCGAAATAGAAGTACGGGACCTGGAGTACCAGCGGGGTATGTTGGTGCGTGTCTACCGGCCCAAAGGGCCCGGGCCATTCCCTGCCATGTTGGACATCCACGGCGGTGTCTGGAGTATCGGCGACCGCACCGCCTCAGAGGTCATGGACCAGGCGGTGGCTGAGAGCGGAGTGGTGGTGGCGGCCCTGGATTTCAGGTTGGCCCCCGACCATGCCTATCCGGCCCAGGTGCAGGACATCAATCTGGGAATCAGGTGGTTGAAGTCCCGGGCCGCAGACTTTGGCGGAGTCCCTGAGACAGTGGGGGTATTTGGATGTTCCAGCGGCGGCCACAGCGCGTTTCTCTGCGGCATGAGGCCCGGTCACCCGGAGTACGCAGCGCTGGACCTCGCCGGCTCTCAGGTGGATGCGACGGTGAAATACGTGGTCGCCGGATGGCCGATCGTTGATCCGTTCGCCCGTTACCAGTACGCCCAGGAGGGCGGCAAGGACAGGCTGGTGGAGCTTTCCGAAGGGTATTTCCTGACCACCGATGCCATGAAAGAGGGAAACCCGTTTCAGATGCTCCGGAGGGGCGAGAAAGTTGAACTGCCCCCCGCATTGATCATCCAGGGTACGGCCGACGAAAACCTGCCCGTGCTGGTCACCGAGGAGTTCGTGACCGCCTATAAAGCCGCGGGCGGAGACATCGATTTGGAGATGTTCCCCGGTATGCCCCACGCCTTTGGCGTCCAGCCTGGCCCAGAGACGGACCGCGCAGTGGCCCTGATGAAGCAGTTCATCGCCCGGGTGCTCTAGCGGCCGGTTAGCCTCTCTGCTGCTGGGACGGGGCCAGAATGCGGTAGCTGAGCCATTTGCCGGCCTCTTCACGGGAAGCGAAGGTGGGCTCAAGCTCCATTTGGACCAGAGCTGATTCGTTGTCGGGCAGCCGTTCTTCCACCAAAGCTGCCACGCGGTTCGCGGCCATACAGATCCTTTCCAAGTCCGGGCGAATGTCCATCTGGCGGTCCGACTCAACATCCTCCTGGATTAATTCGATGTAGCCGATGATCGAGTGCAGAAAAGTCCTCAGCTCGTGGTTGATGTTGTGTTCGCGGTCTCCATGACCTGGAGTTGGACCAGCTGCAACGCCCCGCAGGTGGAATGGAGGGCCATATTCTGACCGATGTTGATGGAGGAGAGTGATTCCAGGGCCTCGAAGTCCATTACTAGAGACATCCACAGGCCGTGCTTCCTCTCGGCCAGGCCCATCAGCCGCCGGCTGTCCTCCTGGTACTCTGCGGAGACCTCGTCCAGAGGCCCGGAGACCTGGTCAAGCTCTTCCCGGGTGCCCAGGCGTAGGTATTCCCTTTGGAAACGGCCGAATTGGGCCGTGGACTCGGTGATCAGCATTCGGATCTCGGGGCTGGGAGACCGGAGGTATTCCAGTATGCCCTTCTCCGTTTCCACTGAGGTTAGCTGCATCTCGAAGGCAACGGTCCGCTTGGGCTCCAGGCTCTGCACGATGTTTTCCGTCTTACGGTCCACGGCGTCTGCCTGCCAGAATGACATGCCCGCGGCAGCAAAAAAGAGGGCTAGGAAAAGCGCTAGCCCCAACACCAACTTGATTGCAATGGGATTTCGCAATTCCCAGCCCTTGATGGTCCATTGGCCGGCCAAAGTTTTCGCGGTTTGGCCCCGCAGTGGCCCGAAAGATATCGGAAAATCACAGCGGATGAAGGCCTCTGAGAGTGGTAGAGGCCTTTTTCGAAGGTATCAACGGGACAGGTTAAGTTCAAGGGCAGAGGTGTGGGGCATGGGCTTGCGGGATGGCTATTCCAGCCGGCGTATCTTGGGCAGGCCAACCGCCGCGGCGAGACTGATTCCGGCCAGCGCCGCGCCGTTGACCAAGAGGGCGCCCTGGGCGCCCAGGGCGGAGGCCAGACCGCCCACACCCACATGGCCCACCGGCGCGACGCCGATGCTGAGTACCCAGGAGCCCATGGCCCGGCCCCGCTGCTCATCGGGGACGTTGGACTGCATCAACGTCTTATACAGTGTGTCCACAGACATGGCGCAGGCGTTGACCGCGGCTAGGACCACGATGAACAAAACCAGGGCGGTTGAGACCGAAAAACCCATAAGCCCCACTCCGAACGCTCCGGCGATGAGAAACATGAGCAGGCCCTTGCGCCGGAAGTCACGCAGGTTGGCCAGGAGCAGCAGCCCCAGCAGCCCGCCCGCCTGCCTCACCGCCGTCAGGTAGCCCAGACCCACCGGCCCCACGTCCAGCACTTCCTTGGCGAAGACCGGCAGCAGGGTCATATGGCTGAAGCCCAGCACTTCGGTGATGGAGGCCAACGCCATGAGGACGATCAACACCCGGTTTTGGGCCAAGAAATGGAAGTATCCTGTCAGGTTTTGGAGCACCGGCTCGCGCTGGGGCTGTACCGTCCTGGTGGAGCGTCCGATTATCAGCAACACCCCCGCCGACCCGAGATAGCTGCCGGCGATGGCCATGTACTGCCAACCGGCTCCTACCGCTTCGATCAGCGCGCCCGATATGACCGCTCCCACGATGCCACCGGCCTGCATGCTCATCTGATTCAGCGAAAGGCCGTTCAGGGCGTGCTCGGGTCCGACTATGTCATAGGTGTAGGCCTGGCGGGCGGTCATGGTGAAGGCGAAGGAACAGCCGCCTGCAGCCACCAACGCGATGACGATCCAGACGTTGGGGTCGCCCGCGATCAACAACATGGCCATGATCACTGAGACCGCGGTACTGGCCAGGGCGCTGATGATCAAGAACGTCCGCCTTTCCAGCCAGTCGGCGATGGCCCCGGAGAGGACTCCCAGGAAGAACAGGGGCGCCATGCGCGCGCCGGCCGCCACTCCGACCATGAGAGCGGAGTCGGTGATGTCGAAGACCAGCCAGCCCACGGCCACATATTCCATGCCCGTGCCCAGGGAATAGCACAGGGTGGAGGCCCAGAAAAGACGGAAGTCGCGGAAGCGCAGGGACACGGCCCAGGCCCAAGCGTGACCGGCGTTGGTGGAAGGGGTCATAGCGCCATTTCCCTGGGTGCCGTCCTGCTATATACTCGCCGTGCCCAACCGGGCCCGGGCGTGGGGATGGTCAAGTCCGCCTGAACTGACTTTGAATTTTGGGAGCCGAAATCTGTCATGAAGTTCGCTCTATTCATTCTGGCATCCTGGGCCGAGCAGGACGCCTCCCACCAGAGCCGCATCTACGGCGAGGCCGTGGAGCAGATTCAATACGCCGAGGAGCTGGGGTTCGATTCGGTCTGGATCGCCGAACACCATTCCAGCCGCTACGGGATCTTCCCGACGCTGATGCCCATCCTGACATATATCGCCGGTCAGACCAAGACCATCAGGCTGGGCGCGGGTGTCAGTGTGCTTCCCTTCTACAACCCCATATTCCTGGCCGAAGAGGCCGCCATGCTGGACGTGTTGAGCAACGGCCGCCTGGATTTCGGCGTCGGCCGGGGCTCGGCGGACTATGAGTACGGCAACTTCAAGATCGACTTCGAGTCGCGGGACACCCGTTTCCGGGAGGTCTTGGACATCATCCTCGGCCTGTGGACCACCGGCGATTTCACCTACCACGGCGAATACTACCAGGTGGACGGATTGACCATAGCGCCCAAGCCACTGCAAAAACCCCATCCGCCGGTGCACATGGCCGTTTCCCGCACCGCCGCCAGCATCGACGTGGCCGTGGAGCGGGACATGCCCGTGCTGACCAGCTTCTTCACGCCCCAGAAGGACACTCTGGACCTCATTGACCTCTACGTGGAACGCTGCGCCGCCACAGGTAAGCAGTCCCGGCTGGCGGACATGCCCTTCTTCCGGTTCCTGCACCTGTCCGATGACCCGAAGAAAGCGGTGGAGACGCCCAGGGACGCCCTGACCTGGGTGCGGGACCTGAGCACCTACCGGCGTACGCTGACCCAGGGCGACGAGATAAACGTGGACCTGGACCATTGGAAGACCATCAGGCCCGAGGAGCCGCCCAGCTACGAGTTCGATCTGGAGAACAACGTCTACTTCTGCACGCCCGAGGACTGCGTCGGGCGCATCAAGAATCTGAAGGCCAACCACAACATCGACTACTTTGGCGCCGCCTTTTCCTTCGGCAGTTTGAAACACGCCGATGCCATGGCCAGCATGAAACTGTTCGCGGACCAGGTAATGCCCCAATTTAAATAGGGGCCGCCGTCTCCGGCAGCCCCTATCAAGTGTTCACCCGATCGGCGTTGGCTTACTTGAACTTGGGGATGACCTTGTCGCTCAAGATGCGTATGGAATTCATCACCACGTCACGGGGTACCGAAGACGTCCAGTTGGTCTCGAACATGATCTCATCGGTGCCGTACTGCTCGCGGAGCACCTCGATCTTGTCCACCACTTCCTCCGCGGTCCCGAAGAGGTTGACTTCTTGGGTGGTCTCGGGGCTGGCCGACCCTGCGTCGGTGCTCCCGATGCCGATCCGGCCATTGAAGTAGCGCCTGGCCAGGTCCAGCAATATCTCGCTCTGCTCGTCGGCCTTTTCCTTGGTATCGGCCAGCAGGGTGGGAATGCGCACCACGGTGGTCGGTTCGCCGGGGTGTCCGGCCTCCTTCCAGGCCTGGCGGTAGCTGGCTACGTCCTTCAGTTGTTGGGTGGTGCCGCGTAGATTGTGGGTGGAGCTTCCCGCGCCGATGGCGATCTTATAGCCCATCTTTCCCATGGGTATGAAGCTTTCCTGACTGTCCACCGGCAGGACCATGGGAGGATAAGGCTTCTGGTAGGGCTTGGGGATGGATAGGTACGGTTCGTAGAACGGAGGATAGTTGTAGTACTTCCCTTCGAAACCGGAGAAGTGGTCCTCCGTCCAGAGCTGCTTCATGACTTCCAAGAACTCATAGAAGTAGTCACGCCGCTCGTCGGAGCCCCGGGAGCGGGCGCCGGCGCCGTAGTAGAAGCGGCCCTTGCTGACCTGGTCGATGATGGAAATCTGCTCGGCGACCTGGAACGGGTCGTCTAACATCAGATTGTCGAAGGCGTACCTCTCATGGGGCAGGGCCCTTTCTGAGAGCTCCTCGCCTTCCAGCTTCATCAACGGACGGTGAATCGAGGAGCCGATGCGCAGGTTCTTGGTCCTCGCGGCGATCACCGCAGAAAGCATCAACACCTGAGGGTCCATGCTGGCCTGGGTGGAGAAATGGCCGCCGCCGAGCCAGATGTAGTCCCAGCCCGCGGCTTCGATGGTATCGACCTGTTCGAAGTTCTTGTCGTAGGCTTCCGACTCCAGGAGTTCGCCGCCGTCGTATTCTGGGTCCCAGGGCACCTTTCCGCCGGAATAAACGGCGTTCCAGGTGTCAAACAGTCCAAAATCCATTGTTCCTGCCATGCTGTCACTCCATCCTTGATTTTCGAATTGGGTCCAGCGATCTGCTAGGCTTGCTGGGCAAGCTCTTCAATCGTGGGTTCGGGCATACCGGCGGCCCAGGTTGGGTCGCGCAGCTCCAATTTGTTGCCGCTGGGGTCGTAGAAATAGAGTTCCCGGCCGGTGAAGAATCCCTGGGCGCGGTGCACCAGGGTGTCGATGGGCACCTGGCGGTCCAAGAACAGTTTACAGGCCTTCTTCAAGGTCTCGGTGCTCACGGTGAATGAATGGTGCACGTGCTCTTCGGATTGTAGAGCAACGTCCACGGGGTTCTTCCGCTCGCAGAGGAGGATGCTATGCTCGGCGACCTTGAAACAGGTCATCCGCGAGTTGCCCAACCGGCCCACATGCTCCAGACCCAGGAACTCGCCATAGAACTCCTCGGACTCCTCCAGGTTGTTCACCGGGATGGACCAATGGGTAACGTCTTCCACGCTGAGAAGTCCCATGTCAGCCTCCTCCAGATCCTCTAGGAACTGAGGTATTGGAAACTGGATTCCAGGTTTTCAAAGACCTGGTCATCCGAGGGTATCTCCATGATGGCCGCGCCGTTGTAGCCCTTGGCATCCAGGATGTCCCGCATCTTGAGACAGTCCAGGTCGCCCTCGTCCACGCTGGGGTGGGTCTCGCCGCCGCGAAGCTGCTTGAAATGGACGATCTTGATCATGTCCAGGGGCAGGGCATCCAACTCGGCCAACGGGTCCGAGTCCGGGAATTGCCGCAGTTGGTTGGTGGGGTCGGGACAGAGGCCCAGGCCCTGTCCGGCGTCCGCCGCGACCATGCCGCGCACTGTCTCGATCAACATGGCCATGCTGCGGATGGGCTGCTTGGAGTTCTCCATGGACATGATCACGCCCTGCCGGTTGGCCTCGGTGATGAGTCCGGCGAGACCCAGGGCTGCTTCCGGGATGTCATTGGGTGTCTCCCAGGCGGCATCGAAGGACGCCGGGTCCACCACCCGCAGGTGGGGCTGGGAGCCGCCCACCAGCTTGGCGCCGGCAAGAGCGGCCTGGAAGCCGTCGCCCAGAGGGTCGATCTTCTCGGACAGGCAGGGCAGGGCCATGGCCAGGTCGAAGGTCAGGTTGGGGTATTCCTGGACCACCTCTTTCAGGCCGTCCAAGTTGGGCCGCCAGTCGGGCCCTTCGCCGCTTTCGCACTCGCCCAGACAGGTCTGGCGCAGCTCGATGTGCTTGGCGCCCTTCTCCACCGCCTGGCCCACCAGTTCTTTCACCGTGGACGAGGGCAGCTGCTCCCGCCACGAGTTGGTTATCGCACCGTAAATCATGGTGGTCTCCTAGACCAGCACGCCGAACCCAGACACCGTGCAGATCTCGATACGGTTGCCGTCCAGGTCGTTGAGATAGAAGGCCCGTTGGCCGTCGTTCCTGGTCTGGATGTCGGTGGTCTCGATGTTCTTGCTGTGGAAGTACTCGAAGGACGCGTCGATGTCGTCCACTTCAAAGGCGGTGTGGTGGGACGGGGCCGAAGGGGCGTCCACATTCTCGATGATGTGGATCATGGCGCCGCTGGGCAATTGCAGCCAGTAGAGGTGGTCGCCGTTGACCATCTTGGGAATCTGTTTCACACCCAAGATATCCTCGTACCACTTGAGCGCGGCGTCCTTGTCCTTCACGTTGTAGGTGATGTGGTTGATATTCTTCAGCCGGATGTTTTCTGCGAGCATCGGGCCCTCCGTGGTTCCAATTTAATGCGGGATTTCCGGGCATTATAATCGCCCACGGCGGAGAAGCGAAACATCTGGGGTGATTCCTGTTTGAATCGTCTGCCTGGCGGTGGACGTTTTACCGGTTGCAACGGTAATATTCCCCCCAATAATTGTCGTCAGCAACGGTCAGGGTGAGGGCGCTGACGGAGGATAGGACGCATGAAGGCATCCATGTTCGCCGCGATGGGCTATTCCCAACGGGCCAACTTCCCCGCCACCTGGCCGGTCCCACCGGCCTACGACGACCCCGCCGTGGCCATGCAGAGCTACCGGGACGGCATGGAAGAGTGTGAATTCGCCGAGGAGATGGGCTTTGACTGGCTCAGTTTCTCGGAGCACCACTACTCCGGCCGCATACTCACCGGCACCCCAGCCGTCGTGGCCGCCGCCGTGGCCGAGCGGTGCAAACGCATCAAGATCGCCATCCTGGGTCATCTGCTTCCTCTAAATAACCCCGTACGCGTCGCCGAAGAGGTGGCGCTGCTGGACAACCTGACCGAGGGCCGTCTGGTCTCCGGCTTTCTCCGCGGCACTCCCAACGAGGACCAGGTCTACAGCGTCAACCCCGCCGAAGGCCGCGCCCGGCTCTTGGAGGGCATGGACCTGATTCTGAAGGCCCTCACCGAGCCCCAGCCATTCTCCTGGGAAGGGCGCTATTACCAGTTCCGCACGGTATCCGTCTGGCCCCGGCCGGTGCAGCAGCCGGTGCCGCCGGTGATCGTGGGCACGAGGAGCGACGACACCATCCGCTACGCCGCGGAACACCGGCTCGGTCTCGGCGTGTCCTTCCTTCCTGTGGAACAGACCCAGGTGATCACCGACAAGTACCGCGGCTGGTGCGAGGAAGCGGGCTGGACCCCCGGGCCGGACGACATCGTCTACCGGGGCAGCATCTACGTGGCCGAGACAGACGAGCTGGCCAACGAGTGGTACGAGAGTCTCATGGAGTCCCGGCCCGGCCCGAATATACCGATGCGCAGGACGGTGGCGGAGGCCATACAGGCGGCCAGGTCCGGCAACGTCTTCGACCTGCGGGGTGTGATTGCCGGCAGCCCAGAGGGCGATGTTGTGGGCAACTCCCTGGGCATCAACTTCCTGGGGGGTCCGGACACCGTGGCCAAACAGATCAAGGAATTCCACGACCGGTGCGGTGTGGGCGTGGTGGACATGCCCTTCCAGCAGAACAAGGTGGACCACAAGGGCGTGTTGAAGGAGATTGAACTCTTCGGGCGGGCGGTCATTCCCCAGCTCCGAGAGTTTTAATCATGCCCCCCAAGGAAAAGCAGGTAGAGGTAGACGGCTTTAGCATCCGTTACTGGGAGGCGGGTCAGGGCAGGCCGGTTGTGACGTTGGATAGCACGGGCTGGAGACAGACCGCTCTCCACGATGCCCTCGCCACGAGCTACCAGGTGGTTTCTTTGGAACTTCCTGGCACCGGGGATTCGCCGGCCAACACAACCTCCCAGTCCATGAAGGACCTGGCCGCGACTGCTGCCAAGGCTGTGTCGGCCATCACCTCGGAGAAAATCACCCTCATCGGAACGTCCTTCGGCGCCAGTGTGGCGCTCTGGCAGACGTTCGCAGCCCCCGAACAAACGGAAGCCCTGATATTGGTCTCTCCCCTCGTCATCGGACCTGAGACCGCTCCAGCCGCCGATTCTCAAGAAGCCCACCGGTCCATGTTCGCCCACCCTGAGAACGCCGGGAAGTATACGCCGGTTTCCCAGGAGGTCTTCGCCAAGGAACAGGCGTTGGCGGACCGGCTGGGCTACGGCGTCCACGACGCACAGGCGGAGTCCCAGATGGGAGATATTCACTGTCCCACTCTGGCGGTATTCGGCGCCAAGGACCGCTTGGTGTCTCCCGAATCAGCCCGGGTCTACCGTGAAAAGATACCCAACTGCAACATCGCCATTGTCTATGACGCGGGCCACTGCATCATTGGGGAACGTCCGGAGGCCCTGATCAACTCCGTCACCGACTACGCGGAACATTGGGAGACCTTCATCGTCGGCCATTCCACCACACTGATCAACCCCTGATTCCCGTCGAATCCGGCGCGAAAAAGAAAGAGGTCCCGGCGAGCATTACCGGGGCCTCTTTGCGATTCCGGGTTGGCCGGTTCTAGGTGGCCTGCACCAGGTTCTCGGCGATGGCCTGGGGACGTAGGTCGGCATTGGCATCGACATGGGCCTTTATGCGGTCGATGGCAGATTGGACCATAGCGGGGTCGAGGAGCTTGCCCGCTTCGCTGTGGTCGGCCTCCTCCAAGAAGGCCTTTCCGTTGTCCTTGATCTGGGAAAGGGCCCAATCGACCTGGATGTTGACCCGGTCCACATCGTCGGGGAAATCCACATGGGAGTTGCCGGGGGAGCCGAGCTTGTCATAACCACCGCGATGCCAGTGGCCGGGGGTGTCATGACAGTCGAACCTGACGATCTCTTCATTGCCGACGTCAACACCGATGGTCGGGCCACCGTAGCCGATGCCCTTGATGTTCAGGATCCTTAGGGGCCAGACGTATACCGAAACCTGCCCGTCTTGGGACAAGGGGAGTGACAATACTTCGCCGCGATAGGTCTCGCCGGGTCGCTTGGACGCCATAGGAAATTCCTCCGAGTTTCGTTTGTTCGCGATTTCAGGTCGCAGGGTTTCCCAAAAATAGCACACTTGCCCTGACTCGCAAAATCAAAAACACCGATGTTTGTTATCAAAGGGCCGGGTTACTGGTCTATAATGGGTCAACTTTTTCAGCCGATTGCTTACGCATCCATTGTCACAGGAGGCCTTTGATGCTGACCGCCGAGCAGAACGAGAGAATCACACGGGTAGGGCCCGGCACTCCCATGGGTGAGTTGATGCGCCGGTACTGGATCCCCATCCGCCCCCTGGCCCAACTCCTGGATGAAAAGGTCATGCCGGTCCGGATCCTGGGCGAGGACCTGGTCCTGTTCCGGGCCAAGAACGGTGACATGGGCCTGGTCGGCGAGTATTGCCCCCACCGCATGGTCCAGCTCAAGTACGGCTTCCCCGGCGAGAACGGCATCCGCTGCTGCTACCACGGCTGGATGTTCGACGGCACCGGCCAGTGCATCGACACCCCCATGGAGGCCAAGGGTGGCACCTTCAAGGACCAGATAAAGATCACCGGATATCCGGTCAAGGAACTGGGCGGACTGGTCTGGGCCTACATGGGACCCGACCCGGCCCCCCTGCTGCCGCCGTGGAGCCTGTTCGTCTTCCCCAACGCCATCCGGCAGATCGGTGTGGCCGAACTGGCCTGCAACTGGCTGCAGTGCCACGAGAACACCGGCGACCCGACCCACAGTGCCTACCTCCACGGCCACTACTTCAAGTTCCTCCTGGAGCAGGAGGGCAAGCTGGACGAGCGGGCCGGTGACGAAACTACACACACCCTCTACGGGCGCATGAAGCTGGAGGAGGGCATCGAGTCCCTCTGGGTGAACGGCACCGAATACGGGATGGAGAAGGGTATCAACTACCTGAAATCCCTGGGCGCCGCCGAGGACCATCGGTCCCGGCATTCCACGGTGATCTTCCCCTTCTACACCCAGACCGGCGGGCCCAACCGGCCCCGTCAGGAGTATCAGATCCGGGTGCCCATAGACGACACCAACACCTACCACATCAACTACGGCTGCTACATCGCCCCGCCCGAGATTACCCTGGAGGAGCAGGAGACCATCCCCTGGTACCAGGTGCCCCTGTACCACGACGACGGCCGGCCCATGCTGGACTTCGTCCTGGCCCAGGACGCCCACGCCTGGATATCCCAGGGCCCGATCACCGACCGCACCAAAGAACACCTGGGCCGCACCGACGTGCCCATAGCATTCATGCGCCGTCAGTTTGAGGAGCAGATGGCCATCGTAGAGGACGGCGGCGAGCCCATGAACGTCTTCCGCGATCCGGCCACCATGCCCGACCTGATCCATGGCGGAAAATGGGACATGAAGGACTCGGCGGTCATCGGCATCCGCCGGGGTGTCTCCAATTTCCGCACCGCCTATCACAAGGGCTACGGCATCGACGACGCCGACCGCTACGGCCCGGCCATGCCCCAGATAATCGACATGATGCGGCGGATAGAGGAGTTGGGAAATTCCCCCACCCCCGGTGATTAGGCCGATAGCAGAAAGGCAACTCGAATCCGTAGGGGCAGGTTTCCAACCTGCCTCGTTTCATTGCAGGATTGTTCGGTGGGATGTGCCAGGTCCCGGTACATTCGTGTTCCAGTGAGGTGCGTTATTGCGAGGCCAGGGCGGGTTGGAAACCCGCCCCTACGCCGTGGCGTATCGGCTACACATGCACAGGCCAGGCTGGGTTACGTGCTATTATTGGGCCGCCAACCAATTACTGGACATAAACGGAGGACCACCATGGCCCCTGGAGGTAATGACTGGCTCGCCCAGACCCCGGAAGAGACCCTGGAGCCGGAGATTCCCATCTGCGACCCCCACCACCACCTGTGGGTCTCCCGCCCGGAGCCGGAGCATTACCAGCAATACCTGCTGCCCGAACTGGCGGCCGACCTGACCAGCGGACACAACGTGCGCTCCACCGTGTTCATCGAGGTGCGCGCCGGCTACCGGACCGACGGCCCCGACGAGATGAAACCGGTGGGCGAAGTTGAGTTCATCCAGGGCATCGCCGACGAGGCCGCCACCGGCAGCCACGGTTCCGCCAAGGCAGCCGCCGCCATCATCGGCCATGCCGACCTTAAGCTGGGTGAAGGCGTCCGGCCCGTGCTCGAAGCCATGCGGGAAGCCAGCCCCAACCGGTTCCGGGGCGTGCGCCATTCCGTGGGATACGATGAAGCCCCCGAATTGGCCAACCGGGACATCAAGGGCGCCCTGGGCACCGATGGCTACCGTGCCGGCGCTAGGGTGCTGGCCGACATGGGCCTCATCCTGGAGAACTCCCTCTACTTCCACCAACTGCCGGAACTGGCCGAGTTCGCCAAAGCCGTGCCCCAAGTGACCATCGTGTTGAACCACATCGGCGGTCTGCTGCGGGTGGGCCCCTATGCCAACCGGGACGACGAGGTTATCCCCCAGTGGCGTGCAGGCGTTGAAGAAGTGGCTAAATGCCCCAACATAGTCATGAAGCTGGGCGGCGTCGGGCAGCTCAGGTACGGTTACTACTGGCACGACCGCGAGACGGCCATCGGCTCCGAGGAATTGGCCGGACAGCTAAGCCCGCTCATGGAGCACTGCATCCAGCAGTTCGGCCCTGACCGCTGCATGTTTGAGAGCAATTTCCCGGTGGACAAGATCTCCTACTCCTACAACGTCATCTACAACGCCTTTAAGCGGCTGTCAAAAGGTTATTCCGCCTCGGAACGGGCGGCAATGTTCCATGACACCGCTGCCCGCGTCTACAACATAAACGCCTAGCCACAGGAGCAATGAAATGCCGGTGAGCGACGGAAACGAAGTAAGGCCCTTCACCATCGATGTGGCGGATGACGTACTGGCCGACCTGCGCCAACGCCTGGCCGACACCCGCTGGCCCGATGAGATTCCCAACACCCAGTGGGACTACGGCACCAACCTGGCCTACCTGGAGGAACTGGTGGAGTACTGGCGCACCGGGTTCGACTGGCGGGCCCAGGAGGCCAAGCTCAACAACTTCAGCCACTTCAAGTCCCAGGTGGACGGTCTGGATATTCACTTCATCCACGAGCGGGGCAAAGGCCCCGATCCCATGCCCCTGATAATCACCCACGGCTGGCCCAGTTGCTTCTTCGAGATGACCAAGATCATCCCCCTGCTGACCGACCCCGCTTCCCATGGCGGCGACGCGGCGGACTCCTTCGATGTGGTGGCGCCGTCCCTGCCCGGATTCGGATTTTCCGACGCCGCCCGCGACCGGGGCATGGAAGTGCAGCGCGTTGCCGGGATGTGGAACAAACTCATGACCCAGAACCTGGGCTATCCCAGGTTCGCCGCCCAGGGAGGCGACATCGGCAGCGGCGTTACGGCCCGGCTGGGTTTTGCCCATTCCGACACCCTCTACGGCATCCACCAGACTTCTATCACCCGGCCCACACCCTATCTGGGCGAGGGTTCCAAGCCCATCACCGAGGCCGAGCAGGCCCACATCGACCAGCGGGCCAAGTGGTTCCAGGACGAAGGTGGCTACAACCACATCCAGGGCACCAAGCCCCAGACGCTGGCCTACGGGCTCAACGACTCACCGGTGGGTCTGGCAGCCTGGATCGTGGAGAAATACCGCATGTGGAGCGACTGCGGCGGCGACGTGGAAAAAAGGTTCACCAAGGACGAACTCCTGACCATAGTCACCATCTACTGGGTGACCCAGACCATCAGCTCGTCCACGCGGATGTACTACGAGAACCAGCACAACCTGTGGGTTATGGAGAAAGACCAGAAGGTGCCGGCGCCCGCCGGAATGGCCCTATTCCCCCAGGAGATCGCAGTGCCGCCCAGGGAGTGGGGAGAGCGTTCCTACGATATTCGCCAGTGGAACTACATGCCCAGGGGCGGCCACTTCGCTGCCCTGGAAGAGCCCCAACTCCTGGCCGAGGAGGTCAGGGAGTTCTTCCGTCCTCTGAGAGAGGGTTAGATCACTGGCTATCCGCCGCGCTCTACGGAATGGACGACACTGGCGGGATGGTGAACTTGAACGTGAAGGACGAATCGATCTTGGAGTCCACGGTCCGCACGTAGAAGTTGTGGAAGCCGGTGCTGTCGTAGGTGTGCCGGGTCGTGCGGGTGAGGGCGTCTTGGTTGGCTTCCATCAGGTACTCCTGCTTGTCCGCGTCCCACAGTCCCAGAACATTGCTGTCCGTACTGCTCAGGTGGACGTAGAGTTGGAGACCTTCCCGTACGTTGATCCGAAAATTCTCGGATTTACCGCCCTCTTCTATCTCGTTGGATTCATCGGCCACGCCTTCCACGACGGCCCCGAAAAAGACCTCAGTACTGGATGCGCCGCAGGCGGCAAAGACTATGACCAGCAGACCCGCCAGGACGGGTACAAGTAGCTTTTGCATCTTCCCAATTCAATCAAGGGGTTTCCTTCCACTCTAAACCTGTCCGGCCTTAAGGTTAAGCCGCGGCCCGTATCGGCCCGGAGTTGCCGCCTTGGAAAGAGTGAGGGCCTATCTGGGAGACCAGATCTTGAAGGTGAATGGCGAGGGTACGTGGGGTGCGGGAGACTGAATGAAAAGTTCCTGCTTGCCACCTTCGGAGAACACGTAGGGCACCGAACGGGTCGTGACGGATGGGCTGACCTCGATGATGTAGTCGCCCAGGTCCGGACTCCAGACACCGACAACATCGCCGTCCAGGGCAGTCAGGTCGAAGAAATATTGGAATCCTTCCCGGACCTCAACCACATAGGTCTGGGATTTCCAGTCTTCATCCGTCTCATCGGACTCGGTGATGGTGCCCGATATCAACTCTCCCAGTTAGATCTCGGTGGGCCGACACCCAACCATGGCCAGGAACAGCGTGCAGGCCAAAAGGGTCAAAATGGTCTTCAACAGTCTCTCCAATAAAGAAGGCTGCTAACACTGTAACTTGATTTTCTGGTTCATCGAAAGCCGGTTGATTCCTGTTTCGGTCAATCCTATACTTCTCCCGCCCTGGTTAAGACAACGCCAAAATCCCTGGGGTAATGATGGTCACATTCGAACAACGGGTCAGCACATTTAGGTCTGAGGCCAAGCGGTTCCAAGAGTATTTGAAGGGCCTCCCGGAAGACGCCTGGGACAAGCAGAGCGCCTGCGACGAATGGAAAGTGGCCGACGTGGTGGCCCACCTGGTGGGGAATTCCGAGTTCTATGCCCGGACCGTAACCCAGGGTCTCCAGGGAAATTCATCTCCGCCGGAAGGCCGGCCCGAGGCTGGAACGGGACACCCGTCGATCAGCTCCGCCTCCCTGGCCAAGTCATCCATCGAAGCCCGGGAGCGGCTGGGCGACCAGCTCCTGGCCACTTTCATCGAGAAAGACGACGCCCTGGGCGATATCCTGTCTGGCCTCAGTCCCGAAGACCAGGCCAAGCCCTGCTACCACCCGGGAAGCATCGTGCCCGCCGGAAATTTCGTGGACCTTCGGTTCAAGGAGATAGTCCTCCACGAATGGGACATAAGGTCCGGCATCGAGGACCAGGTAACCCTATCGCCCAACAGCCTTGAGTCCATCGTGACCCTTATATGCGAGTCCTTTGCCTCCGGTTCGGTACGCTGGGCGTTCTGGGCGGGGAAGCCATTGGAAAAGCCGGTACGGTACCGTTTTGAGGTGAAGGAACCGGAGCTGATCACCGCCGGAATCTTGGTCAGGGGAGACGCATTCCGACTGGAGCTGTCCGCCCTGGGGCCGGCTGATGTGACCTTCCGCTGCGACACCAACACCTTCGCCCTCATGATGTACGGGCGTATGCCGGTCCAGGCAGCGGTGGAGAGCGGCCAGCTAGAGGTGGAAGGCGACGCTCAATTGGCCGCCCGCTTCGGCCAGTGGTTCAAAGGCA
>CEOQ01029183.1_pt1 | contig 16892 bp, 16 predicted proteins | sample 361351 | NCBI WGS metagenome assembly CEOQ01 (sample SAMEA2619907, study PRJEB7988) | marine metagenome | biome: marine biome (ENVO:00000447); feature: deep chlorophyll maximum layer (ENVO:xxxxxxxx); material: "saline water (ENVO:00002010), including plankton (ENVO:xxxxxxxx)" | depth 60 m | reverse complement strand
TCCGGACACAGGTGGTGGGTTTGCCCAGTACATGACCCGTAAGCCGGCAGGACTATTCAAACTGCCTGATTCTTTTACATGGTTGGATGGGGCAATAGTTGAGCCCATGGCTGTTAGCGTTCACGGATTCCGTTATGGACGAATGCAGCCAGGGGATGTTGTAGGTGTGGTCGGTTCCGCAACTATAGGGCTTTCTTCTATTGCGGTGGCTAAAGCGTTTGGCGCACGAACTGTGATTGCTTCGGCAAGACATCAGCAGCAGGCTGAAGCTGCCAAGAGAATGGGTGCAGATGTGGTTGTCGGTTCAGGGGAGGGAGAATTTGAAGCAGCTTGTATGGATGCTTCTGCGGGTATCGGGGCTGATTTCGTAGTTGAATCAGTAGGAGGCCATCAATCTCAATCTTTTGCTCAAGCCATCAGGGCAACCCGTAACCAAGGTACTATGCTCTATCTTGGTGGCATGAAGATTCCTTTGGAGATCGATCTGTTTGAGCCCCTGTTGAGAGAGATCCGAGTTCAATCAGTGATTTGTTACGGGGTAATCGACGGCCGTCATGACTATGAGGTCGCAATTGACCTTTTGGAATCAGGCGAGATTCCATACAGAGAAATTGTCACTCACCAATTTCACCTTGAAGACATACAGGACGGATTTGACGCAGCCTGGGATAAAACCTCAGGTTCAATCAAGGTTCATGTAAATGTTTAGAATCAAGCTTGTGTCCTGCCTTGATCTCACCTGGTAGAGTCTTCTACGGGTACTTCTTCCCAGATTTGATCTACATACCTGTAAGAGGTTCCGCAGAAACTACAAATCTTAAATACTAGAGTCGTATTAGTGCTAACAGCGACCGGCACAATTGAAAAATCATGTCGGTTGTCTTCTGCTCCTGGTATGCAATCGGTCAAGTATGTCTCCTTAGTCGCGATAGCCTTCGGGTGCCTGCCCTCACATGTAATCCCTATGTGGAAGTTTAACCTAAAAGACCTCGAAGTTATCGAGGCCTTTGTTATTCGAATATGGTAGCCCCACGGAGACTCGAACTCCGGTCTTCACCTTGAAAGGGTGATGTCCTAGGCCGCTGGACGATGGGGCCGCGCTTTAGAACCGTAACGCCTCTCGGCACCAGTCGGTCTTTATCCACTACATATCAGGATACCTTAGACTCGGCTTAACAGCGATTTGTACCGGCTTATTAATGGTGCACTCCCGGCGCAATTCTTTATTAGTTATCGGTAGAAATCTTTGCGATTAGTTTTTGGGACTTTTTGTTTATTGCGAGCTTGCCGGGCATTCCTGGTTAAGCGGACATCGTCCGCATTGCGGAATCCTTGCTTTGCAAATTTGGCGACCATGAGTGATCAATAACACGTGCATATAGTAGCGGTCTTCACTCGGAATCATGTCTTCCATGACCGGATGGGCTTGATTAGCAGTGACATTGCGTCCTATTAGTCCAAGTCGCCTAGATACTCTGAGGATATGAGTGTCGACTGGAAAGGCAGGCATCTTTAGTGAAAAAGCCATGACCACTGCTGCGGTTTTTGGTCCTACTCCGGGAAGGGAAGTGAGCCAATCACGTGCTTCTTCCATTGGGAGGTTTGAGAGGAATTCTAGTTCGAAATGACCGAGCCGTTGTAGTATTTCTACGAGAATTTTTTGTATGCGCACAGACTTTTGGTTTGCTAATCCACCATGGTGTATGGCATCAGCAACCTTGTGAGTATCAGCTTCGATCACTGCGGCCCATGTTGGCATAGCTTTCCGCAACGCATCGTAAGAGCGTTCGGCATTAAGATCTGATGTGTGTTGTGTAAGTACGGTGAATATCAACTCATCCACAGCGATCATACGTGGTCGCCATTCAATCGGCCCATAGATGGCATCAAGGCGTTCCTGGACGAGTTTAGGATTAATAGTTGGTTTTCGCTTGCGAGTTGTTTTAGGCATCTGCAGTGCCATCGGACTAGTACTTGCGTTTTGGTACGTATTCGGCGAGAGAAATCATAGAGTCTCGATATTCCGAGGGAGGGATATCGTCAAGAGATTTCATAGCCGCTTTGATGTAGTTATTTGCTACTTCATTTGTTTTCTCTAAGGCGCCTGTTTGAATAATTGCTTCGATTGTTATTGGAAGTAGATCAGATTTTGCTTCCTCTCTAGAGTTGAAAAATTTGGAAATTTTATCTTTGGCACCGTTTTCAGATGCGATTATTGCAGGCAGTGTGATAATTCCTGAGTTTAGGTCGTTCCCAGATGGTTTGCCGAGTTGTTTGCTTGTTGCTTTGTAGTCGAGGAGGTCATCGTACACTTGATAGGCCATTCCGATGTTATAACCGTAGTTGCGTACATCTTTCGCACTTTTTTCATTGCCTTCACCTAGGATCGCACCACTTTCGGCTGCAGTGCAGAATAAAGATGCGGTCTTGTTATAGATTCGTTGCTTGTAAGCCTCAAGGGTTATGTCTGTTTGCCAGGATGTGTAGATTTCATTGTGTTCACCCCTCGCCAGTTCGGTTGCGGTTTCTGTGAAACGTTTTACAATCCGAAAGTTGTTCGTATCACATACGTATCTTGCTGATGAGGCAAACAGGAAATCTCCTAGTATTACAGCCATGTTGCGACCCCATAGTTTGCTGGCAGTTTGGTGTCCGCGTCTTGTATCCGCGTGATCGACTGTATCGTCGTGGACGAGGGTCGCGATATGGAGTAATTCGACAGCTGCGGCCAGTCTGATCTGTAATTTGCTGAAGTGGCCCCAGAGCCTTGAGGCCAAAAGTGTAAGTGCAGGTCGAATCCTTTTACCTGGTGTTGCCAAGATATGACCCAGCTGTGTTTCGAGGCCATTATCCTGCAATGAAGAATTTTCAAGAGTTTTATCAGTGATTGATAAAATTTCTGCAGTTACAGCTTGCAGGTCATTTTCGATCGGCTTGTAAATGATTTCCTGTGTGATTTCTTTGACCATGGATCCATTAACTATGTTTCATTGTATGTCTGGTCAGGTACCGGTTAGTCGTGCGTTTTCTTCTTCTATGATCGCATTATCCAGTTTGTGGAACAGTGGCGTTGGTTTTTGAATTTGAGCATTGGGAATGATTTCTCTCTTGGACCAACCATCTGAGAGAGTGTCGCTATCTTTGAAAAGCATGTTGTGAATCTTGTCAGCAGACGTTGGTAGGTACGGGTAGAACACAGTTCGAAGGGTTGAAATGATGTTTAAGCCAACCCATAGTGCGGTCCCAGCGGATTTTTTATCGGTTTTAACAGTCTTCCACGGTTCTTTTGCGTCTATATAGCGATTTCCTGTTTGAGCCAGTCGCATGGCGCATCTAAGTCCATCACGAAATTTTCGTGCATCTATCGCATTGAATACTTCTTCTAACGCAGTGTCACAAGCGCTCAGTGCAACTTTATCCTCTTTGCTTAATTTATCTGGAGTTGGGACCGTATTGTTAAAGTTCCGGGTGGTGATTGTGAGGACTCGATGTACGAAATTTCCGAAGGTGGCCACCAATTCGTTGTTGTTTGCTGCATGGAATCCCTGCCATGTGAACTCAGAGTCGGATGTTTCGGGCATAATAGAAGCAAGGTAATAACGAAGTGGATCCGGTTCGTATCTTGTAAGGAAATCCGGCAGCCATACTGCATGTCCTCGGCTCTTTGAGAAGTCGATCCCACCAAGGTTGAGATATTCATTTGCTACAACATCGGTCGGCATGTTTAATTTTCCGCTTCCTAAAAGAATCGATGGCAACATGATTGTGTGAAATGAAACATTGTCTTTACCTTGAAAATAATATGACTCACCATCTGGCTCTACCCACCATTTTTTCCAGGCATCAGGTGTTCCTTGTTGCTCAGCCCAAGACCGGGTTGCGGAAAGGTAACCAATTACCGCTTCAAACCAAACATATATGCGTTTCGATTCATACCCTTCAAGTGGAACAGGGACGCCCCAATCAATATCTCGAGTGATGGCTCTATCATGTAGCCCTTCCCGGAGAATTCCGAGAGTTTGATTCCGGACGTTCTGTCGCCAGTCGTCCTTATCTTTGACCCACTCTTCAAGTGCATTTTGGAAATCGCCTAACTTGAGCATTTGATGCGTGGTGTTTTTGAAAATAGGCGTGGATCCGTCACGGCTACTTCGAATATTTATTAGGTCGATCGGGTCCAAGGTGCGGCCGCAGTTGTCACATTGGTCGCCACGTGCTGAATCGGATGCGCAGTGCGGGCATGTGCCAATAACGAACCGGTCAGACAGGAAGCGCTGTTCTGTTTCAGAAAAAGGCATAGATTGTGTAGCTTCAACCAGGTGCCCGTTTTCTTTGAGTTTTGTGAATAATTCTTGTGTCACTTCACGATGACGATCTGTATGCGTGTGTGTGTATAGGTCGTAGGAAAAGGACATATCTTCAAGTGCTTTACTCCATATTTCGTGATACCGAGTGGCTATGACTTCTGGAGAGACGCCTTCATCTGCAGCTTTTAGAGTGGTTGGGGTACCGTGCATGTCCGATCCCGAGACCATTACGACTTCATTGCCTACGATTCGGTGGAAACGAGCAAAAATATCGGCTGGCACGTTCATGCCTGCGATGTGACCTAAGTGTGGTTCACCATTTACATACGGCCAAGCTACGGCGACAAGAATTTTACGAGGCAAGTGGGTAGGGTCCGATTTTACGAATCAGGATTTAATGGCGGTCGATCAGGATATTCTTTGCTTTCCAACAATCGATTGGAACAGCGTTCATTATAGCTTTAACTTCCTTAAAGCCAGACTATTTTTGGTAAAACTGACAAATTATTGCTCATGGTCTAAAGATAGCCGGTAAACCCTGTTTTTTGTGGCTTTTGTGATTTGAACCGTCTGTTCTACGAGGGATCGTCCTGATAATCCTTGCGATTGGAGGTTAAATAGCACCTTCCTGATTTCTTTATCTGTAATGATCGTTGAAGTAGATTCTGTTGCTCCTTCTATGACGATTACAAATTCACCTTTAACCGATGAAAAGTGATTGACGGATTGTGCTGGGGTTCCTCGGAATGTTTCTTCATAGAGTTTGGTAAGTTCACGGCAGATCACTAACTGCCTATCGGGAACAACCTCATTTAGAGCCTCAAGTGTTGCCTTCACTCGGCGCGGCGATTCATAAATTACTATCGGTCCGGGTTCGGTTGTTACACTTTCCAAGAGCGATATCCGTTCTTGTTTTTTTCGTGGTAAAAATCCCAAAAACAAAAAACGGTTAAATGACCATCCCGTTATTGATAATGCTGTTGTCAACGCTGAAGCACCCGGCAAGGGGACAACATTGTGTCCGGACTCTAATGCAGCTTTAACAAGGGAGGCTCCGGGATCACTGATACTTGGCGTTCCAGCATCGGTGACAAATCCCATGTCGCCTGATTCGAGTCTTGAGATTACTTTTTTGAGTTTTTGAGGTGAAGTGTGTTCATGAACACTTTCTAGAAGAGGTGATGCGCCTATGTGTTTCAACAGTTTTCTGGTGATGCGTGTATCTTCGGCAGCCACTGTGGGAACAGACGATAGGGTCGTTGCAGCGCGTTCGGTCAGATCGGACAGATTTCCTATAGGTGTGGCGACAACGTACAGGGTTGACATGATTTAGCCCATTTTGTCTAGGAGTTGGCAGGATTTAGGATCATGTCGATAGCCGCGTTGTGCTGGTCGTCGGCATGATACGAGCTACGTACGAGTGGACCAGCAGCGACATGTTTGAATCCCATTTCAAGCCCAGTTTTTTCTAGGTCGTGGAACTCTTCTGGATGGTAGAACCGGATGATCGGATGGTGTCTTTTGGAAGGTCTAAGATATTGCCCAATCGTCAATAGATCGCAGTTTGCATGTCGTAAATCAGCCATGGTTTCGTGTATTTCGGATTTGGTTTCACCTAGACCGACCATTATTCCGGATTTAGAAGGCATACGGGGATTGATCTTTTTTACGCGATCTAAGAGTTGTAAAGAGACGTCATAATTTCCACGAGGGCGTACTTTTCGGAACACTCGTCGGACAGTTTCAATGTTGTGGTTTAAAACGTGTGGCCCGGATTTGATCACTCGCTTTAGTGATTCGAATTCACCTTCAAAATCTGGGATTAGTACTTCGACCTTACAATCTTTAATCCTGTGTCTAATCTGTGTGATGGTCTGTGCAAATATTTCTGAACCATAATCTGGTAAGTCATCTCGGTCTACAGACGTTATGACTGCATAGCTCAATCCCATCTGTTCTACTGTGGTGGCTACCCGTATTGGCTCTGCGATGTCGACTGTGCCTGGCCAGCCAGTCTTGACGTTGCAGTACGAGCACGCCCTTGTGCATGTGTCTCCCAAAATCATGAATGTTGCCGTGCCTCTGTCCCAACACTCGCCTATATTCGGGCAGGCAGCTTCCTCACAGACCGTGTTTAGGCTGGCATTTTTGATTTTCTTACGTATTTCAAGAAAATTCTCTCCCCCTGGAGCTTTGACTTTGAACCAGTCTGGCAACTTCCGTTCAACTGTTGGGGAACCAGGTTTTTCTGATTTGGAAACCAAAGGATATTGTTCGATTCACATTAGGGGATTTGAATATTCGGCATTTTTGCTAGAGGCAACGTTCTCTCAAGTAGTTCAGAATAACAGACAGTCAGGATATTTATTGCAATTAATATTGATTCCTGATTGCCTATCCTAAAAGTGAGGTTTGGTCATATCGAATGGCAAAGCACAAGCGCAGACGAAGATATAGCGGTCCGGATATTACAGGCCATGTGGACTTGAATCCTGGGGATCAATTTCAAACCACACTCAATGGTATAAATGATTCGGGAGATACGACTTCTGAGATTCAAGGTGCTCCGCTTGAAGTAAGTGGGGGGCTTCCTGGAGAGAAGGTCGTTGTCGAAGTGCAGAAGCGATTTCCTGAGAGGATTGTCGCGAAGGTTATCGAGGTGTTAGAACCTGCTGAAGAACGGGTTGTGCCCGAATGTGAATATTTTCTCACATGTAGCGGATGCCAGTGGCAGCATGCGTCTTATGATTATCAACTCCATTTAAAGCAGGCGCGGGTTCAAAGGGAAATTGACAAATATGAAAGTTTGTCACAAGCGGTTGTAGATCCCACTATAGGCAGTTCCGCACAACTCAGTTACCGTAATCATGGACGCTTTACCGTCGGTAAGAAAGACGATCGGGGCAAGATTGGTTATGTAAATGCTATAACGCGTCATTTCGTAAAAATAGATCGGTGCCTGTTGATGAATGATCAAATCAATAAAGTACTTGATCTTGCTCAAGATAATGTTGCAGGGCAAACCCAGATGGCAATCAGGGCTGGTTCAAATACAGATTCGATGTTAATACAGCCACGTATGGATCTTTCGCATATCGGTTTGGTAACAGGTGAGCAGCATTACGAAGAAGAGGTACGGGGTTCCCGTTTCAGGGTAGCGGCTTCTTCATTCTTCCAGGTGAATACCTCTCAACTTTCACGTGCCATAGATGAAGCTCGGGAACTGCTCGATCTTGACGGTACGGAAGTTATGGTTGACGCCTACTGTGGTGTTGGAGTGTTCACCGTTTTATTAGCTCCCTACGTTCGAAAAATAATAGGTGTTGAAGAGTCGGCGTCGGCGATACAGGATGCAGGACTTAACTCTATGAATATTCCTAATATAGAGTTTGTTGAGGGTAAAACTGAGCATATTCTTAACGCTTTGAGCGAGGATATTGACGTGCTATTGCTGGATCCACCTAGGGTTGGATGCCATCCAGATGTGCTGGATTCGGTGCTTAAATTGAAACCAGAAAAGGTGCTGATGATTTCTTGTGAACCAGAGGCGATGGCGCGAGATCTAAATCTTTTATGTTCAGCTGGAACTTATAACCTGGAAACAATACGACCCGTAGATATGTTTCCTCAGACTCGCCACGTGGAAACGATTAGTATGCTCAGGCTTCAGGGTTAAGCTGTTGACTCGTCCATTTAGCGATGTACTTATTCTTGCTAGCGGGTCTCCCCGCCGTGCGCAAATCCTTGTGGATGCTGGATTCCAACTAGAGGTTGTGCCTTCTGGTGTTGATGAGACTCAGTTGCTTGCTGCTTATATGAATTTACCTAGTGCTGTCGAAACTTTGGCTCTGTCTAAAGCGAAGTCGGTTTCAGCCAGGAGGTTAAATCGTTACGTTTTAGGTGCTGATACGATTGTCGTACTCGATGATCGAGTTTTGGGTAAGCCAGAATCCTCTGCTGAAGCGACGGAGATGCTCAATTCTTTAAGTGGTCGAGATCATGAGGTGATCACTGGAGTTGCTGTGATCGATTCTAGTGGTCACGCACAGACCATATCCGTTAAAACATCAGTCACTATGCGTGGGTTTACGAAACGTGAGATTGCAAAATATGTTGCCAGTGGGTCACCCTACGATAAGGCGGGGGGTTATGGGATTCAAGATTGCTCATTCGCTCCGGTGACGAGTTACTATCACTGCTATTTGAATGTGGTTGGTTTACCTATGTGTGCGGCTCTTGAGTTATTGCGAGGCTCAGGGTTATTGCGATCAGATATATTGTTAGCAAGTACCTGTGGTGGGCATAAAGGCCTTCAGGTTTCTGAAACTACGGTAGGCGAATGACGATTTTTGGTATCGGTGGATTCGAAGTCCTCTTAATTGGGGCTATAGCTTTATTCGTATTAGGTCCTAAGCGTTTGCTCGATGGAATACGACAAGGCAGGCGTATTTACACTGATCTAAAACGCCAGCGAGATGCTCTGCAGTCTCTAGTCACTGAAGCTATTGATCTGGAAGAAATAAAAAAACAGGTAAGCGTCGATAAAATTAATGATAGTGCCGCTTCATTGCAAAATGAACTTGCATTAGACCAACTTAATGATGACGTTCAAAAATCTCTTAGTAGCTCGGTGTCGAGGAACCGGCAACTAAGTTGGTCAGACACCTCAACTAAGGACGAAAACCCGGATGCTCGGTTCGAGTCTCAAACCTTAGTCGATGAAAAAACGACCCGCGATTCTGATGATTCTGGGTCAACGTCATGAATGATAAAGCTATCTCCGTGCTAGAGCATTTATCCGAACTCAAGCGGCGTCTTTTCAGAGTTTCGATTGTCGCTGTCATATTTATTGCAATAGCACTTGTTAATTTTTCTTGGATATTTGAACAATTCACTTGGGATTCAAGAGCACTCATAGAGGCAGCAGGCGGAGACATCATCCAACTCACATTGACTGAAGCATGGGTCGCAGCCGCCAAATTAGCGGTGATGATTGGTTTGACTGCTTCATTTCCTTATTTTTTGTGGGAAATGTCGAGGTTCTTTACCCCAGGGCTAAAAACTAATGAGCAGAAATATGTGTATTTACTGATACCAGCAGCATTGATTTCTTTTGCTGTAGGCGCTGTATTTGCTTATGAAGTGCTAATTCCACGGTTATTTGAATTTATGCTTAAATTTCAAGGTAACCTTGCGGTACCGCAGATTACGGCTGCGTCAGTCGTATCTATGACGGTTGGCATTGTTTTTTGGCTGGGGACAATTTGCGAACTGCCGATTGTGATGTTTCTTCTGGCAAAGATTGGCCTGCTGAATTCAAGATGGGCGAAAACCAAACGTCGATGGGTGATATTGTTGGCGTTTGTTTTTGGAGCTGCTGTTACTCCGACGGATCCAGTATCTCAGGTGATTGTTGCCATACCAGTGATGCTCTTATTTGAGATCGGCATGTTGTTGGTGAGATTCGCTGAGCGTGGACGTTACTAAATAAAACTCATGCAATACCTGTAGAGAGTGCGGGCAACTTATTTGGCTTCTAATAGATTTGATTTATTTGGTCTCGTTGTGAGCCTTTCGTTTCTATGAGCATAATAATTTCATCAGGCCATTAAAGTATCCATATGTCTACAACAGTCCGAATATGAACGCCTTGATCACATTTTAGGAAATAGCAGTTGCTTATTGACCGACTCGACGTGATTCTTTATTCTTCCCCTCAGTATTAGTACGCACGTGTAATTGACCGATTAATTACCTAATCGCAAAGGACTTCTTATATGACATCAGCGCCTGAAAAAAGTGATAAAGATTTTATGTTGACCTTGTTACTTTGCTTCTTCCTTGGTGGTTTAGGGGCCCACAGATTCTATGTGGGTAAAAAGGGCACAGCTATTGCTATGATTCTCACTCTGGGTGGAGGAATTATCATATGGCCGATTATCGACTTGGTTTTAATCACCACTGGGAAGTTCAAGGATAGTGAAGGGCGTGTGGTCAAGCAGTAATAATTCTCACCGCTTGAATATAATCAGGGACATTGTTGAATTATGAGTAGCTAGGTGGGTGTTAGGGTGCTGAGACCAATCCACACAACCACAACTGGCTCACAATAAATTTGCTTTTGTATATTTTGGCTTAGCGTGCAGCGGCATCGTCATTCTTGTCGTCTGTGTTGGACTCGTCGTCTTTTGAGCCGATAGCCGACTTGAATTCGTTGATCGCCTGACCCATCCCTTTACCGACTTGCGGGAGTTTTCCTACTCCGAAGAGCAGGAGGACAATTACGAGGATGAGGGCTATTTGCCATATGCCAAAGTTCTGGAACACAGGTAAACACTCCGAGCTGCCCCTGAGATCTATGTGGGGCTGATATATATGGACCAGAGTTCGACGATCAGTATACGCCGCTTGTTTCAAGGCGCTAATGGATTGGGTTGTTGTTTTTTAGTTGATTTGGTCTAATTGAGTCTCAAGCTAAATAACGCCATACGCCGATTACTTTACTTAAAACTTCCACGTCATTGGATGGAAATGTCATTGCATTCATTTGTGAATTTGCAGGTTCGAGACGAGTTCTAGCGCCTTCGGAATAGAAATTCTTAAGTGTTGTGCTGTTGTCAGATTTGATTCGGACAGCAGCCATTTGTCCATTACGAACTGATGATGCTTGTTGCATGATGACCAGATCACCATCAGAAATTAGGGCGTCAATCATCGACTCCCCCCGAACTTTGAGGGCGTAAACATTGTCACCAGGCCCAACTATGGCTTGTGGTAGATCAATTAATTCTGACCCGGAAAGATCGGACCATGTGTCATTTTCTGGCATAGGGAATGGTGAGCCTGCGGCGATTGTGCCAAGTAATGGAACAGCTACCGAGTCGATTTCATTTGGTTTGGTTTTATTGGAGTCGAGTCCAACAGTTGCGAGACTCAGCCCTCGTGAAACTTCCGAATGTCGATTGAGTTGCCCTACTGCCTTGAGTTTTTCCAGGTTGTATGCGACAACTGAAGTCGAGCTGATATCACATCCATTCTGAATGTCGCGAATCGTCGGGGGATAGTCATTTTCGTCGATGAAATTCTCGATGAACGACATGATCATCTGCTGGCGTTCGGAAAGTTTTACCATTTGATTGGTCCTTAGTCAGCCTGTAGTCGGTGCTGGGATGTTATTTTGGTCCTATCCGCACTAATGTTCTAAAAATAACAATTACCTTTTACGACTGTCAACAGTTGATGTCGCAATGCTGCGTATAAGGGTTGTTGGAGATTTGATTTTCAATGACCCGGCGCTTAACGATGCTGTCTTAATTACCAATTTAATGTTTAGTTGTTTTGTTGGGTAAGGACGTTGCAAGGTAGCTTACCGATACTTTAGTGATCGTGCTCTATGTGGTTATGACCTTCATGCGCATCAGATGGATGATGTCCGTGATCGTGAGGGTGGGTTGGATGATTATCTCCAAATGAAATACCTTCAAGATTAGCTGGGGGCCCTCCTACAGATTCAGATTGACCGAATGCAATGTAATGAGGCGCTTCACCTTCGAATACCAAAAATGCTGATTGTGTGGCGGATAGTGACTCATGCCCGCCGAACCATATGACTAATGGTCCATTGGTCATTTGTATTGGACCATCTTTGACTGGTCTTTTGACGTTTTCATCTATTTGACCAGACCCTGCTGGACCAACACCCCAACGCGAGACGCCTTTGAAATCACCTGGAACAACGAATCGCCATCTGGGAAGTAAGCCTTTCCATGGCGCTACTTCAACAGCTACTCGATGTTCTACGTTCTCAAACGGGTGGTGTATACGCCAGTTATATTGCGTGTCACTAGATCTGGACAATCGAACGCGCTCAGAACTATCGCTAGGATGGTCGTGATGATGTGGACCCTGGGCCAAAGGGTAATACCTGGCTAATTGGGTAACTTGTTGTATTGCTTGGTGAGGCGAGATTTTTTTCGTGCTGCAGTATTTCGGTGCAAGACACCTTTTGTGACTGCTTTGTCGAGTGCCGAAACCGCGCTCCGCAAAACAGCATCATCGTCAGCTTTAGATCCACTTGCTATCACCTCTGATGCAGCCCTAACTCGGCTTCGTGTAAATGATCGAGTTGATCGGTTTATTGATGCTTTGCGTCGTTGAGCGCGTAAAGTCTTAGCGGCAGGCATTTGTTTTCCTTGAATAATGTTCGATTGCTATGAAGACAATATTACTGCGGATTTTACGTCCATAATCTTATGGACTATTCGCTTCACTTACCCGGAATGCACTATCGACTCCCGGAATTGTTTCCACCCGTGCAAAAAGCCGACTTAATTGCTCCACACCACTAGTGTACACCGTAAGTGAGATCGTACACGCATTGGTTTTTTCATCTTCTGTAGATGTTAAAGAGTGGATATTAACGTTCTCTGATGAAACGACGTTCGTAATGTCGCGTATGAGACCAACGCGGTCATAGGCTTCAATCCGTAATCTTGATGCGTAAGTAGTCTCATAATGTCCCCATGCAACCTCTACATGTCTTTCTGAATCTTTTGAATCTCGGAAAATAGAGCAGTTGAGTCGGTGAACCGTTACGCCCCGTCCTCTTGTGAGGTAGCCTATGATTTCATCTCCGTAAACGGGGTTGCAACATTTTGCGATTCGGGTAAGCAGTCCTGGTTCGCCCATCACTATAAGACCCTTGGTTTGGTCGGTAGGGGGATGAGAGTGTTTCGGATCGGGCTTAAATATTTCTTCGGGCTGCGGGCTTAATGTGTCAGCAACTCTAGAAACGGATATTTGACCAACACCTAGCGATTCAGCGAGTTCGTCGAAGTTTTCGTAATCTAGGCTTATAGCTATATTTTTTTCGTTGTAATTAATACCGAGTCGTCTGAGTTCCTTTTTGAGAATATCTTTGCCCCTTCGGATATTGCTATTACGCTCTTGTTTACGAAACCATTGCTTTACTTTGGTTTGAGCACTGGCTGTTGTTAGGTATCCTAGGTCTTTGTTCAGCCAGTCTAGGCTGGGGCCACGAGAAATTCTGGCTTTTCGTATTTCGACCACGTCGCCGTCGTTAAGTGGTGTGTTAAGCGCGGCAAGTTTTCCGTTTACTATTGCCCCAACTGCGTTGTGTCCTAGATCAGTGTGTATGCGATAGGCGAAATCAATGGGGGTTGCCCCTGCGGGTAGATCTTTGACATCTCCGTTCGGTGTGTAAACGAATACTTGATCTTGCAAAATATCTGTCTTGATGGTATCCAGATATTCGTCATCACCAGAAAGTTCTCGTTGCCAGTCGAGAAGCTGGCGTAGCCATGACATTTTAGTTTCGAAATTGTCATTACGACGTGCCGTATTTGGCTCTTCTTTGTAGATCCAGTGAGAGGCCACACCACCTTCGGCGATTTCATGCATTTCCTGTGTGCGTATCTGGACCTCAATTGGGTAGCGCCCTGGACCTCGCACAGAGGTATGAAGAGATTGGTACATGTTTTCTTTAGGGCTCGCGATGTAGTCATCAAATTGACCGGGCACCGGTCTCCATTTCGAGTGGACGACACCTAACGCCGCGTAGCAGTCTTCAATACTTTCCGTTATAACTCGTATGGCTATCAAATCGTAGATTTCGTCGAATTTCCGTCCTATACGTTCGTAGCGTTGAAGTTTGTTAAATGTGCTGTATAGGTGCTTTACTCGACCTTCAACTGCACATGAGATGTCGGCATTGTTTAATGGGATCTGTATCGCTTTGACGGCCGCTTCAGTATAGATCTCGCGTTCAGCACGTTTGCGGTTGACTAATCTTGACATTGATTTGTATTGTCGTGGCATTAGATACCGAAATGCTTGATCTTCAAGCTGCCACTTGATGTCACTCATACCGAGGCGATGGGCTAATGGTGAATATATGTCCAGTGTTTCTCGGGAGATGCGTTGTTGTTTCGGCTTTGGCAGATATTGGAGGGTCTGCATATTGTGTAGTCTATCTGCCAACTTAATTAAGACGACTCGTACATCATCTGCCATTGCGACAAGCATTTTCCTAAGGGATGCAGCGCGGGTAGCTTCAGGTTTGGCGATTTGTTTCAGCATGGCGCTGTTCTCTGAAATCATGTCGAGGCGTTTTAATTTTGTGACACCATCCACCAATTTAGCTACATCGTTACCGAAATCTGTTTCGAGTTGTTTAAAACTAATCCCGCAATCTTCGATAACGTCATGTAAAAGAGCAGCTTGAATGGTGGTTGTATCGAGTCGCATTTCTGCAAGTCGCAAGGCAGTGGCAATCGGGTGTTCGATGAAGGGTTCACCAGACTCACGAAGCTGACCTTGATGGGCTTTCGATGCGTAAGTTAGGGCATCTGTGACGGTTGACGCCTTATCCGCGGGAAGGTACGCACTAACTGAATCAAGAAGCGCTTTCGATGAATTACTTTTTTGGGTAATGGTCATTTAAGCTTAACGTTTTGCCTCCTTATTCTAATGCTTTGATGGAATTTAGTCTGCTGGCGGAATCTACCTTCTTTATTCGAGCGGGGAATTTTTATGAGTTTACGGTTTCAAAATAACGAGCAATTTCGTCGCGTTGAAACTTTGGGAATGGTTGTAATTCGCCTTTTTCGATTTTTCGCATTCCTTTTTTATAATCGGTGATTCTGCCTATCATGCTAGCTTCAATTCCTGCTTGACGCAGGGCTCTAATCACTTTTGGAGAACCGTCGGGGTGTGTTGTGATGATGAGTGACCCTGATGCAATTAAGCCCCATGGATCTATACAAAGCGCTTCGCATATGATTTTTGTCTCATCCAATATTAATACTGCATCATCATCGATTACGACCCCGGTGCCTGATGCCCGTGCAAGCTCGTCTATAGCGCCTGCCAGTCCTCCTTCGGTCGGATCATGCATCGCAGTTATTTGTCCTGTTGACATGGCGACATGAGCTGGTTTTACTATTGAAATCCCAGGTGTGTCTAAGAGATTTGCCGCCTTTTTGATCTCATTCTCGGAGACTCCGGCTGCCAATAACTCCTTTTTACACTCTCTAGCGAGAATAGCTGTTCCTTCGATAGCGATACCTGAAGTGAGAATAATATCGTCGCCTGGTTCTGCTGAGGAGGTTTTCACAGTTTCTGAGGGAGCCGCTTCGCCAAGCATTGTGCCTGCAATGATTGGGCGTGTTAGTCCGCCGGTGATTTCGGTATGCCCGCCGATGATTGTCACCCCTAATTCATCAGCGGCCTCGCGCATCTGCTCGAAAATAACTTTGACATTAGAAACTTTTTCGTCTTCAGGCAGAAGAAGTGTGCTAAGGAACCATTTCGGAGTTCCGCCCGAAGCAGCGATATCGTTTGCATTTACTTGAATTGCGTACCATCCGATACGGTCTGTAGCGAAAGTTATCGGGTCGGACTTTGCGATTAACGTGGAACTCCCGAACGAAATAAAAGCAGAATCTTCTCCCACATTTGGACCTAACAAAACTCGTTTTTCCACTGTTCTGAGACCACCCAAAAACCTTTCAAGTAGGTCAGGGGGTAGTTTTCCTGGCCGTAGATGCTTGTCAAATGGCTGGTCTGGCATTGGGGGCGCCCCCTAAGGGCTGGCTTTGGGCAAAGTTGGGATTGGATTACCTGTCAGATAAGGGCCGATGATCTTGCCAACGACTGGTGCTTTAGCTTGTAAACCATTCCAAAAAAGATCGAATGCTTTGTAATTCTTTTCACAAATAAATTCGATTTCATTGGTTCTTCCAGGTGCGTCGAACTCGAGTTTGAATATCGTGTTGCAATTAGTTGCTATTGATAGATCAGTTTCGATGTCGAAAATATTTACGAGGTAATCATGATCTTCAGGGGTCAAAGCTTTTTGGACCTCGAACTTTCCTGAGGAAAAATTTTTTCTGAGCAGAGTTACGCCTTTGGAATCACGTAACTTAGCTTCTTTTGTAATGTTTGTGGTTTCACCAGCTACAGGCGTTATTTCACTGCAACGAATGACAACAGAGTCATCAGCGTTTGAGTGGTACTCCCAAAATTTTTCTCCATCACTTAACAGGTAAAAGAGTCCTGGGTAAGGAGGGTGCCTATTGTCGTAGTACGTTGCCGATTCTGGGCATCCTAGCGAGTCATCGTCCCATTCAGCTGCTCCTACGGAAGACACAAATTGTTTACTGAAATCTATTCCGTGTACTTCAAATAGGCGAGCCATTTCTAGGACATGAGAGCCTGGTGGAAATGGCGTTGGCGTTGGCGTTGGCGTTGGCGTTGGCGTTGGCGTAGGAGGTATTGGTGTTGGAGTTGGCGTCGGCCCAGGAGTGCTAGTTGGAGGGGGAACTGGCGTCACTGTGGGTCGGGCTGTGGCTTTTGGTTGTGCTTGGGAAGTCTCGCCCTTATTGTCTTTTATAAGTGATTCCGTTTCTGACAGTGAGCATGAGACGGCCCACAACGAAATTGCAAGAATTGAAATAGCCGTCAGGTAGATCCGAATTGAACTGCTCAATAACTTACTCTCATTTCATCTATATGGGTGTAAAAATTTTCACTGAGACGGTCGGGAGCGTGACCATATCTGAAAAA
>CEOQ01048979.1_pt1 | contig 16898 bp, 14 predicted proteins | sample 361351 | NCBI WGS metagenome assembly CEOQ01 (sample SAMEA2619907, study PRJEB7988) | marine metagenome | biome: marine biome (ENVO:00000447); feature: deep chlorophyll maximum layer (ENVO:xxxxxxxx); material: "saline water (ENVO:00002010), including plankton (ENVO:xxxxxxxx)" | depth 60 m | reverse complement strand
GTAAGTGTAAAGTTTTTAACTCCTGATCAAGTTAAAGAAATTTGGCCCTTATGTAATACTGAAGATTTAATTGGAGCAATTCAACATCCTGAAGATGGATACATACAACCTGCTGATCTCACTCAAGCTCTTGCAACAGGTGCTAGAAATAAAGGTGCAGAAATTTATAGAAACACAAACGTTATTAATATTAATCAAACTAATACTGGATGGGTAGTTGAAACAGACAAAGGAACAATTGAATGTGAACATGTCATTTCATGTTCAGGAAATTTTGCAAGACAAACAGGCAAGATGGTTGGACTTGATATGCCTGTTATTCCTGTTGAGCATCAATATATTGTCACTGAACCACATCCTGAAATTCAAAAAAGAAAAAAAGAAGGCCTTCCTGAAATGGGTGTTCTTAGAGATAGTGATAGTAGGTGGTATATGAGAGAAGAGGCAGGAGGTTTAATTTTAGGTCCTTATGAAGATGGGGCTCCTTGTTGTTATATTAATGGACCTTCTAACAATTCTGAGTATGAATTATTCCAAGAGGATTTAGATAGACTTGCTCCTCATATAGAAGGAGCAATTCATAGAGTTCCAGCTTTTGGTGAAGTTGGAGTTAAAAAAGTTTATAATGGTGCAATTTGTTACACCCCTGATGGCAACCCTATAGTTGGACCTGCTTGGGGACTTAAAAATTTTTGGATAAATGAAGGTCATAGTTTTGGCATTACCGCTGCTGGAGGAGCAGGTTGGCAGTTAGCAGAATGGATAGTTGATGGAGAACCTACTATTGATATGCTTGGAGTTGAGCCTAGAAGATACGGAGATTATTGTTCAAAGTCATATTTAAAAGAAAAAAATGAGGAAGCTTACAGAAATGTTTTTATAATTCATTATCCAGATGAAGAGAGAGGAGCAGCTAGGCCATTAAGAACAGCACCTTGTTATGACAGGATGAAGAAATTAGGTGCCGTATTTGGTCAGAAGTTTGGTTGGGAAAGGCCCAATTTTTTTGCTACTGATGGAATGAAACAAGAAGATGATTGGTCTTTTAGAAGATCAAATTGGTTTGATGCTGTAGAAAAAGAATGTAAAAATGTAAAAGCAAATGTTGGCCTTCTTGATATGACTGCGTTCGCAAAATGTAGAATAAAAGGCCCTAAAGCAGAAAAATTTTTAGATAATTTAGTTGCAAATAACCTCCCAAAATCGATTGGAAGAATTAATTTATGTCATGCACTAAATACTAAAGGTGGTGTCCATTCAGAATTTACAATAATGAGGGAGGCTGAAGATAGTTTTTATTTAGTTTCTGCAGGAGCATTTCAAAGACTAGATCACGATTGGATACATAAATGGATGCCAGATGATGGTTCGGTCCAATTTGAAAATCTGACAAATAATATTGGTGTTCTTGTTTTATCAGGCCCCAAAGCAAGAGATTTAATATCTAAAGTTTCAAATGACGATTTTTCAAATGAAAATTTTAAATGGTTAAGCTCTAAGATGGTAGATATAGGACTTGCTCCGGTTAATGCAATGAGAGTAAATTTTGTTGGAGAATTAGGATGGGAACTCCATCATCCTATTGAATACCAAAATCATATTTTTGACAAGTTAATGGAATCAGGTGAAGATTTTGGATTAAGACCTTTTGGAATAAGAGCAATGAATAGTTTAAGAGTTGAAAAATCTTATAAATTAGTTGGAACTGAGCTTTCAATAGAATATTCGCCATACGAAAGTGGTTTAGATCGATTTATTCATCCAAATAAAGGAAATTTTGTAGGCTTAGAAGCACTTAATAAGTGGAGAGAAAAAGGTTTTGAAAACAAGTTAGTCACACTTCAAGTTCATGATATCATTGATGCTGATGTTTTAGGAAATAATCCAATTTATGAAAATAATAAAGTCGTAGGTAGGGCTACTGGAGGAGACTTTGGATTTAGACTGGGGATGTCAATAGCTCTTGCAATGGTCAAACCAGAACTAGCTAATGTTGGACAAAATTTGAAAATTGATATACTTGGCAAAATGCATAACGCAACTATTTTAAAAGAAAGTCCATATGACCCTGAAAACAAATTATTAAGAGCATAATGAAAATATTAGTCGCAGTAAAAAGGGTAATCGATTATAATGTTCAAGTAAGAGTTAAAGCTGACAATTCTGGTGTTGAAACTGAAAATGTAAAAATGTCAATGAATCCACCAGATGAAAATGCTGTTGAAGAAGCTCTTCGAATTAAAGAATCTGGCAAAGCTCAAGAAGTTGTTGTGGTTTCTGTTGGAGAAGAAAAGTCAAAAGAAACTATTAGAACAGCTTTAGCTATGGGGGCAGACAGAGGCATTTTTGTAAATACTGAATCAAATATAGAACCGATTTCAGTAGCAAAAATATTACAAAAAATAGTTGAAAAAGAAAATCCTAGTTTAGTATTAATGGGCAAACAAGCAATTGACGATGATTGCAACCAAACAGGTCAAATGTTATCTGCTTTGTTAGGATGGTCGCAAGGAACATTTATTTCCAAGATAGAACTAATTGATAATAAAGCTTCTATTACTCGTGAAATAGATGAGGGTTTAGAAATGTTAAATTTATCATTACCATCAATAGTTACGTGTGATTTGAGACTTAACGAACCTAGATATGCTTCTTTACCAAATATAATGAAAGCTAAAAAAAAACCTATTGATGAGTTAGATAGTAAAGATTTGGGGATTGATACTAAATTAAGAATAAACCTAATAAAAGTTGAAGAGCCTCCAATAAGGAAAAAGGGAATTATAGTTAAAGATGTCGCTGAATTAGTTGAAAAATTAAAGCATGAAGCAAAGGTTATCTGAATGAGTATTTTAGTATTGGCAGAGAATTCTAATGAAGATTTAAAATCTTCAACTTTAAATACTATTTTTGCAGCAAAAAAAGTAAATGATGATATTCATGTTTTAATTACAGGACATGAATGCAACAAAGTTGTTGAAATAGTTTCTAAAATCAAAGAAGTAAAAAAAATATTGCATTTAGATAGTCCTGAATTTGAGAATCCAGTCGCAGAAAATATTGCTCCTGTAGTTGTAAATTTAGCTCAAAATTATTCACACATTTTTGCTCCTGCCTCTACTTACGGAAAAAATATTATGCCTAGAGTAGCAGCATTACTCGATCTTTCACAAGTTAGTGATATAATTAAAATTGAAAGTGAAGATACTTTTGTTAGGCCAATTTATGCAGGAAATGCTTTTGCAACAGTACAATCAACTGAAGATAAAAAAATAGTTACTATTAGACCAACTTCATTTGATTCAGTATCAATTGGCGAGGGAAAAGCAGAAATAGAAAAAATTTCTTTTAATGTAGAAAAATCTCTAGTAAAATTTATAGGAAGAGAAGAATCAAAATCCGATCGTCCAGAATTAGGAACTGCTAGAGTTGTAATATCAGGAGGACGTGGATTGCAAAGTTCTGAAAATTTTTCTATGATAAATGAAATAGCAGATAAATTAAATGCAGCTGTTGGAGCATCACGTGCTGCTGTTGATGCAGGATACGTAAGCAATGATTATCAAGTTGGTCAAACAGGTAAAGTTGTTGTTCCGGATTTATATATTGCTGTAGGAATATCTGGCGCGATTCAACATTTAGCAGGCATGAAAGAGAGTAAAGTAATTGTAGCGATAAATAAAGATGAAGAAGCACCTATCTTTAATGTGGCGGATTATGGTTTATGTGCTGATCTTTTTGAAGCTCTTCCCCAATTATCTTCAGAACTAGATAAATTAAACACTATTCAGAAATAAAAATTTCTAATAAATAATAGAATAATGAAAGATAATATTGAACGAGAGTCAATGGAATATGATGTAGTTATCGTAGGAGCCGGTCCCGCAGGCTTAAGTACTGCAATAAAATTAAAACAATTAAATTCAGAAATTTCTGTTTGTGTTTTAGAAAAAAGTTCTGAAATAGGATCGCATATATTAAGTGGAAATGTGTTTGAAACTAAGGCCTTAGATGAATTAATTCCCAATTGGAAAGAAAAAGATGCTCCAATAAAGACAAAAGTAAGTAAAGAAAAATTTTTATTTCTATCTAAAAAATCTTTTTTAAGTTGGCCGACTTGGTTACTGCCTTCTGTTCAGAAAAATCATGGTAATTATATAATTAGTCTTGCTAATTTATGTAGATGGCTTGGAAAGGAGGCAGAAAACTTAGGAGTGGAAATATTTCCAGGATTTCCCGCTAGTGAAATTTTATATAACGATGATGGTTCTGTGAGAGGAGTTCAAACAGGTGATATGGGCATTGACAAAGAAGGAAACAAAAAAGATAATTTCGAACCTGGCATAGAATTAATAGGGAAAGTGACAGTATTTGCAGAAGGATGTCGAGGACATCTTGGAAAACAATTGATAAAAAAATATAATTTAAGCGAGGGAAAATCTCCACAACAATATGGAATAGGTTTTAAAGAAATTTGGGAAATTGAAGAAAAGAATCATGATGAAGGATTAGTAATGCATACTGTTGGATGGCCTTTAAATAGACATACATATGGCGGTAGCTTTTGTTATCATGCTGAAAATAATCAAATATTCATTGGATATGTCATTGGCTTAGATTATAAAAATCCCCATCTATCTCCATATGATGAATTTCAACAATTTAAAACTCATCCTCAAATAAAAAAAATATTAAAAAATGGTAAGAGAATATCTTATGGAGCAAGAGCTCTAATTGAAGGAGGTTATCAAAGTTTGCCTAAAATGCATATGCCAGGGGCTCTATTAATAGGTTGTGATGCTGGTACTTTAAATATGCCTAAAATTAAAGGATCTCATACAGCTATGAAAAGTGGAATCGTTGCCGCAGAAACTATTTTTGAATTTTTAAAAGAAAAAAAAGAACTTTCAAATTATGAAAATAATTTTACCAAATCATGGGCTTTTAAAGAATTATTTCATGCAAGGAATGTAAAACCTAGTTTTAAATGGGGACTAATTCCTGCAATTTTATTTAGTGGTATAGATCAAATAATTTTTAAAGGAAATTTACCTTTTACATTAAAACACAATCAAGAAGATCATCAAACATTAATAGAAGCCAACAATGCAAAAAAAATTGAATATCCAAAATATGATGGCGTCTTCACTTTTGATAAAACAAGTTCAGTGTATTTAACTGGAACAAATCATAACGATAATCAACCAGTACATTTGCAACTAAAAGATCCCAATTTGCCTGTAAATTTTACCATAAATAAATTTGATGAACCTTCTCAAAGATATTGTCCAGCTGGGGTTTATGAAGTTCAAAGAATTTCAGATTCTAATGATTTTAAATTTATTATTAATTCTCAAAATTGCATACATTGTAAAACATGCGATATTAAAGAACCTTCCCAAAACATTAATTGGGTTACTCCTGAAGGTGGAGGTGGCCCCAATTATGCAAATATGTAATATTTAAAGAATTTTCTTTTATTCAATCTAATTCTTGTTTACTACCTATAAAAATGAAAAATGATTTTTTAGATAGAAATTTAGCATTAGAAGCTGTTAGAGTTACCGAAGCCGCTGCACTTTCTAGCTCTTTACATATGGGTAGAGGAAACGAAAAAGCAGCAGATCAAGCAGCAGTTAATGCAATGAGAAATTTTTTGAATAACTTGGCTATAGACGGAAAAGTGATTATTGGAGAAGGAGAACGTGATAAAGCACCTATGCTTTACATAGGTGAAAAAGTGGGCAAGGGTGGTCCAAAACTAGATATAGCACTTGATCCATTAGAAGGGACTACCATAACTGCTCATGGCGGAGAAAATGCACTATCTGTACTTGCTATGGCTGAAGAAGGAGGCTTTTTACATTCCCCAGATATTTATATGAATAAAATTGCATATGGAAAAAAATATCAAGAACTTGAAATAGATCCAGAGTCACCTCCAAAAGAAATAATAAAAAAATTTTCTGAATACTCAGGTTTAAAAATAGAAAACATAGTGGTTTGTATTTTGGATCGTGACCGTCATAAAGAATTGATTAGTAATGTAAGAAAAATTGGTGCAAGAATAAAGTTAATACCTGATGGAGATGTTAGCGCTGTTATAGCAACTTCTATTGAAGACAGTGGAGTAGATATTTATATGGGCATAGGAGGTTCACCTGAAGGAGTTTTAGCAGCAGCAGCACTTAGATGTATGGGGGGAAAAATATATAGCAAGCTTGTATTTAGTAATAACTCAGAGAAAGAACGAGCAAATACAATGGGGATTAAAGATACTAAAAAAATATATACTACTAATGACTTAGCTTCAGGAGATGTTATGTTTTCTGCAACAGGAGTTACTGATGGGACATTACTTAAAGGGGTATTAATCAAAAATGATATAGCCACTACTCAATCTGTAGTTATGCGATCTAAAAGTAAAACTGTTCGTTATGTAAATGCTAGTCATAACTTAAGAATTAAAAATATTATCAAATAAAAAAAAGAGCAATAAGTTCCTTTTTTTAAGTTTAAATCATTAATAAAATGAAATAAAAGCTTCATAATATTAAACTAATACATATTTATGACTGAAAATAACATAGCTTTTACTTTTGCATCTTCCGAGGTAAATAAATTGAGTCAAAATTTTATAAAGATAGCAGAACTATGTACAGGAAAGTTAAAACTTAAAAACCTGTATGATCAATATTTGCTAGAAAACAATCCTCCTGAAAATTTTTGGCATGATGCACTAAAAAAATTAGAGTTTAATATTATTAGAACTTTTCATTCTAATCAAAAGATACCATCTTCTGGAAGATTAATTGTTATTGCCAACCATGCTTTTGGTGTAGCTGATGGAGTAACTTTATGTTCTCTTATTTCAGAAGTAAGGCAAGATTATAAAATTATTACTCATAAGGTTTTAAGACAAGCTGATGCAGTAAAAGAAAAAATTATTCCACTAGATTTTTCATCTTCAAAAGATGCCATACTTTCAAATATAAAATCAAGAAAAGAAGCTGAAGAAACACTTAACAATAATGGAGTTGTTATAATATTTCCAGCAGGAGCTATTTCAACAAAAGAAAAACTTAAAAGAAAGGAAAAGGCAATAGATAGCGAATGGAAACAATTTGTTTCGAAATTATGTATTAAAACTCAATCTCCTGTATTACCAATGTATTTTGAAGGACAGAATAGCTATCTTTTTCATTTAGCAAATAAAATGGGTCAAACTTTTAGATATTCTTTAATGATGTATGAATTAAAAAGAAAAATAGGAGATACTATCAATATACATATTGGAGAAATTATACCCTTTGATCATTTAAAAGAAATTAGAGACTTAAAAGAAATAACTAAGTTTCTTAGGATAAAAACCTATTCTCTTGATCCAGATAATAAATTATAAATCAATTAATTTGTTTTATATTTTGTAGAGAATACATTATAAAATAATTTTATGCCAGGGTATATAGGTACAAGAGCAAGGAGAAAAAAAAGAAATATTTATTTTCTTTTTTTTACTTTATTATTATTTTTTTTAATATTTTTATTTTTTAATAGTAATTATTTTGTCACATCTCCATCTATTAATATTGAAGAAATTAATTCTAATCTTGAAGATAGAACTGAAGAAATCAAATTATTAAATCAAAAAATAAGTAGTCTAAATAATTTAATTAGTAAGGAAAAAATAGAAAAAAATAAATTTGTAAGCTCTATAAAAAATTTAAATAATGAAAATGAACGGTTACTAAAAGAAATAGATAATTATAAAGAAAATAGTATTTCAATATCAGAAGAAGAAAAAATAAATTTTCAAAATAAAATTAAACAACTAGATGATTTTATTAAAAAATTTAAAAATGAAATAAAAGATTTAAATTTCTTACTTAATGAAAAAAAAGAACAAATTTTTCTTTTAGAAAATCAAATAAAAAATGTAAGCAAAGAAAAAATTGATTTGCAGATGCAAAATGATTTAATTTTAGAAAATATAAAAGAACTTAAATTAATAAATAGAGAGCAAAAAAAATTGATTGAGAAACTTAAAGATTTGACAACCCATCACTAATTAAAGTTTATAAAAAAACTTATGCAGAAGAGTTTTGTTTTTCTGAACTATCTTGAAGAGATGCACTATCTTTTTTTTGACTATCAGATATTTTTTTTACTTTATCAGAAACTTTAATATCTCCTGATATTTTGCCTCCGAGTTTAATATGTAAATTTTGATATTCAATTGATCCTGTAACTGAGCCCTGCTCTTGTATTGTTAATGTTCCTGAAATTTTTAATTCTCCATCTGCTTTACCCCAAATATCTGCATTATCCGTTTTTATATTACCTTTTAAACTGCCAGTGCTCCCAACAATCATGTTATCAGTTTCTAATATTAAGTCCGCAGATCCATCTACTTGAACTTCATCTGCTTGAGTAATTTCTCCTTTAAACTGCACACCTTCTCCAACTACTACTCTTCTTGGACCTTTAGATGGTTTAAAAACATCCAAATCATTATTAGTAGAGCTGTCATTCTTTGATTTTTTTTCAAACATAGTCCTATTTAATCATAATTAATTTATAATATCAAATGTTATTATTATTTATTTTTTTTTCTAAAAATATAGGGTTCTTCAAATTCACCTCTCCAAATACCCATTTTCATTTTTTTTGCGATAAATTCTTCGTCAGTATAATCCTTTGAATAGTAACGATAAGCTACAGCCCATCCATTTTTAACTAACATTTTATTAATATTCAATTTGTTTACATAACAAATGCCAATGTATCTTTTATATCTATCTATCCCTATAATTTGGCAATTAACTGCATTTAAATCTATTAATTTTATTAAATATTTTTTAGATTGTTGACCACATTCCCAATCATTATTTTCATGCTTACAATTTTGATTTAATTCAGGTGCATCAATACCATGTAGTCTAATTTTATTATTTTCTATATGAATTGTATCACCATCAATTATTTTGGCTTTACCTGAAATTATCATTTGATTTTGATTGCTGTAATAAATCAATAAATATAAAAAAAAGATAAAAAAAAATTTAAAAATCAAGATTTTGCGTACCATCTACGATTAAATTATAAACATAATTAGATTGTGATCTATTTACAAAGATATCTAATTCTGGAATTTCTTTTTCATTGTTGTTTCTTACTAAAAGTATAGGCACTTTTACAAATAATGTTTGAGCACATGCTGATTCATTTGATAAATTTTTTTCTAAATCCAAAACTAAAAATTTAGATAACAATTTATATATTTTATTACCTGAAATTTTTATTATAGTTTTATTTTCTGATATATCAGTTACACTTGCATCTTTATTACCAAGTTCATTCTCTAAATCTTGCAACAAATTTTTCTCTTTTTTATTAACTATTATCCATTCATCTGGACTTAACCAAATTATTTTAACTTTTTCATTTTCAGTAAATGTGTTTGGTTTAGTTGGAAGAATTGCCCCAAGGATCTTTTCGCAAGTAGATGTGTGTAAATTATTATTTGGATCAATACGGAGATTAATCTTATTTATAAAAGACACCTCTTGAAATTTTATACCAAAATGATCTTGAATTTGGCTATCTTTTAAATTTTCAATACAATTTTCTCGTATTAAATTCATGCACTTAATCTTTCATTGTTGGGATCTATAAATACAGGATCGCCTATTGTAACTTCTACCGTTTCATTAGGCATTGGAGCATATATCGTTTTTCCTTTTTTCTTTAATCCCTCTTTTACGAGAGCTAAGGCAATAGATCTGCCTAAATTTGGTGAGAAATAACTTGAAGTAATATGCCCAACCATTTCCATTGGAGGTTTTGAAACTTTTTCAACAAGTTGCGCTCCTTCTTCCAAAACCAAATTTGGATTTTTAGTTAATACCCCAACCAATTGTTTTCTATCTTCTCTAACAGTATCACTTCTATAAAGCGCTCTTTTTCCAATAAAATCATATTTTTTCTTACTTACAATCCAACTCATATCTAAATCAATTGGAGTTACAGAACCGTCAGTTTCCTGACCAACAATAACAAACCCTTTTTCCGCTCTAAGCACATGCATTGCTTCAGTACCATAGGGAGTAATATTAAATTCCCTTCCTAGTTCAAAGCATTTTGTCCATAAAGATTTTGCATAGCTCGATGGTACATTAATTTCGAAACATTTTTCTCCTGTAAAACTAATACGCATAACTCTACAATCAATTTCATTTATTTTAATTTTTTTTAAACTCATATGTGGAAAATTTTCATTAGAAAAATCAAAATTTGAACAAAGTTTATTCATAAGTTTAGAAGAGTGTGGCCCATTAATACTAATGGTAGCAAACTGCTCTGTGATTGAAGTTAAATATACTTTAAGTTCTGGCCATTCAGTTTGTAGCCAGTCTTCTAATTTACCCATAACACTTGCAGCGTTTCCAGTAGTAGTTGTCATAACATAATGGTTTTCATCTAACCTACTAGTTACACCATCATCAATTACCATACCATCATCACCCAGCATTATTCCATAGCGACATTTTCCTATTGCTAGTTTAGACCATGAATTGGTATAAACTCTATTAAGAAATTCACTAGCATCTCTACCTTTGATATCTATTTTTCCCAAAGTTGAGGCATCTAATATACCAATGCCATCTCTTGTTGCTTTAACTTCTCTGTTAACAGCTTGATACATATCTTCACCATTGATTGGATAATACCAAGCCCTTTTCCACTGCCCCACATCTTCAAATTTAGCTCCATTCTTAACATGCCATTCATTTATGGGAGTGGTTCTTTCTACATCAAAAAATTCTTTTACATGTCTTCCTGCTAAAGCACCAAAAGTAATTGGTGTATAAGGTAATCTAAAGGTTGTAGTGCCTAGTTTATGAATAGATATATTTGTTAAGCTAGAAATAATACCTAGTGCATTGATATTACTAGTTTTCCCTTGGTCAGTAGCCATACCCGTTGTTGTATATCGTTTTACATGTTCAATTGATTTATATCCTTCTTTTAGAGCTAATTTTATATCTTTAGCAGTTACATCATTTTGAAAATCTACAAACATTTTAGTTTTACCAAAATTAATATTTGAAGGAGTAATCCATAAGTGTTTTATCTTATCATAAAATATTTTTTCAATCTTTGATTCATTAACATAATTAATTTTTTCAATATTTTTCTGAAATCCTAATAATAAGTCTGAAATTTTAAAATAAGTTTCTTCCAAAATTTCATCTAAAGCAAATGTACCATTACAAGATCCAACAGATACTTCATCTTGAAATGATTTATGCGGTATAAAAGTTGCATCCGAATCTCGATAAATTAATTTTCCTTTAGATTGAGAAAACAAATGAATAGTTGGAGTCCATCCTCCAGAAACACAGAGAATATCACACTTAATCTTTCCATGCTTGTCGATTATTTCGTTGGTTACATTATTTATTTTGTGAACAAGAACAGATTTAATTTTTTTTCTACCCCATGTATTAGTAATGATATGATTAAATAAAATATTTATACCAATAGACTTTGCTTCTTTAACAAGATCTCCTTTTGAATTATTTCTAACATCTATTACACTAACTGTAGAAGATTCATTTGCTATTTTAAAGTCTATAGCAGCTTTGTAAGCATAATCATTGTTTGTAAATAAAACCACATTTTTTCCAAGGTTGAGATTACGGTTCAAATAATATCTTGCACTATGAGAAAGCATTATGCCAGGTCTATCATTATTGTGAAAAACTAGAGGTCTTTCAATAGATCCTGTTGCTAAAACTACTTTTTTTGCTCTTATTTTCCATATTATTTGTCTAACATTTTGTTTTTTTAGTTTTTGTGATGCTAATAAATAATTGTGATGCATATAAGCAAAAACTGTCGTGTTTGTAACAATTTTTAGATTAGGATATTTTGCTAGATTTGAATAAATTTCTTTAAACAAATTATTTTGAGCATTAGTTTTTTCTTTATCATTATTTGATGTTCGATCATTATTGATTTCACCTCCAAGAATATTTTTTTGCTCAATTAGTAATACTTTTAAATTTGCCTTGGCTGCTAATTCAGCAGAGTAAATTCCACTAATTCCACCTCCAACAATTAAAACATCACAATGATAATGAAAATGTTCATATTTATCTGGATCATCTTCCTTGGGCGACTTCCCTAATCCTGCTGCTCTTCTAATAAAGTATTCATATTTTTCCCAAAATTTATTAGGCCACATAAAAGTTTTATAATAAAATCCAGCTGGAAAAAAAGGCGCAAGAATATCATTTATTGTGCCAATATCAAAATTTACACTTGGCCAATTATTTTGAGTTTTTGCACTTAACCCATCATAAAGAATTATTTCTGTGACCTTTACATTTGGTTCAGTTTTACTTCCTGTCTCTAATTGAACTATCGCATTAGGTTCTTCGCTTCCACTGCTAATAATTCCTCTTGGTCTGTGATATTTAAAACTTCTTCCAATTACAAATTTTCCATTACGAATAAGAGCTTCAGCAAGGCTCTCTCCTTCATAACCAGAATATTTTTTTCCATCAAAATTAAAAGATATTTTTTTTCTCATTTTATTTTTTTTCAAATGAAGATGATATATTTCCAGATCCAATTTCAGGTTCTCCTGATGGTGTTTCTAATTTATCTTTATTAATATCTGGGGCTTTTTCTCCCATTAAATATATTTTTAAGATTTGGTCTGTTGCTGTATTTCTAACAATATTAAACCATTTACGACAACCATTTACATGATTCCATCTTTCAAATTGAACACCTTTTATGTTCTTACGCATAAACAAGTAATCTGCCCATTGATCATCAGTTAAATCAGGTGGGTTTTTTGGACGTACTATGTGAGCCTCCCCTCCACAACTGAATTCTGATTGATTTCTTTCTCCACAAAATGGGCAATTAATTAAAAACATAATTAATGTGCAACTGCTGCAGCACCATGCTCATCTACTAATTCACCGCTTGAAAAACGATTAATTGTAAAAGGTGCATTTAGTTCATGAGGCTCGTCATTAGCCATAGTATGTGCAAAAACCCAACCTGATCCCGGTGTTGCTTTAAATCCACCAGTACCCCAGCCACAATTAAAATAAAGTCCTTTAATGTGTGTTTTACTTACTATTGGGCTTGCATCAGGACATATATCAACAATACCTCCCCAATGCCTCAACATTTTCATTCTTGAGAAAAGGGGGAATAATTCTACAACTGCAGTAATAGTATCTTCAACAATATTAAATCCACCTCTTTGTGTGTATGAACAATAACCATCAGTACCTGCACCAATTACTAATTCGCCTTTATCAGATTGCGAAACATAAGCATGAATAGTATTAGACATTACGACAGTATCAATAATAGGTTTGACTGGTTCAGATACTAAAGCTTGTAAAGGTCTGCTTTCTAAAGGTAATCTGATATTTACCATATTAGCAATTACACTTGAGTGACCAGCAGCTACAACTCCTATTTTATTTGACTTAATAGTTCCTTTAGTTGTTTCAATTCCAGTGACTTGTCCATTAGTAGTATTAATATTAGTTACTTCACAATTTTGAATAATATCCACACCCATAGCATTTGCACCTCTAGCATATCCCCATGCAACAGCATCATGTCTAGCTGTTCCGGCTCGTCTTTGCAATGTAGCTCCTAAAACTGGATACCTAATATTTGGCGAAGTGTTTATTACTGGACAAAATTTTTTAACTTGATTTGTATTTAACCATTCACAATCAATGTCATTTAAGCGATTTGCATGCCATCTACGCTTTAGTTCTCTAACATCATGAAGAGTATGAGCAACATTCATTACTCCTCTTTGAGAAAACATTACGTTATAATTTAATTCTTGAGACATACCTTCCCAAAGTTTTAAAGCGTGTTCATACAAAGCAGCACTTTGATCCCATAAATAATTTGATCTTATAATTGTTGTATTTCTTCCAGTATTTCCACCTCCTATCCACCCCTTTTCAATCACAGCAATATTTGTTAAGTTATGATTTTTTGCAAGATAATAGGCTGTTGTTAATCCATGACCACCACCTCCAATAATTATAGCATCATATTCTTTTTTAGGTTCTGGAGATCTCCAAGCAGGCTGCCAGTTTTCATGATATGTGAAGGCGTTTTTTATTAATGAAAAAATTGAATACTTTTTTGGTTTTTTTTGCATTTCTGTAGATTATTTTAATTTATAACAGTTTTAGAAAAGACCTTCAATTTCTCCGTTGCTATTGAGATGAATAGAATTAGCAGCAGGTACACTAGGAAGTCCAGGCATAGTCATTATTTCTCCACAAATTACTACTATAAATTCTGCCCCGCTTGAAAGTCTTACCTCTCTAATTGGAATACTGTGATTACTTGGTGCACCTTTAAGGGAAGGATCAGTAGAAAAACTATATTGAGTTTTTGCAACACAAATTGGAAAATCTCCATAACCATTCTCTTCAAATTGTTTCAATTGAGCTCTGATTTTTGCATCAGCTATAACTTCTTTAGCATCATAAATTTTTGTAGCAATATTTTGAATTTTTTCAAAGAGAGGTATTTTTTCATCATATAAAAAATTAAAAGAGTTTTTTTGCTCTACTAAATCAACAACTTTTTTTGCTAGTTCAACAGCTCCATTACCTCCATTTGACCAATGCGTACATGTTATAGCATCTACTTCAATTTTTTTACATTCTTCTTGCAATGCATTCATTTCGTTCACTGTGTCTGCTTCAAAATGATTAATAGCAATAATAACTGGCAAACCAAATTTTTTAATATTATTTACATGGCGTTTTAAATTAGAAATTCCAGATCTAACTGCTTTTTCATTTTCTAAACTTAAATCTTCTTTTTTTATACCACCATGCATTTTAAGAGCTCTTATCGTTGCAACAAGAACTACCCCATCTGGATTTAGCCCAGCTTTTTTACATTTAATATTAAGAAATTTTTCAGCCCCTAAGTCTGCTCCAAAACCTGCTTCAGTTACAACATAATCAGCGATTTTAAGACTTGTTTTAGTTGCAATTACACTGTTACATCCATGTGCAATATTTGCAAATGGACCACCATGAATAATTGCAGGATTGTTTTCAAGAGTTTGAACTAAGTTTGGCATCAATGCTTGTTTTAATAATACTGTCATTGGACCTTGAGCATTTAAATCCTTTGCAAAAATTGGTTTTTTATCGCGTGTATAAGCAATAGTTATATTTCCTAATCTTCTTTCTAAATCTTTAAGATCATTGGCTAGACAAAAGATAGCCATAACTTCTGATGCAACTGTAATATTAAATCCATCAGTTCTCGGGTACCCATTAGATAAACCTCCAAGATTTGCAGTAATTTCTCGTAAAGCTCTATCATTCAGATCCAAACACCTCTTCCAGACTATTCTTCTTGTATCAATTTTTAATTTATTTCCCCAGTAAATATGGTTATCAATTAACGAAGCTAATAAATTATTAGCTGATGTTATTGCATGGAAGTCTCCTGTAAAATGAAGATTAATATGTTCCATTGGAATTACTTGAGCATAACCTCCTCCAGCAGCACCACCTTTCATTCCAAAGCTTGGTCCAAGACTAGGTTCTCTTAAACAAACAACGCTTTTTTTACCTATTTTACAAAGTCCATCATGCAAACCAACAGAAGTTGTTGTTTTTCCTTCTCCTGCAGGGGTTGGAGTTATTGCAGTCACCAAGATCAATTTAGAATTTTTTTTCGGCAACTTGTCTATTGAATTCATATCAATTTTAGCAATATGATGTCCATAAGGACGAAGATCACTTTCAACTAAATTTAATTTGGCAGCAATTTCTTTTATATTAAGCTTTTTTGCTTTTCTTGCGATTTCAATATCTGACATACAATATTATTAAATTTTCTTTTCTATAGACTATTTTTTAGTAGGTTCAAATTCATTATTATCTTTTATATCCAAAGTTGCGTTTAATATTAAATTTAACCACTCAGATGTTTTTTTGATACCTCCAAAAGCATAAAAATGAAGTTTAGATAGTTTTGAGTATTGATTATTTCGTTTATATTCTGCAAGATCTCCAATTAGTTTATCAGGATTTCTAGATGTGGCTAATTTCGTTATATTTAAGGCTTGCTTAGAAAGAAATCTAATGGAGTTTCCAATGCCACAGGTGGTTGCATAACTAATTAGTGTTTTTAATGTTGCTGGTCCAGGAATACCCGCATGTATTTCAAGTTTGTTTTCTAATTTCTCAAGTTCTTTTTCCCACTTGATAAAAGTCTCTGCTTCAAAAAAAAATTGAGTGGCTAGATACATCTTGAAATCGACATTTTGAGAAAAATTATTTTTATCTATTATAGCTTTATCTAATTCATTTTTAGGAATATCAGGGCTACCTTCAGGGTGACCCGCTACTCCAACAGAATTGAAGTTATATTTAGATAGAAAATCAGTTTCAAGAACTTGCATAGATGATTCTATAATTCCTTTTTGATTCCCCCCTCCTCCAATTATGAGTATTTTTTTGCAACCAGCTATTTCTGATAATGAGCCAATATATTTTTCTAAATCAGAAATACTTTCTATTGTTCTTGCTGGTAGGTGTGGTATGGCGTTGAAACCCTCATCAGTTAATTTTTTTGAAGTATTTACAACATTCTCAGGATTTTCATCTGGTAAATAGGTAACATAAACATCATTTTTTTCAGGTAATAATTTAATAAACTCACCATATTTTGAATAAACATTAGGCGTTGTTTCTATTGAGAAATCTTTTATTAATGACTTAATTTGTGTCTCTTTATGATTTATTGTCATTTTATAATTATAATATATTTTTTCTGTAAATGAATAATATCGAATTTACCATAAT
>CEOQ01028797.1_pt1 | contig 16952 bp, 11 predicted proteins | sample 361351 | NCBI WGS metagenome assembly CEOQ01 (sample SAMEA2619907, study PRJEB7988) | marine metagenome | biome: marine biome (ENVO:00000447); feature: deep chlorophyll maximum layer (ENVO:xxxxxxxx); material: "saline water (ENVO:00002010), including plankton (ENVO:xxxxxxxx)" | depth 60 m | reverse complement strand
CATTTTAGCGATTAATATTCTAGGACGGCGTCCTTCGGATTCCTGGAAATTCTCAACTAGTTGGCTTACCGTATTAGTCATCTCATTATCAGCGCCGACTTCGCTGGTATATATGCCGGAAACTGTTTTTACATTAGCGACGTGACGACCATAAATTTCTTCGAGTGCCGAGGTGATTTCACCAACCGTAGCTTTTGCTCTAGCGGCATCAACGGCTAGTTCTAAAAGATTACCTTCATTATTTTCTGCTGCTGCAGTTAGACTCTTCAGCTTTTCTGTGACAGTTATTTCGTTTCTATCTGCTCGGTTACGAGATAATTTCTCTAGTTGCTTATTTCGAACTAACGCGTTATCGACTTTTAAGACGTCAATTTTTGCTTCATTTTGGGCTTGATAGCGGTTTATACCAACGATGACTTGGCGGCCTGAATCAATTCGTGCTTGGGTACGGGCAGCTGCCTCTTCAATCCTCATTTTAGGGATCCCTGCTTCTATAGCTTTTGCCATTCCCCCCAAACCGTCAATTTCATCAATATGCTGCAAAGCCTTTTTAGCAAGATCATGAGTGAGCCGCTCTACATAATAACTGCCGCCCCAAGGATCAATTACATCACAAGTTCCCGTTTCCTGCTGAATGAATAATTGTGTATTGCGCGCAATACGCGCGCTAAAGTCGGTTGGTAATGCCAGCGCCTCGTCGAGGGCATTGGTATGGAGCGACTGTGTATGGCCATGTGTCGCAGCTAGAGCTTCAATACAAGTGCGTGTTACATTATTAAAGACATCCTGAGCAGTAAGGCTCCACCCGCTGGTCTGGCAATGTGTTCGCAATGATAACGACCTGGCATCTTTTGGTTCATACTCCTTAATTAGCTTTGCCCAAATTAGGCGCGCGGCGCGCATTTTTGCAACCTCCATAAAGAAGTTCATACCTATGCCCCAAAAAAATGATAGGCGCGGAGCAAAGCTATCAATTGATAGTCCTGCATCGATCCCTGCTCGAACATACTCTATTCCGTCAGCAATCGTGTAAGCCAACTCTAGATCGGCTGTCGCTCCAGCTTCCTGCATATGATAACCTGAAATACTTATTGAGTTGAACCGAGGCATCTCTGCCGCTGTGTATGCAAAAATATCAGAAATTACACGCATTGAAGGAAGAGGCGGATAAATATAGGTATTGCGAACCATGAATTCCTTTAGAATATCATTTTGTATTGTGCCGGACAGTTTGTGCTTTGGAACACCTTGTTCTTCTGCGGCAACAATAAAAAGTGCCAAAATAGGTAAAACAGCACCATTCATTGTCATTGAGACACTCATTTGATCTAAAGGGATACCGTCGAATAATTGACGCATATCCAGGATAGAATCAATCGCGACGCCTGCCATTCCTACATCGCCGGATACCCTTGGGTGGTCAGAGTCATAACCACGATGAGTTGCCAAGTCAAATGCAACGGATAGGCCTTTTTGACCCGCAGCGAGATTACGGCGATAGAATGCATTCGATTCCTCAGCTGTGGAGTAGCCAGCATACTGCCTCACGGTCCAAGGTTTAGTTGTATACATTGTTGGGTAAGGTCCCCTGACGTAAGGTGGAATACCTGGCCAAGTATGAAGAAAATCGAGACTGTTGATGTCGCTTTCTTCATATAATGTTTTTATGTCTATCCCTTCTGGCGTTTCAAAATAATTGGAATTTAACGCTTTGTCAGATGTATTTAAAGAAGCCGACGATTCATTATCCTTTGATTCAGCATAGAGGGGAGTATTTGCAAAATTTGGTATCGTGCTCATGGTTTAATCAATCCGATTTCTTCCGCTATCTCCTGCAGCGTGTCCAAAATTTTATCTCCAGAGTAAATTAATTTATCTAGTCCTAATTCGTAAAGACTGCTCTCTTCTACCCTTGGTCCACCCGCTAAAACTATCATCTTCGATGTCATAGAACGTAATGAAACTATATTCGACTCTAGGGTTTCTTCGTAAACGCGGTCAGAAGAACAAATAATCAAAAGATCTATATTCTCTTCTTTAATGGTCTTTTCGACCGACGTACTATCACCATCAATTTCCTGCGTTTCGATACCGCCAATAGCCATATAATTTTTAGCAAACACTACCCTAGCTGTGTAATCTGCCGGCTTTCCAAGTCGCACTATTAAACCCCGGGGTCTTCTTCCCTTTTGTTCCAGCCAGCAGTCACTAAGATCTCTTAAAGTTTCAAAATCCTCACTTAGCCTATGCGGCTGAATCGGTTTTATAAACTTAGTTCTTTTGCCTAAAAACCTGACAAGAACGGACAAATCAGCGCCCAAGGCAGCCACTTTATGAATGTTATCAAAATTTCCATTTGGATTTACATCAGCTGGACTTAGGATATTTTTAGTTTCAGCTTTCAATTTTTTTTCAGTCCTAACTAAACCTGGCTCAAGTTTTTCATGAAGGTCTGGAAAGCTTGAAACTCCTGTTACACTATCACGCCGATTGTCTATATTTATTTTCCGTTTTTTCCATGCTTCCTCAACCATTTCATAGATACTTCCGGAGAGAAGCTTTTGACAAAAACCGCCCTCTCTTTCTATCGATTGAAAAATCTGCCAGCTTTTTAGAGCAAAGGTATCTGTTAGATTTTCGACATAGAAGGACCCCCCCGCCGGGTCGGCAACATTGGAAATAAACGATTCTTGCTTGAGGACATTCTGAATGTTGCGTACCACGCGCCTATCAAAACTGCTGGGAGAACCAACAATATGCGTATGCGCAAAAAGGGTTACTGTATCAGCTCCCCCGGCAACCGCGGAGAAACATGCGCAACTAGCTCGCAGCATATTCACAGAGACATCGCGGCCACTCAAAACTCGTTTTGATATATTTGCGTTTAATACTGGACTATTAAACTCAATTAACCCACCACAACTTTCAACAATGCGCCCCCATAAGAGACGGAAAGCCCTTAGTTTTGCAATTGTGTAAAAAACATTTGTTCCTATTGGCACCGTGAAGGAGATTTGCTGCAGCGCCTCATTCAGGCTCAAACCATTTGCCGTCATTGCCCTCAAATATTCTACGGCGATCGCCATAGAAAATGCCAAGTCTTGAGTTTCGGAAACACCTCCTTCGTAGAAAATACTCGTATCTACAAGAAACGATCGCATTGCAGACATATTTACTACTGCCCAGGAAGCCAACTCACAACCAGACGTCAATTCGTCCCTTAAGGAACCAAATGGCTGTCCTGTCTTAGCTAAGTTTCCAAGCGGATCTACACCAAAATTTCCATTAATGACGTCTTTTCCAAACTTATTTTTTTCAAAATAAGCGGCGAAAATTGCTGCAACGGGCAGCGAGGAATGAGATGGCAGCAGTTGAACTTCGATACCCGTTAAATCAATCCCATCGAAAAGCGATTCAACATCAGACAGACAATTTATATCAATTCCTTCTTCACTCGGTATTCCGTCCAGAGGCTTAACAACTAGAGATATTGAACCGACACCTCCATCAAGATCTTCTTTTAACTCTTTATTGCCTTCCCTCACGCTTCGGGAAGAATAATACTGTCCTATCTTCCAAGTTGCTTTTTTCCTGCTGTCGTGCAAGTGCTCTCGTATTTTTGAAATAGCACTATTCTCAGTCGATGATGGATCGAGTAACTTGACTTCATCACGCTGGTAAATCGGTTGCAACGAGAAACCTTCGTATGTTTCACGTTCGTACAGGACGTCTATTGATTTTCCACTTAAGGCAGAATCAACCAGAGTTTCCCAATCCTGACGATTACTAGGTTCGAATCCTTCTAAAAACTTGATGGGCGGTTCATCTTTATCTTTTTTCATTAGAACACTTTAAATACCGAGATTTCATAATTCTTGAAATTTATCCAATTTTTTTAAAAACATGCTAGAAGCTTTTGCAAATATCAGGCTCAGAAATTTAAAAATTTCTGCTTAGAAGAAGAAACCGTCTAATATATCAGCTTCAATCTATCTGACAGGTACTATTTGAACTACAATTTTAATCGTCGTCCCCCTCGCTTGCCAGGCTGGCCACAGGCTTTTGCCCCCGCGGCATAGCTAGAACTGCGACCGTAATTATCAATGCAGCAATCGCGGATAACGTAAACATTAAGGTAAATCCTCCAGAATCATCATACAGCCAGGCAATTGACGGTACAACAGCTGCGGATACAGTAAACGTCAAGACATATTTGACAGAGTAAACCCTACCGCGCCACGTATCAGGGGTGTATCGAGCTATTAAAGTATCATTTATCGGTATTTGCCCAAAAACTAAAACCATTATCACCAAAGATATCAGGACCATTAGCCAGCCGTTTGTAAAAGACGCCAAGTATAAAAATACCGCCTGAGCAGCGACAAATGCTAGAAATATCGGTTTTATTCTATATTTATCTATGGCATTTCCCACAACGATTTGGGTAAAAGCTGCCAAGGCGTAAACGACCGATGCTATGGCACCAACCTCCGTTGAACTCATAGCAAATCCCGATAACGTGTCATCCAAAACTTTCGGTAAGGATACAGTCATAGAATTAAAAATAAAGCCGCCTACGGTTGCTGTAATCGCCACTACCAACAAAACTTTTTGCCAGTTCCTTGATGGATTTACTGATTTTTTGGCGGATGATTTAATTTCTAAATCAGTTGTTTTAACTATCCGTATCCAGCCTAAACCTAGACCAACAGACGCTAAGCCCACCAAAAAAAACGCTTCACGCCAACCGGCGTAGTCGGCAAAAAGTCCAATTGAAAGGGCCGAGGCCGCAACACCCATATTTCCCCAAACACCGTTTACACCCAGGCGTCTGCCCACGTCTCCTCCCCCTTGTGAGACCATCGCCAGGCCCACTGGATGATAAATCGCTGCGAAAACTCCCATTAACGTTAATGAACAAATAAAGTGCCAGATTTCCTGGGATAATCCAATGAAGAACATTGAAACTCCCATACCAATAAAAAACACTGATATCATGAATTCCCTACTTAGACGATCAGCGAGCCATCCCATAGGTAAAGAGCAAATCCCAAAAGCTATAAAGCTACCTGTTGCCAGTCTTAATACATCACCGTATTCGCTAGAAAGATCAACTGCAGCAAGCGCAGCGACAGCTGGAAACATCAGCATGAACAAATGGTCTATGCTATGACCAATGTTCAAGAAGAAAAATCTAGCCTTTGGCATGCATACCCCCGCAACTCATATTCTCTAGAAAGGGAAGCTTACACTAACTTGCCTCAGTTGAAAATATAACCTGGCTAAGCCGAAACATCCGATTGTTTGTTTAACGGCTTATTGAATTTAAGTGGGTATCAGTTTGTTATCGGAGTGGGCATTGTTGGCTGAACACCTTCTGGCTTTCCAATTATTGCAAACATAAGCTGCTCTTCGCGAAACAATCGCTTGGCAACTCGTTTGAGTTGGTGTTCTGTCACTTTGTCGATCAGCTTGGAACGATTGGAAAGATATTCCACTCCCAATCCATATCGCTGCAAGGCAACGAGAAGCCCAGCTATACTCCGAGAGTTTGTAAATTGCAGTCCGTAGGATCCTTTCAGATAGCTTTTTGCGTTTGCCACCTCCTCTTTAGTAGGTCCGTGAATGCTAAATTCTTTCCAAATTTTTCTTAAAAGTTGTATGGATTCTTTTACTTTTCCATTCATCGTTGAGGTGCTGCCGAGTATTAATCCGGAATTCTTCAAGGGGAGTGGGTACGCCGATACGCTGTAAGTCAAACCTCGCTTCTCCCTGATCTCCTCAGTTAACCTAGAACCAAACCCTCCCGAAAGAATTTCAAATAATATCAAAGTGGGAAACCAGTCAGGGTCTGTCCGCAGGATTCCTTCGTGACCAAAAACGACCACCGATTGCGGAATTTCACGCTCAACAATTATTGTTTCCCCATGATTTTGAAAACTGGCATTACTAATTTTTTTTAAGTTTGACCGATCATTTAAACTACCAAAAACTCTATCTATTGCGAGCTTAAGCTGGTCTTCAGATATGTTGCCTACCACCCCCACAATTAAATTATCTTTTGCAAAAAGATCTTTTCTTACTTTCTGCAGGTCGGCATGCGTTATTCTGCCAATGGAGATTTCTGTCCCTTTTTTTGGAAACCCATAGGGATGTGTGCCGAATGCCCCCTTCCACCAAACCCGGCCGATTAGACCATTTGGTTTCTCTTTGACTGAGCGAATACTAGCAATGATTTGATCTTTAACCCGGCTAACTGGCTCAGGGTCAAAACGGGGGTTGTTTATTGCCAAAGCCAGTAAATCTAAAGCAGTATCAAGCGTCTCCGTCAATGTAACCATAGATCCGTCAAAATGGTCTCTAGATGCATTAAATGACATGGATATTGAATTTTCGTTCAGTTTTTTCTGAAACTCTTTTGACGTGAGTTCACCAGCCCCTTCATCCAGAAGTCCAGAAAGTAAGTATACCAAGCCATTTTTTTTAACCGGATCTTGATTCGTACCGCCGCTGAAGGAGAATTTAAGGGTAACAATTGGATTTTTATGGTCTTCAACCAACCATACTTTTATTCCAGACGCAGTATCGATCTGCTTCACATTCAATGCTTTCGCTGAGAAACTCGTGATGATTAAGCAAGCGAAGATCACGAATAACTTTATAGAAATTTCAATGCATGTGTTCATCTTTTACATATCAGCCATTAGTTTTTATTCTTTGGAGTTAGAATAGCGGTAACAGACTGCCGCAGCTTGAATACGTATTCGGCAGCATTTTTTATTTCCCTGCGAGTGACAGCGGCTATGTTCTCAGGCCATTCCTCAATTTGACCCAGTTTTTGCCCGGAGAGCAGTAAATTACCTATTATTCTAGCAGGCGCTGTAACACTATCTCTGGCAAATACCGCTGATCTTCTAAGCCTTGTTTTCGATTTTTCTAATTCTATCTCTGTCACCCCGTAATCTAAGATGCGCTGGATTTCGTTATCGATAGCATCCTCCAATTCAGCAATGGAAACATTACTTTTTGGGCTGGCATAAACCCCAAAAACACTGGGACCTAAATTAGCCGGGCTATACCAGGCACCCACGGAAACAGCTAACTTTTTATTGACGACCAGCTCTTGGTACAATCGGCTTGAAGTACTATTACCCAGAATATCACTAAGCAGCTGAAGTGGGTATGCGTACTCAACCCTATCGAATTGATAGCTGGGTGCTAGATATCGCCGGGTAAATTGAGCTAGTCCAACCTGACTACTCGCCATCAAAATCCGCCTGCCTGCCACGTGGGGCGGCTCCTGGACCCTATTTCTTTTCACTTCGGGGCCGCGGGCGATGGGACCATAATATCGTTCCGCAAGTTTCCTAACGTCATTGGGGTACACATCACCCGCAACAATCAAAACCGCATTATTGGGCACATACCATTTACGATAAAATTCTAGAGCCGACGCGCCATCCAACCGCTTTATTTCATGCTTCCAACCTATAATTGGGATCCTGTATGGATATGCCAAGAACATCGTGCTTGTTACTAATTCCCGCATTTTTGCCTGATCACTATTGTCAGTGCGAGTATTTCGTTCCTCTAATACGACATCTCTTTCAGCTTGCACAGATGCTTCATCTAAAACCAAATTACTCATACGGTCAGATTCAATATCCATTACCAATGCCAAATTATCGGGTGTTACGATTTGGTAATAAGCAGTGTAGTCGTAGCCGGTAAAAGCATTTTCACTGCCTCCATTCTTGGCAATAATTTTTGAGGCCTGTCCAGGGCCATATTTTCTAGTGCCCTTGAACATAAGGTGTTCAAGAAAATGGGCCAATCCAGATTTTCCCTGAGGGTCATCAGCAGATCCGACTTTGTACCATAGCATGTGGGATACAGCCGGCGCCCGATGATCTGATACTACTATGACTTGCAAGCCATTATTTAACGTAAAACTTATAGGATCGAATACTTTAGCAAAACTAGAGTTGGCTTGAGGAAGAGCAATTAATATAGAGAGGAAGACAACGGAAACAAAATTGTGATATCTGCAACTCTTCACTTTGACGTACCTCGAAGACAAATTTGGCAAATATGCTCACTTCACGGCGTGTAAGAATAAGGTAAAAGAACTTTGGCGGAATTCAAGTTATGATAAAATCTATCGAAATAGCTTTTTTATGAAATTACCTTTGCCACGCTCAATAACGGGTGTCTCGCCATCGTTTATTGGCTTTCCTGCATCTTGATTAGACCTGATACGTTTCGATTCTGCTGCAGCATCCAAAAGTGATTCGTTAGCTGATCCACTCGGCCATTTTAAAAGCTTATCGAGAAAACGTTGATCGGCATAGATCAAATCTGCCGCCTCCTCGTTGATAATTTCCCTTATCTGCTTGTTTGCGGAATCAGCGCCCAATAACCTACGCAGATTTTTTTCTCCTGAAGATCCTGTAACACTGCTGTCAGGACCCGTATTCGCACTAGAATTATTTTTAAGAATTACACGCTTTACATCATTCATTTTTGAAACTTTTTGAGCTCGTTCAACTCCCGGAGCTGGAGCTCGCAAGGCGAAGTTGGGCGGCATACTAAGTGGTGCTTGACTTAAAACCGTAAATTCGTCTGGGGCCTGCTTATTTAGCCCCAGCTTCGACCCTATCTCTCCACACCCGGCTAAAAAAGGAACCAAGAGAATAGCTGAAATCAAAATTCGAAAAGTTTTTAATTCCATTTTTTTTTGGCGACGCAATGATGTCTCCCAGAAGTTTTATTTTTCAGTATTTCTTAATACAAAATTTTCATACAAAAAGAAACAAACACCTATCGTGATTGCAGAGTCTGCTATATTAAAGGCTGGCCAATGAAAGCCAAAGGCATGAAAATCCAAAAAATCAATTACTGCGCCATGATTTACCCTGTCGATAATATTCCCTACTGCTCCGCCAATAATCAAACTTAGACTGATTTTTGTTATACCTTTTGGTGCTTTTATTAACCAAATCAGCAGGCAAAATGTTATCAAAAGGGTAATTACTGTTATTATACGTGGCATTAATTCGCCATGATCTGAAAGAATTCCGAAGCTTACGCCTTTGTTCCAGACTGGTACTAGGTTTAAAAATGAACTCACCTCAAGACTAATGTTTGTGAGAAACAAAGCTTCAAAGGCCAAGTATTTGGTGAGTTGATCGACCGCAGTTATTAAGGCCGCAAGAAACAAAGATTTTACGGTCAATCTATGCAGACTTAATTTCGAAACTTTTTTCATGAAGTTCAGCTACCGCCCCTTCGCACCGATTGCATATGGGCTTACCATTTTTTCCCACTTCCGGGAGAATTTTCCAACAGCGTTCACATTTTTCTCCATCCGCCGAACCTTGTACTACTGAGACGCTTGGAATTTCATCAATCCTGAAAGCATTATCAGGACCAACCCCTTCTTCTAAATTCACCCCGGAAGTTATAAAAATATCCTCTGCATCTAGTCCTTGGAAAGCTTCTAATGCATTTTTGTCCATGTAAACAGTGGGGTTTGCCTGCAACGATGAACCAATTGTTTTCTCAGAGCGCTCTAATTCCAAAGCCCCAGTAACAACCTTACGTACATCACGTATAATGGACCATTTAGCAGCTAGAGCTGGATTATTCCAATTTTTTGGTATCTCCGAAAACGTCTCTAGGTGGACCGATTTCTTGGAATTTCCAACCCGGGCCTGCCACGCCTCTTCTGCAGTAAAACAAAGAATAGGAGCCAACCACGTCGTGAGGCACTTAAAGAGAATATCTAATACTGTACGCGTCGAGCGTCTCCTAACCGACATTAAAGAATCACAGTAAAGTACGTCTTTTCTTATATCAAAATAGAAAGCGGACAGATCGACGGAGCAGAAGTTGTGCAATTGTTGAAACAAACTGTGAAAATCAAAATTATCTACATCTCTTCTAATACTTACATCTAATTCGGAAAGTCTGTGAAGAACCCATCTTTCCAATTCCGGCATTAGTTCAAAATCTATTGATTCATCATCGGAAAAATCGCTCAAGTTGCCAATGACGTAGCGCAATGTATTCCGTAATCTTCTGTAGAGGTCTATTTGACGTTTAAGTATTTCAGGACCAATTCTTAGGTCTTCAGAATAGTCTGAACCCACTACCCATAAACGCAAGATATCCGCCCCGTTACGCTCTATGATATCTTGTGGTGCGGTAACATTACCCATTGATTTCGACATTTTTCTGCCGGATTCATCTAACACAAATCCATGGGTTAGTACTGCCTCAAATGGCGCTTTCCCCCGTGTGCCACTGGATTGTAGAAGGGAGGTATGAAACCAGCCTCTGTGCTGATCCGATCCCTCCAGATACAAGGACGCTGGCCACTTTAATTCTGGTCGCGCCTCTAAAACAAACGCATGGGTTGAACCGCTGTCAAACCATACTTCAACTATATCGGTAATCTGTTCGTAATTTCTTGCATCATAATCATCTCCCAGAAATCGCTGCGGGTCACTTGAATACCAAGCGTCAGATCCCTCCGTCTCAAATATCTCGCCTATCCTGTCAATAACTTTCTGATCTTTTAAGGGTTCGCCAGTTTTCTTCTCAATAAATATGGTAATTGGAACACCCCATGCCCTTTGACGCGAAACACACCAATCTGGGCGCTGCTCTATCATGGTTCTTAATCTATTTTTGCCTCTGTCTGGAATGAAGCGAGTTGCGTCTATCGCCTCTAGGGCAACCTCCCTAAGTTCATTATTTTCCATTGAAATGAACCATTGTGGCGTAGTCCGAAATATCAGAGGCGCCTTTGAGCGCCACGAGTGAGGATAGCTATGTGTTAGACGTCCAACTGCCAATAGGGCCCCTGACCCTTTTACTATCATTGCAATTTGATAATTGTCTTTGAGAACATCTAATCCAGCTACTAAAGGAACATGGTCATAAAACTTTCCAGCGTCGTCAACATTGGTCACTACCTCTAACCCATACTTTAAACCTAATTCGAAGTCGTCAGCCCCTGCTCCCGGAGCTATATGAACGAACCCGCTTCCCTGATCCATTGTTACAAAGTCCGCTGGCAACATAGGTACAGTAAAGTTATACCCATCATCTTTTAAGGGATGTGATAATTTAGTTTTGTCAAAGTCTGTCCCGCTAAACGAGGCTAATTTCTTTGTATTCAGGATCCGTGCCGCGGCTTTTACTTCCTCTATTAGTTCATCGCCAACAACAATCTTTTCTCCAACAATTGCTGTACTTTCATCGTCAACATCTACTACCTCATAAACTCCATATCCGTAATCCTCACCATAAGCCACTGCCTTGTTGCCAGGAATCGTCCAAGGTGTGGTCGTCCAAATAATGACCGATGCACCGTCTAGTATGGAGTGCGGCGTTTCTACAATTGGAAATCTCACATGTATTGTCGTAGACTTATGGTCGTGATATTCGACTTCTGCATCAGCTAAAGCGGTTTTTTCAACCGCCGACCAAAGTACGGGTTTTGCGCCCTTGTACAAACCACCATTCATTAAGAATTTTCCAAGTTCTCTCGAGATCTGGGCTTCTGCGTTGAAACTCATCGTTGTGTATGGGTTATCCCATGTACCCGTTACACCAAGGCGTTTGAATTCGGCTGTTTGAACTTTTACCCATTCTTCAGCGAATTCCCTGCATTGCCTTCGGAATTCCAAAATTGGCACGCTATCCTTATCTTGACCTTTCGACCTATATTCCTCTTCTATTTTCCATTCAATAGGAAGGCCATGACAATCCCAGCCTGGGACATAATTGGCATCTTTACCTAACATTTGCTGGGATCTGTTTATCACGTCCTTTAATACTTTGTTTAGCGCATGCCCCATGTGCAGATGACCGTTAGCATAAGGAGGCCCGTCGTGAAGGATAAACTTTTCTTTTCCTTTACGATTGGTACGCAACCTTTTCTCAAGCCCAATCTTTTCCCACTCCGCCAATATCTCTGGCTCTCGTTTTGGCAGCCCTGCTCGCATAGGGAAGCTTGTCTTTGGAAGAAAAATTGTATTTTTGTAGTCTACGGTCATCGCGTTTCCATCAAAATCTGGGCACCTTGCAATTTGCAAGAATATCTCTTGCGCTCTTCGCATCCGCTGCAATTTGGGATTTCAAATCGTCTAATCCTTCAAACTTTAATTCTGGACGTATAAATTCCATAATACACACCGTCAGGCGTTTATCATATAAATCGCGTTCTATGTCGAACAAATTCACTTCAAACAAGGCGCCGCGATCATTAACCGTGGGACGGCGTCCAAAATTTGCAACTCCCGGCAACCATTTTCGCTCGTTTTCTATCTGGACGAACACGGCATAAACTCCGTGGCAGGGCTGCACAAGATCAATCACACGCAGGTTGCAGGTGGGGAAGCCGATTGTTCTTCCTCTTTGATCACCAGCTTCAACCAAGGCAGAAAATGACCATGGCCTGCCTAAGAGCTCAGACGCTCCAACAGGATCGCCTTCTGCCAGGCACTGCCTAACGCGTGTTGAAGAATACACCGCTCCGTCTTTTTCTGCGACTGCAGGTATTATAGTAACACCTATGTCAACTTGCATGGCTAAATTTTCTAATATTTCAGCTGTTCCCCTGCGACGATGGCCGAAGACAAAGTCGTAACCACACACAACGTGCTGCAACCGAAGGTTTTCCTTTAAAACACGAACAACAAAGTCTTCCGCAGACAGCTGTGCAAAACTTTTATCAAATTGAAGTTCAAAAATTAATTCGATGCCTAGTGTTGAAAGAGCTAGTGCTTTGGAAGCACTAGTTGAAAGGCGAAATGGGATACCGTCTGTTTGAAACAAAACTCTTGGATGAGGTTCAAAAGTAAGAATGGACGGCACTGTACCCAGCCTCTTGGCAAGCATTTTTGCTTGTTCAATAATTTTCTGATGACCGAGATGAACCCCATCAAAGTTTCCTACTGCTGCGACAGTATTCCAATCATCTTTATCAATTTCAGAAAGGCTTTTAATAACCCGTATTTCACTAATCATATCAGTCATAATTAAACGTTATGAATCGTCTTTCTTGTATTTCACACGGCAATCCGTGGATTGGTTGTTGTAGAAGTTATAAGAAACGCTTTGCTATACCTATTCATAAGGAAAAAAAAAAGACCTAATACTACCAGAATACTGTTTTGTTTAAAATATTGATTAAAATAGAAATTGTCATAAGCTCAATCCTAAAAAAAATTTTGAAATTTAAAAATAATCTCAATGTATTCACTGATTGGAGGTCCCTGAGTGGAAAACGAAGAAATAACTGATCAAGAAATTGAGAAAGCTGACCGGCATGCAGAAAAAATGGCGAAAAAGAAGGCTGCGCGTAATAAAATTATGGCTACCAAAACAAAAACCGGAGGTCTAATTATTGTTCATACTGGAAAAGGAAAAGGGAAATCTACTGCTGCCTTTGGCATGGTTTGTAGGGCAATAGGACATGGAATGAAAGTAGGAGTAATTCAGTTTGTTAAGGGCAAATGGGAAACAGGTGAAAAAAAAATCCTGGAAGCCTTCAGTGACCAAGTAACAGTTCATACTATGGGCGAGGGCTTCACTTGGGACACGCAAGATCTCAAAAGGGATGTTGCAGCAGCGGATGCCGCTTGGCAACAAGCGAAACTTATGATGCAGGATCCTAGTTATTCGATGATTTTGATGGACGAACTAAACATTGTACTCAGGTATGATTATCTACCGATTGATGAAATAGTAGAAACAGTAAAAAATAAGAGGGAAGATCTGCATATAATTATCACGGGCCGCAACGCTAAAGATAGCCTTCTTGAAATAGCAGATCTCGTCACTGAAATGACAATGATCAAGCATCCGTTTCGTTCGGGTTTCAAAGCTCAAGCAGGTATCGAATTTTAGCTCTTGTTTTCAAAAATCTGCCGTAATCCCTCTTTATAGGAGGGGTATCGAAGATCAACCATTAACTCGTTTTTCAAACGGCTAATAGTTAGAACTTTGCATTCACTATAAAACGAACGAGCCATTTTAGATAATTCGGCGTCTTCAAACGATATCGGTTCAGGTGGTTTGACCTGCAGCAATTCACATGCATATCGAGTGACATCTCCGCTGGCACACGGGTTGCCATCGGCCAAATTATAAATACCTTTGTCTTTCGGTCGCACCATCGATGCAATAATACTCGTGCCTATATCGTCAACATGGATGCGGTTAAAAACCTGACCAGCTTTCTCAATTATTCTGGCTTTCCCCAATATTACCTGGTCTATGGCGCTACGCCCTGGTCCGTAGATACCGGCAATCCGCATAATCTGCACTGAAACTTCGAGATCCTCATATGTTTTAATCCACGCGCTCTCTGCCGCCAGTCTTCTTTGACCTCTTTTGGATGTTGGGGTTGGTTTATCAGTTTCTGAAGCTATTCCCCCAGATCTATCGCCATAGACAGCTGGCGTCGATAGATAGCTCATCCAGGTTAAGCAAGGCGCCTTGCGCAACTCATCCGAATGCAACATCAGCGGAATTTCACCTTTATCGCTGGGTGGAATAGACGCAATGATATGCGTAACATCCGAGAAAATTTTCTCTGGTTCTCTTAATGGAGTTCCCTCATCAAAAACCATTGAGGAAATCCCAATGCTTTCGGCTTCAATTACCTTTTGTTGTGAACGGTTTGTCCCTGATACCTTCCAACCTAAAGCCAAGAGACGTTTTGAGAGCCTAGTGGTTGAATAACCCAGCCCAAATACAAAAAGATGCCCCGGTTTTAAATCATTTGCTATTTTTTCGTCCATTTTTCGTTTCGGCCTACTAAAATCCTCTTTTAAAGTACTTAAAGACATAAAACCATCTAATTGTAACCATTAGAACCCAATAACTTATTATTAATATAGGAACAAATAATACATTCTATTGCCTTCCATCAAAAGAAACGCGAGAATGAAAATGGTTGGGACATGCTAGCCATGACAACCATAAACAGGTCGTTCATTGATAGATCCACTTCGGAGATCAATCGCGGCAAGCTAGAGGAGTAGGTTCTCTCCCATATCTTCTGCCGCTTTTTTTGGAGAACTTATTTTGACAAAAGCTTTTGCCACCTTACTGATGACGCGTAGGCCGACTTTTTATCCAACTCTCTGGCCGAGTCATGATTAAAATAGAATATGAAAAAGATGCTAAAATTATTTACGAACAATCTTTTTCTATTGCTCGTCAAGAGGCGGATTTGAAAGCCTTCAACGAAAAAGAAGCAAAAGTAGCAACCCGAATTGCTCATGCAAGTGGAATGCCTCATGTAACAAGTCAACTTCGGTTCACAAGCGACGCTATTTCGGCCGGCATCTCAGCAATTCTTAAAGGAGCTCCAATAATTTGCGATTGTAATATGGTCAAGGTGGGCATTTCCATGACCGATAAATTACCAGCGAATGAGTTGCTCTGTTTCCTGCATCATCCCGAAGTGGCAAATATAGCCAAACACCAAAAAACAACCCGATCAGCTGCACAGATTGAGCTATGGCAGGAACATGTTAATGGAGCGATCGTTGTTATAGGCAATGCACCTACAGCTCTCTTTAGACTAATAGAAAAGATTTATGAGAAGGATTTTAACCCCGCTTTGGTAATTGGCTTCCCTGTCGGTTTTGTGGGAGCTAGCGAGTCTAAATCATTACTGAACAATTTTAACCCCATAATACAGCACCTCACACTATTGGGAAGGTTAGGTGGAAGCGCAATGGCTGCTGCAGCCTGCAATGCGCTTCTTAAACTCGCTGCGAAAAGTAACGACTATGAATGATGCGGTTTCAGAACCTTGGCTAAGCATCATTGGAATAGGCGAGCGTGGCCTTGATGGCCTAACCAATGAAGCCAAAATAATGATTACTAAAGCAGAAGTAGTCATTGGCGGCAAAAGACACCTATCCTTTTTACCGGAGAGCAAGCAGGAACGGATAAGCTGGCCACATCCAATAAGTGCGCTAGTTGATAAGATCTCGGAGTTCAAAGGCAGAAAAACTTGCGTCTTGGCCACTGGAGACCCTATGTGCTTCGGAATTGGAAGTACTCTTAGTAAAGCATTCTCGGTGCGAGAAATGATTATATTGCCTTCCCCCTCTGCCCTTTCCCTTACATGTGCTCGAATGGGATGGCAATATAAAGACGTCGAGTTGATTACTCTTCACGGGCGACCATTAGCCTCTATAGAGGCCTACTTACAGCCACTGGCCAAATTAGTGGTTTTATCCAATGATGAACATTCACCAAAAGAAGTTGCACATCTTCTACAGAAACGGGGTTTTGGAAATAGTCGGATTACAGTTTGGGAACATATGGACGGCCCCCTTGAACGGTGTTTGGAGGGAATAGCGGGGTCATGGGATGAAAAACCAGGGGCCGCTTTCAATACAATAGCGGTAGAAATTTTGAGTTCACCTGGGACGATTAAGAGGACACGTACCCCAGGCCTAAACGATGATTTGTTCATGAATGATGGAATGTTGACCAAAAAAGAAATAAGAGCCATCACATTATCCGCATTAGAACCTTATCCAGGTGGCCTTTTATGGGATATTGGGGCTGGATCAGGTTCTATTAGTATAGAATGGATGCGCTTAAGCGCCCGATCGATGGCAATTGCAATAGAAAAAAATCCAGCGAGGGCTGCATTGATTATTGAAAATGCCCGTCAACTGGGTGTACCTAACTTGGAAGTTATTAACGATCACGCTCCAGAGTGCCTGAAATCTCTTCCTCGTCCAAATGCAATATTTATAGGAGGCGGAATTACAAAAGAGGCACTTTTTGATCAATGCTGGAATTCACTCCAAGATGGTGGATGTTTAGTATCAAATGTTGTTACTGTCGATGGGGAAGAACTCATTCTACAAAAACAAAAGCAGTTTGGTGGCTCTCTCACCAAAATAGCT
>CEOQ01032996.1_pt1 | contig 16965 bp, 19 predicted proteins | sample 361351 | NCBI WGS metagenome assembly CEOQ01 (sample SAMEA2619907, study PRJEB7988) | marine metagenome | biome: marine biome (ENVO:00000447); feature: deep chlorophyll maximum layer (ENVO:xxxxxxxx); material: "saline water (ENVO:00002010), including plankton (ENVO:xxxxxxxx)" | depth 60 m | reverse complement strand
AACAGTTGGACGACCTAGTTCATCCGAGTGCGTAACAACTAAACCAACGGGTTTATGCAGTGCGATTCGTCTCACTGCATCCTGTAGAGACGTAGGAATCAGTGCATCATCTAAATGAATATCATCTTTGTTTGGGTCGGCTCTAGTCCCAAGGATCGCGATTTCCCCGTTTACCTTGACTCTTCCTGCTCGTATTAAGTCTTCGGATTTTCTGCGGGAGCCGTACCCCGCAGATGAAAGTATTTTCTGCAATCTTTGTTCAGTCATTCTCGGCTCAGTGTGCTTCTAAGAGTTCTTCGACATCTCTAGTCAAATTCAAAGGCAGCGAATGATTGGAGGTCAACGCGCCATCGAGGTCGCTGATAAAACCCTGCGCCATTTGTCGTAAAGTTGCTACAAGGAAAATTGGTTCTCTACGCAATCCTTCCTTACGAATTGCATCAAACAATAATTCTTTTTGAGTTGAATCGATTGTTTCCGACTCATGGCTGGCATAATTTTTCCAAAGGTTCGACATAATCTGCTTGGAATCAAGCTGATAAGAGCAAAACGTAACCGGTGGCCCACGATCCACTTCGGGGACTGCCAAGTGTGCCATTATCCCACTCGTTCGGACATTGGAACGCATCAATTCATGAATAACATCTTGCCAAGTGCCGGTGGGTCCCGAAGGCAGAGCAGGATGCAAATTAAGGAGTGATCTTCTTTCAACGAAAGTACCTGTAAAAATCAACATATAGCCGGCCATGACGCCAATGTCGGCAGGGTACTGCTCTGTGAGATCTAAGATTTCCCTATCAAACCTATAGCGCCACGGCGGTAGCTGAGCCTTGTTCCCGCTTATCGGTTCGCCAGCGGCTTTTCTAAAGCCGACAGACGATTTAGCCACAAGTGGTATGTTGTTTGCCTTCACTATATTCATGAATTCGTCAGTGGCTGGTGACTCGCCTAACTCTCTGTTAACGAAAACGAAAGATATTTTGGCATCCAGAACACCCGCATTGATCGAATCAATCACTGATTGAAACATCGCCTTGGATCCAGAGCCACGGGCTGTGGTATACCAGCCTACATTTAAAGTCATTGCATGTTCTTCTTTACTCCATCGAACATTCTTACTCCTGCGAGATCATCTCCAGTCGGGCCGATGCTGCATCTAAGAGTGATTTACATGCAGAGTTGAGTCTCGCTCCTTCCTCATAAAGTCCGATCGATTCCTCAAGCGATAGACCGCCTACCTCCAGTCTTTCAACAACCACCATCAATTTTTCATATAGTGATTCGAAAGACTCTATTCCTTGTTCATCTAAGACACTCTCTTCTTCTGACAATTCTTACCTCAATCCTTTTGGATAATTCCATCTGCAGTTCCATCTGCCCAATGTATAGAGACCCTATCCTCGTCAGCTAGCTCTGAAAGCCTTTTGATAGGTTCGCCCTCACGTGAAGTCAACGAATAGCCTCGCTCAAGAGTGGCTTGCGGCGATAAGTTAGCTAGCTGCAATTTAGCAGATCGATTCAACGTCCGTAAATCAGAAATTCTCTGACTGCTCGCGACAGTAATCCGGTTATGTATTTGCTCTAGGTTTGCTGCAAACAGGTCTATCTGAGGCATATTTTTATGCATCGAGCTCTGCGCGTGTATGGTCCATTTCAGGCGTTCCTCTATTTCAGCTTTCATTGCCGATGCAGCCCTGCCCAACTTGCTATCAATAATTGTTCTTATTTCGTGCTGGTCCGGTACACAGAGTTCGGCTGCCACAGAGGGGGTAGGTGCTCTCAAGTCAGCCGCCATATCAGTGAGCGTTGTGTCTGTTTCGTGCCCTATCGCGGAAACGATAGGTATTGCCGACCCATGAACTGCACGGACGACTTCTTCTTCGTTGAATACCCACAGATCTTCGACAGACCCTCCGCCCCTCGCGAGTATGGCAACGTCTGCGATTGAAGATATTTCACTATTCGCTTTTTGGAGCCCCGACACTATGCTCTCGATCGCATTCTGTCCTTGCACCAAAACTGGTTCTATTTCCAGTGCCGCCAGAGGCCAGCGCCGTCTTAGTACCGTCTTGATATCCTCAATCACTGCACCAGTGGGACTTGTTATCGCAACAATTTTTTTAGGGAACTTCGGTACCGGTCGTTTTCTCGCTGGGTCGAATAGCCCCTCCAGTTTCAGTTTTTCTTTTCGCCTCTCGTATTCAGCCCAGAGAGGGCCTATCTCACCACTCTCCAAATGCTCCACTATAAATTGCAACTCACCACGTGGACTGTAGAAATTAAAGCTTCCGAATATTAAGACAGAACTATTGTCTTGAACTTTATCGCGGAAAGGGCCATTAGCATTACGGAAAAATGCGCACCTAACAGACGCATCAGCATCCTTAATAGTGAAATAAATATGTCCTGATTTATGCTTAGTTACGCGGCTGAGTTCACCCTGAAGCCATATTTCTGTAAATGCTGCATTCGACTCTATTGCATGTTTTAGAGAAGCCGTCGCGTCGGATACGGAAAGGATCTGGACAGTTGTCATATTGATACTACATACAATATCGCAACACGATCTAAATTTTCGCCCTTTCGAGGTATCTACCATCGTCAGTTGATATCTTTAAAGAGTCACCCGTGTTTACGAAAAGTGGGACCTGCACGGTCAATCCAGTTTCCATGGTGGCTGGCTTGGTGGCACCTTGTGCCGTGTCACCTTTGACCCCTGGATCGGATTGAACAACCTCCAGTATTACTGCCGCAGGAAGTTCGACCCCTAGGGCCTCTTCACCGTATAGGACTACTTGTATCTCATCCCCTTCCTTAAGGAACTTACTATCTTCACCAACAATCTGAGCTGGAACATCAACCTGATCATATGTCTCTGAGTTCATGAAGGTAAAACTATTTGTATCGCCATATAGATACTGCATCTTACGAGTCTCAACTCGTGCTGTAGCCAGTCGATCCCCAGCGTTGAATGTCCGCTCGATAATGTGTCCTCCCCGCAAATCGCGCATTTTCACTCGATAGACGGCAGATTTCTTAGTTTTAACGTGGTTAACTTCCTCCATTTTATATAGAGTCCCATCCAGTTCTACAGTGGATCCCCGCTTAAATTGAGAGGTAGAAATCATTTTACTCTTCTCCTTATTTTCCTGAATACAAATCTTACATCAAGAGACTCGTAGTAGTTCACCGATTCAAGGTTTTTGATGCGCTCGTTAGCGACCACAGCCTGCCATCCCTCAAAACGCACTGATCTTCGATTCTCACTCCACCCCAACCCGGTATATAAATACCTGGTTCTATCGTCATTACCTGCCCTTCTTCGAGCCGGGTACTATGCCCAGGACCTAGTCGAGGCGCTTCATGCACCTCTAAACCAACCCCATGACCTAAACCGTGATTAAAGTATTCCCCATAACCTGCTTCACGAATCACTTCGACCGCAATCGAATGAGCCTCAGAGGCCAACATCCCTACTTCGATCCGCTCTATAGCCATCTCCTGCGCCATTAAAACAATGTCATAGATTCTCAAAAATTTATCACTAACATGTCTCTCTTCGTTTCCTGAAAACCATATCGTCCTTGTCAAATCTGAGGCATAGCTGTCAAGAATTACCCCCATATCAATGACAAGACCGCTGTTAGAGATCAATTGCGAATCACTCGCTCGCCAATGTGGCAGAGCTCCGTTCGAGCCAGAGGCAACGATTGTCGGGAAAGACATGTCTGAAGCACCATTATTCAGCGCATACTGCTGGATAGTCCAAGCGACGTCCTTTTCAGTCCAACCAGTCCGTATCTCTTTTAGTGCGTATTCAAGCGCTGAATCACCTAGTTTCACAGCTCGAGACAACGCATCTATCTCGAAGTCGTCCTTTACGAGACGTAAGTCTTCCAAAATACCTGAGGCTGCAATTAATCGAGGAGCAGATGGACTGTCCATTGCTTCGATCTGCTCCCTCCATTCGGATATCTGATCGACCGTCACATGGTTCGACTCATAACCTGCTTTACCTATTAACAAATCTCGAAGTCGGGTCATATGGAATACCGTATCGGCTCCATTGACTTGGACTAGTTCGAAGTCCGGACACTCGAGTCGTACCTGTTCCCAGTATCGTGAGTCAGCGAAAATATACTGGCTACTTTCTGTGATAACGATCGTCCCTGATGTTCCAGAGAATCCAGAAATCCAATACCGATTGTTTGGTGATGAAACAATCAAACAGTCGAGCTCTTGATCACAAATTTCGGCCCGGACTTTATCCAGTCGTTCTCTAACGGGCTGCTTACTCGGCACTTCTCGACGCCACGAAGTAGTTCAAAGCCGCCTGATAGCCGTATATACCCAAACCAGATATCTGTGCCTCACATACAGCAGAGGAATACGTATGATGCCGGAAGTCTTCTCGGGCATGAATATTTGTAACATGCACCTCGACTGTAGGTACGCCGACCCCACTGATTGCGTCGGCTAACGCGATCGAAGTGTGACCATATCCACCGGGATTCAAAATAATCGCATCACAGTCAGCTCGCCTCTGGATTTCGTCGACTAGTTCGCCTTCAACGTTACTCTGAAAAAAAGTGAGAGCAACATTAAGATCAGAGGCAAGGCGTGACAATAATTCCTCAACATCCTGAAGTGTTGCCGAACCGTATAATTCCGGTTCACGAGTACCCAGTAGGTTTAGATTAGGACCATTGATCACTGCGACCTTCATGATTGAGCCTCACATCAATTGCATAATGCCTCGGTATCGTAAGTCTATTGTACTGAACCCATCAAATTAGTGCGGGTTAGCCAGTATCTCTCGCTCTGCTCAATGCCGAAGATATTTCATCACCACTAGATCGCTTAGACAGGGTTGTGTAAATCTGAGTGGTATCCGGAGAAGAGTGGCCCAACAAATGCTGGACAAGTCTTATATCAGCTCCACTTTCAACAAGGTGGGTCGCAAATGAATGCCTCAGAAGATGGGGATGGATAGATGAAGAAAGCCCGACTTTGATCCCGGCACTTTTGACGAGTCGCTGCACGGATCTCTGAGACAATCTTTTCCCAAACTTATTTAGGAAAAAAGCCGTCTCAGCTCCAGATACCAGAGTCGTCCGTCCGTTCTCTAAATAATTCTGCAGAGCTTCCTTTGCTGGAATACCAAACAGACATATTCGCTCCTTACTTCCCTTGCCTATTACTCTAATCTGCATCTGATTGAAATCAATATCTCGCGTATCAAGACCGACTAACTCGGAAACTCTGACCCCAGTCGCATAGAGAAGTTCAATAATTGCACGGTCACGAATATTGGTTGGTTCGTTTCCAGGTAGTCTAGTCATCAAGACGTCGATATCTGGCTGCTCCAATAGATGGGGAAGTCTTTTAGGATTTTTTGGAGTACGCAAGCTTAATATTGACTGCCCTTTAGAGGGAGTCAATGTTCTACCACTGCTGTCGAGCCAGGTATAGAAACCTCTGATCGTCACAGCTATACGTCGAATCGACGCCGGTGACACCCCTGATTCTTTCATTGCTCTTAGATACGCCCGTACAGTCGGACGCCCTGCATCCTTACATAGAATGGAACGCCTATCCAGATACCTCAGAAACTTCGAGATATCGTTCCTGTAATTACGAATCGTATGACGTGATCTCAGCAAAAGCAGTTCAATATGGACCAGATAGTCGTCCAGATAATCTTTCCCAGTAAACGTTTCTTGACTCACGTCCCTCTCCGAACAATTTGGGCTAATAATCAATTCCTGGCTGTGCCTTGATGCCAGACTGATAAGGGTGTTTAACCTCATTCATTTCAGTTACTGTGTCTGCAAATTCGATGAGTTCCTCACTTGCGTCACGACCGGTCAGGATCACATCAACATCTTTGGGTCGATTAGACAACACGTCAATCACAGCTTGGATTGATAGCCACTGATAATTTATCGGATAGGTAATTTCATCGAGAACAACAAGATCATATTCTTCAGATTCAATGACTGCACGAGCTTGTTCCCATGCTGATTCAGCGAGGGAACGATCGTGTTCGATATCTTCAGACAACCACGTAAAACCGTCCCCCAAGGCCTCCATGTCTATCCCCATCCTCTGGGCCGCAAGCGTTTCACCGTACTTCGAGTCTTTTTTCTTTATGAACTGTAACCAGGCAACTTTCCAGCCCCGGCCCCAGGCACGCATGCTAACGCCAAGTGCTGCCGTGGTTTTACCTTTTCCGTCTCCAGTCATAAGCAATACCAACGGATGATTTTTCGGGAACAGACCTTCCCATTGTGCGGTCGGCTGGTCAATCGGGCCCGACTTGATGATTTCTCGATCGTGAAGAGCCGATCTTCTAGAACCATCAATTTTTTCTTTCATTAGTTCATCATACCGTGGTTATCACTTTGCAAGCCAAACTATTTTATTCGGTTCAAGTTCAATAGCGACCCTCTGTCCAATTGCCCATTGCCCTATACCCACAGAATCAGGGCTAGTAACGACTGATAATTCGATTCCTGAAAATGCAAGCACAACGTTCATCCCCGCTGTGGTTGCCTCATATCTCACAATCGTGGCTCGGCCATTCGCATCTCGCGTTGCATGAATCGCATGAGATGGTAGGGACACCGCCTGATATTCCTCAATACCTGAAGGAGGGAAAAATCGAAATGCCTTAACGAAGTCCTCTATCGGAAACACGTTATGCCCAACTAGTGTGGCAACTGTAGAAGAATTAGGCTTGAGCAAAACTTCTCCGATGGTGCCAAATTGAGTGATTACGCCGTCCACCAATATTGCCAATTTAGAGGCAAGTACTGCAGCTTCACCAACATCATGAGTAACTATTATCGAAGCGGCTTTCGTCTCGTTTAGCGACTCACGAAGAGCCCTCGAGATACTAACCTTGTCCACCGGGTCAATGGCTCCGAAAGGTTCATCAAGAAACAAAAGTTTAGGGGCAAGTGAGAAAGATCTTGCTAGGCTAGCCCTTTGCATTTCACCACCGGATAACTGATGAGGCTTTTTTTTGCTTATTTGGTCAGCACCTAGCCGCTCCAGCCACAGATTGGACTCTCTAGCTGCAGCTTCTTTATCAAATCCTCTTAACCTCATTGCCAGCTTCACATTGTCTCCTATTGGTCTGTCAAGCAAGGTAGGATTTTGAAAAGAAATAGAAGCCATCCGCCTAAATTTCCGTCTATTTGTTCTGCTTACTCTCTGCCCGAAATACTCGATCAGTCCTTCTCTAGAGGGAATAAGAAGGGCTGCCGCTAACAAGAGGCTGGATTTGCCTGAGCCATTGGGTCCTATAACAGCAATGTTTTCATTCTCCAGCACTTCTAGTTTAGGGAACGACAACACCTTGCTGCCCGCTCTTTCGACGCAAATATCTGACATCCGTAGAGCGTATCTTTCTTCCATTACACCCTCTTATTTGCCATACTCTGCACTAAAGTAAGAACGCTAGCTACGACAAACACCATTGAGAGCAGAACCACACCATAGGCTATTGCTTCCTCAAATTGCCCTTTCCCAACCAAAAGGACTGTGGCCGTAGTCAATACGCGGGTTTCACCTGAAAGATTTCCCCCTACCATCATTGCTGCACCGACCTCTGAGATAACCGCTCCAAATCCAGCCATCAGAGCCACAACTAGACTGAGACGAGCTTCATAGCCGAGGATCAAGACGGCCCTATAGGGACTGGCCCCGAGTGAGCGAATTTGCAGAAGCAGTGACTCTGGAAGGGCCATAAGTGATCCTGCAGTGATAGCACTTACCAAAGGGACGGCAATTATACATTGGCTGATGATCATTGCCACGGGGGTGTATATCAAGCCTAGCCCACCCAACGGACCTGAACGCCACAAAAGTACCGCTACGATCAATCCTGCGACTACTGGTGGCATCCCCATACCAGTATTCGCAAAGGCAACCACTGCTGATCTACCTCTAAAAGGAATCAGTGCCATGGCGAAACCAATCGACGCTCCAAGCAAAAAAGAAATGGCCGTAGAAATTGAGCATATGATTGCTGTTCGACCTGCAATTATCCAAACTTCGTCACTACCACCAAAAAGTATGCTGAAGAATTTCGAAAAGACATCGTATATAAGATCCATCATTCACTCTGCCCGTCAGGGTTAGTCGTCAAAAATATAAAATAGCGGCTCACCATATTTACTCACACCGAACCGAGAAATCTCTAACTGAATATCTTCACGAACCAAGAAATCTCTAAATTTCTTTGCACCTATCTCATTAATCTTATGCAGACCTGGGTTCACTATAATGAGACTATAAACATTTACCAGGTCTTCGTTCTGGTCCACATGTACTACCTGATCAGTCCCTCGATTAGTTGCCAGCCATGTACCTTTATCAGAAATTGAATAAGCACCCGTTTGCTGGGCGACCGTAAGAGTTGCACTCATACCTTGACCGGTTGAATAGTACCAATCACGATCGATCGGTGCTTCATTTCTGCCACTACCTCGCCAGAGTGCCTGCTCCTTCTTATGGGTCCCGGAATCATCTCCACGGCTCACGAATCGAGCTCCTTGCCTTGCAATCTTCTCCAAAGCTTCATGTATCCCCAAACCGTTGATATCAGCAGGATCGTCTTTGGGTCCTACTAGCACAAACCAATTCTGCATTATTTTAGTTCTATCTAACCCATAACCCGATTCCATAAAATGCTTTTCAGCCTCCGGTGCGTGGACCAGGAGCAAATCGAGATCCCCTCGCTCAGCCATCTTAAGTGCAGCTCCAGTGCCAGCCGTGACTAACTTAACTTCGTAGCCAGTCTCTCCTTCAAATCGATCAATAAGCATATCCATGAGGCCAGTATTTTCCGTAGAGGTCGTAGTGCCAATCAACAAGGTACTTGATTCAGAAGAACAACTCACCAAAACCGTCAGTAGTGAACAAAAAAATAGGTTAGTAATCAACTTCATATCATATCCAGATGGTAGTAATTGCTGTGGATTGATTCTAAGTATTACAGTGTTTAAATACAGGAATTTTAAAGAATGAAACACCATACAAAAAACACGGGCAGCAAATCAAGAGTCCGGGTGAAAATCTGGGTCGAACATGATGGAAATATGATCATGAGTGACTATCTTGCTGATCTCTTGGTCAAAATTGATGAGACAAATTCCATCAAGAAAGCCGCTGAACTGCTCGACCTCCCCTACAGAACGGCACTAAAAAAAATACAAGAAATTGAAAATTCTGCGAATACTGAAATCGTCTCCACTCGGTCTGGTGGTGCAACGGGTGGAAAATCAAAACTGACGGAATCCGGAAGAGAATTAATAAATAAATTCAACCAAATAAGTAACAAAGTTATGGAATCAGACGGGGAAATATTCGAGCCTAAGTCTGAGTGAGTGGCATATCTATCTTACACTTTGGACAGTCACGAACCTCCCAGGAAGGAATGTCTATGGAAAGAGCCGAAAAAAACGGCACCGGTAGTTCAACAGCTCCATCGGTACGATCTGCAAGAGCCGCAATTGCGACTGTCGTTCCTCCGGCCCTCTCCACAGCCTCAACTGTTTCAACAAGCGAGCCGCCAGTCGTGACAATATCATCCACCACCAGAACTTTTTCACCAGGCTCCAACTTGAAACCTCTCTGAAAAGACCTACCACCCGACTCATCAGGTTCACAAAAAATCCCGCGCAAGCCCAGCTGTCGAGCAACTTCATACGCAAGTAACACCCCCCCAGTAGTAGGCCCGGCGACTGTTTGAGGTGAAAAATTTCTGCCGAAATCAGCCATTAATTTACATACCTGTTCCGTATACGTCGGCCATTGCAGAAGATTAAACTTTTCCAGATATCTATCGCTGTGTCTACCAGAAGTTAACGCAAAATGTCCATCAAGAATCGCGTCGGATTCCTCAAAAATATCAATTACATTCATCACTAGTCCTCTCGCAGTGAGTTAATCCGACGGCTGACCAATCCTAGCTGGAGGCCAATAACGAAAAACGACCTTGCCAAGTATATTTTCTTCGGCCACCGGTCCAAATGTTCTGGAGTCATACGACGCTCCTCTATTGTCACCCAAAACATATACAAAACCATGAGGGATCTGAATCGGGCCCCAAGAATCATAGTTCTTTGCGAACGTATATGGCTCTGGCAAAGGATAGCCATCGACTAATATTTCACCATCACGACTTTCCACAGATTGCCCCCCCACAGCGACCACTCTTTTTATCAGATCATAGTCATTTCCGGACAGACTAGGGAACACCACCACATCTCCCGTACGAACTTCATTGGATAACAAATCAATCTCCAAGAATGCGAGAATATTCGATTTGCTGGATGTCTCATATGCGAGTTTATTGACTACTAGGAATTCATTAGGGGAAAATGTTTGAAGCATTGAATCGCCAGATACTACATAGTTTTGGACCACTAGACGAATGCCAACAAAAATCACTAAAGCCAAGACCAATAATTCACAGGTTTCAATGAGGATTCGAAGTATAGGTTTGAAGTGAACTCTGAATTCGCTGCTTGTCGACTCATTACTAGCCAAAAGATCTGAATCGCCTAAATACTCAGGTAACGGACATTCGTCGATATAACTTTCCGAATCCGTATCGTTTGGAGGCATGAATGTGAGGCCCTTATCGGTTAAAACGTAGTCTAGCAAAGGCAAATAGCCCACGTATCAGTCTAACGAGATTAAACCCTCGCCGAGGTAACGCTGCAAGTTCAGTCACCCTAGCTCGGAAGTCTCTGTTCACCACATACCCGTGCCCTGGCGCACCAATATCTGAAGTCAGGTTGGAAAGCAGTCGAAGCGAAGCAAGATAAAGTGCATCGTCTTCGTTAGCCCTTCTCAAAGGTCTCGCGAGATATTCCTTATGCCCTATAACCAAATCGCCCACGAAAGTCACATCATTTTTCTCTGAAATATAGATCACACTTCCTCGAGTGTGACCGGGCAAAGCAACAGCACGAATTCCGCTCACGGGTCGAGACACACTCCCAGAAGTTGAGGAAACTGGGATATCTATCAGAATTTCATTTATCACTAATTGACCGCCATCGCCAGTCTTACAATCAGCCTCGCCAGCTACGACCGACGCATCAGGATATATTTGTTTCATCCGTTTCAAACCACCGCAATGGTCTCGATGGCGGTGAGTTAGCAATATATAACTAATCGGACCGAGTCGGTTGAGCCTGAGGACTTGGTCTATTTCGGCAGTCAACTCACTGCTGACTCTAACGCCGGTGTCGACAATCGCTGTCCCCTCAGTCCCGAGGTCACAGAGATACACATTGCAGCCTCGGACCGAGTCAAGTCGCCATGTACCCGGCAAAATAGAGTTAGGCATCTGCAACACTTTGAGACAGAATATCCTTGATCGCGGGCACCAAATTTGCCTGAGACACTTTTAAATTTCTATCTGAATCTATCGAGTCTCGTAGGATTCTTATCGTAGCAGATTGCTCGGTCACTTCTTCATCACCTATAACGACAGCGACAAATGCCCCACTGTTATTGGCTGCTCGCATCAATGATTTCATTGATCTACCCCCAACACCGGCTTTGACAGATATTCCATGATCTCTAAGCTCCATTGCAAGCTTTACTGCACTATTATGCCCTTCGCTGCCGAGGGCTATAAAGAAAACGTCGGGTGGTATTACTTCCTGGTCAATTAGACCCTTATCAAGCAGATTAATTAGTATTCGTTCGATACCAGTAGCAAAGCCAACTCCAGGAGTACTCGGGCCTCCTAGTTCCTCTATCAATCCGTCATACCTGCCACCGCCACCAAGTGTCGACTGTCCTGACGCACCAATTGGCTCGAATTCCCAAACTGTGTGCGTATAGTAGTCCAGACCTCGTACTATGGAGTGGTCTATGTCGTACGAAATTCCTAGAGAATCCAGATCACTAGTAACGCGATGGAAATGAGCCTCGTCCCCTTCCGATAAGAAATCAAGTATTTTTGGAGCGCCCTTAATGATCTCCTGATCGGTCATGTCCTTGCTATCGATGATGCGCATTGGATTAGTCTTCAGTCTCCTTTGCGAATCCTGAGACAATTCGGCTTCGAATTCCCTCAGGTACTCTTCCAAAGCCCGCAAGAAATTGCTACGAGACGACTGAGTGCCTATGGAGTTAATACCCAGCCTGATGTCATCAAGACCGAGTGATTTGTAGAGCTTTGATTGCAAGCTGATAACTTCCGCGTCGAGTGATGGATCTTCGGACCCTATCGCCTCTATTCCAAATTGAGTCAGTTGCCTGTATCGTCCAGCTTGCGGGCGATCGTATCGAAAAAATGATCCGAAGTACCACAACCTGACTGGCTGAGGAAGAGATTTCATTCCGTGCTCGATATAAGCCCTACACACACCTGCGGTATTCTCAGGACGGAGCGCGAGTTGTTCGCCACCCCTGTCATCGAACGTATACATCTCCTTTTGTACGAGATCTGAATCATCTCCTACTGTACGGGCAAATACTCCGATATCTTCAACGATTGGCGTGACTATTTCTCTATAGTCAAAGATGCGTGCTACTTCCCGGCAAGCATCGCGCACTGTATTCAAAGCTACTGATTCAGATGGGAGAACATCTCGCATTCCACGTGGCGCCTGCAATATATTTTTATCTCTAGTATCTTTCTCAAATTTCGTGTCATCATCCATGATCAAATGCTAATACCTCACAAGCCAACACTCATCCTGATACAAAAGGTTATAGGGTGTATTGTAAACCGATAGGCTCCGGTCACGGGAAAGTAAAAAAGCTGATGAAGACCAAACGAATATGGGCCAAGCAGGTGGTCGACGACGACTTGGCGGTGTTCAAAGGGGAAAAAGAACCAAATCCTATCGAAGGGACAGCTCTGCTATCTGAAGAAGTGGCCACCTATCTACCATCGGGAAAAATCAAGCTCCTACTAGACACTCTAGAATTTGCGAAAGATGCACATTCCGGACAGAAAAGACTAACTGGCGACGATTACATCACACACCCGATTGCCGTCACACGTATATTGGCTAACTTGAAAATGGACCTTGCCACCCTGCAAGCCGCACTGTTACATGATGTCGTCGAAGACTGCGACGTAACCTTGTCCACTATCGAAAAACATTTCGGGACTGAGGTGGCCCAGCTGGTAGATAGTGCCACAAAGGTCTCTGAAATACAAAGTCGTATCTCTATCCCTAAATCTGAGCCTATCAACGCCGAATGGGAAACTGTGCGAAAGCTATTAACCGCCACCGCCGAAGATATTCGAGTCATAATTATGAAACTTGCAGATCGACTGCACAACATGGAAACCCTAGCTGTACTACCTGAGGATCGCAGAATAGCTATGGCGCGTGAAACCCGAGATATTTATGCTCCACTGGCAGAAAGGCTCGGGACTTGGCGTCTACGGTGGAGACTCGAGGATTTGTCATTTCGTTGGCTAGAACCGATGCTTTACGATGACATTGCAAAGATTGTAGCTGCGCGTCGAGAGGAAAGAGAAATTTCTCTGGTCGAGCTTACGAATGCCGTAGCTGATGCCCTAGAGCTGGCTGAAATCAAGTCAAAAGTATCCGGCCGTGTGAAAAATCTCTTTTCGATATATGAAAAACGAGTTCGATACGAATCTGACGGAAGGAAATTTGACGAAATAAATGATCTCCTCGCGGTCCGTGTGGTCGTGGAGAATATATCTGATTGCTACGCGGTCTTGGGAGTAATTCACAGCAATTGGCAACCCGTTCCGGGAACGTTTGATGATTACATTGCCACTCCAAGAAGATCAGGTTACCGAAGTCTGCATACGTCAGTGGCCGAAGCTGAAACAGGCCCTTTCGAGGTCCAAATACGTACTAAAGAGATGGATGAATCAGCTGAGTTTGGCGTTGCAGCACATGCGGGTTACAAGGGGCTTCAGGATCCAAAACACGATGCCGACTGGTCATGGATCAGAAAGCTACTTAGTTTTCAGCCGGACGATATTGATGATGATTATGTGGAAGCTCTTAAAACTGACTTCCTGTCGGATCAAGTCTATGTTTCCACCCCAAAAGGCGAAGTTTTGGAATTACCGGCTGGAGCTACTCCTCTCGATTTTGCTTATCGGATACACACTGATTTAGGACATACATGCTCAGGAGCTAGAGTAAACGGTCACATCGTGACGCTTAGTACTCAACTACAAAATGGGGACACTGTAGAAATCATTAGAAATCGACAAAGAAATGGCCCGTCCAGAGATTGGATCGATTCAACCAAGGGATTTTTAAGTACATCCCACGCAAAGCAGAAAGTTAGGCAGTGGTTCAGACAGCAAAGTAGGGCCGAAAATAAGAATTATGGAGAGGATCTCTACGCAAGAGCAATGCGTAGGCTTGGATTAGAAGAAGGGGATATCTCAGATGGGTTTCACCAAAACTTAGGTTATGTGTCGTTAGAAGATATGTTTGCTGCCTTAGGTGCCGGTACTCTATCCCAAGACCGACTGAATAATCGCCTGGCAAATTTAATTGACGCAAAGCTTGGGACAGTCCGATCCAGTGCTGTACCCATCCAGGACAATCGAGACAGGGTTAGTGACGCAGGTATTCGTGTACTAGGAGCAACAGGCATCGCAGTAAATATAGCAAAATGTTGTGCGCCTATTCCTGGAGATGTGATAGTGGGATATATAACCCATTCGAGAGGAGTGACTGTGCATCGGACCGGTTGCAGTAATCTCGCAAAAAGAGCAGATTCTACCAGACTGGTGGAGTGTGATTGGGTCATTTCTGATGAGGTATATGCAGCACAGGCGACTATCGAAGCTTGGGATAGAACGGCACTGATCAATGATTTAACGACAGTCCTTGCGGTCGCTGACCTGAATCTGATAGAGATAAACAGCGGTGTCCATCAAGATCGTAAAGTTTTGATATCACTGACGATCGAGACCAAGGGTGGTGGAGAATTCAGTAACGTGCTATCAAAGCTAGAGCAGGTACGCGGGGTAATCGGAGTAAGACGGAAGAACTAGGTTAATCGTTGACGTTCGAGCTGCCCTCGTTGGTCTGACGCTTTTGACGCGGAACGCAGATACCACTGCGCTATTCCAGAAAGAATTAAGAGAAGAAAAATTACAAAACCCGCAGTCACAAACAACGCACCAAACCAAAAGTCTCTGGGATAGATTTGGATCAGCCGATCTGTTTTGGGATCCAGCTGCCACAAGTCATTCGAAAAAAACATTTCGTGGAACTGCAAAAAAAATTGATCAAATAGCAATAGGCTAGAAATGCCTGCAAAGGCAAGAATGATTAGACTTAACATCCCTGACATTCTTGTTTCTTGCGATATGTTCGTTAAAGACTCTTTTTTTTCGAACAGAAAAGAAATGACCAGTCTGACAATGATTAAAAGCAACATAAACTCGTGTAATCTCCAAAGCTTATTCATCAATTCTCGGACATCCACCATATGGTCAATCTCTCTCTGATTGAAAATTTTTATCACTGACCCATCAGAAAGAGTTACTGACGGATCGAGCACCGGCCCAGACCGTCCAAGCAGGTAATTACTAGTCTCTTCGCCAATTACTATCAATTCTGTCGAATCTATTCCAGTCACTATTTCCGCATTGCTGATCGACAAGGCCATTTCGTAGGTGAATGGAGCAGCAACGACTCCTCGTACTACCGAGAGGACGAGAAAAACGGGCAAGCAAAACATAAAGACCAACGATACTAATCTCAGTACTATGTTCATACGCACAGTTTAATTCGGGGAAGAGACAACGATCGACATGACTACTAATCCAATCTCAATTGATAGACTTATCCAAGTTCTGGAAATCAGACTCACAGATCTGGCTATTTTCAATCCCACAGTGGGGAATATCGATCATAGTAGAGATATTACTGTCCTGAATTCGGAATTCAAGGTTGCATCCGAACTAATCAATCTTAATTATGACCCTGCAAAGACTGTAAAAGCCGTAGATTCAGCTTGGTGCAGCAGAAACTGCAAGATCAGTGAGTTGAGTTTTGATGACATCGCATGGTTTCTTCCATACCTCGAGGCAACAGAAAATACACGGTCCCTGGAGGCATTTCAGAAGGTAATACAGTATCTCTTTTCTCCGGAGGGTTGCCCTTGGGACAATGCGCAAACCGCTCAAAGTCTCAGGCACTACCTGATTGAAGAAACATACGAACTAGTGGATGCTATTGATCATGAAAACGAAGCTGAAATCATGGAAGAGATCGGAGATCTGCTAGCTCATATGTTTATGCAAACGGCCATCGCCGAAAAAAATGGATATTTTACGATTCATGATGTCGTACAGTCGGCAAACCAGAAATATGTCCGCAGGCATCCTCATGTCTTCACGGATGAGCAGCAAGCAACAGGTGAGCCTTCGCTCGAGGGCACCTGGGAGGCGATCAAGAAAAAGGAACGTGAACAACGAGATACATCCAGGCAAAGCCAAGAGAGTGCTTTGGAATCGGTTCCTTTTTCCACCCCATCACTTAGCCGATCTCAACAAGTTCTAAGAAGAGCAGACAAAGAAGGTATACACGTTGAATTAGATCCTAACTCCGAATTGCTAACTGACGAAAAACTGTTGTTTTCTAAACTTCTAGAATGCATCGTTGCCGCCAATAGTTTAGACATCGACCTCGAGGAAATTCTGCGCGATTCGGTGACTCGATTTATCTCAGAATTCAAGATAATTGAGACACTCAGCGCCGGTGATATGAGTAGCCTCGGGAAAGACGAAAAAAAGCAGCCTTGGGAGGCAATGACCGATTACAACATGAATATAAATCGAAAAATGTATTAAGATGTCGATGCATAGTACTAAAAGGGGGCCAGGCCAATGACTGCCAGTTCAACCATCACAGCAAAAACACATAGTCCGCAAGATTCAGTCGTTACGTCCGATCGATTTGGAGAAGGATT
>CEOQ01227065.1_pt1 | contig 16989 bp, 13 predicted proteins | sample 361351 | NCBI WGS metagenome assembly CEOQ01 (sample SAMEA2619907, study PRJEB7988) | marine metagenome | biome: marine biome (ENVO:00000447); feature: deep chlorophyll maximum layer (ENVO:xxxxxxxx); material: "saline water (ENVO:00002010), including plankton (ENVO:xxxxxxxx)" | depth 60 m | reverse complement strand
AGAGACCCGTGAATCGGCCAGTCGTGCATATCAATCACCTGTATTTTTCTTTCCACGTGGGGATTTTTTTGAACTAGGGACAGATTTAGATTTAGTCGCTGATTTAGTAGAAGCTTTCTTGGTTTTGGTTAGAGCTATATCAGAAAGATAATCAAATGTCTTACGATTAATTATCAAACGTGCAATAGAGTCCCGTCGCTCTGGGTCCGCAAACAAGGATCTCATATCGTCTGCAGAATCCCCATAATTTGCACATAGAGCTTCAATTTCCTCATCAATTTCAACATCGGGTGCTTCAAATTTTTGCTGTGTTGCTAGGGCTCTTAGCACGTGTGCACGCTTTAACCTGTTCTCAACTTTCGGTCGCGCATCTTCGTGGACTTCTTCGTCACTCATACCTTGCCAAGAAAGGAATTCTTGGTATTCCTCCATGTTAGATATGCGACCAGATTTCGCATTATCCTGCCGTTCATGAACATAATGCTCTACTTCATGTTCAATGATTTGTGGTGAGATTTTAATGGTTGAACCATCAACTAATTTTGTCAGTATCTCGTCTTGATGCTTATTTTTTGCAGCTTGTTCTTCACGGGCAATGAGATCTTCCAAAATCCTTGACCTCAAGTCCTTGATGGTGTCAAATCCCTCTCCAACGCCTTTTGCAAATTCGTCATTAGGCTCAGCAAGCTCTTTTCTTTTTATCGAATGGATTTTTACGTCAAAATTAACAGTTTTTCCTGACAATTCAGCATTCTCAAAGTCCTCAGGAACCTGCACTGTAAATTGGGAATCCTGATCGACAGACAATCCAACAAGCCCTTCGTCTAAGCCTGGTACAGGAAAAGTTGTACCTGGCCGTGGAATATAGTCAGTTGCTTCACTTCTGACTACTTCCTTAGGATCGGAGGAATCTTCAACTATTCCTACTATAGTCAAATTAACTAAATCATCCATACGAACTGAATCTTCAACAGGCTCCCAAACAGCAAGCTCATTACGAAGTTGTTCAATTACAGTATCCACCTGCACATCTTCAACTTTAACTTCATCTAGAGGAACTCTGATTGAAGCAAAATTACCTAGGTCAACCTCTGGTTGCAATGGTACTGTCGCGACAAATTTAGGAGGGTCGAATTGCTCTAGCGATACTGAAGGAACCCCTCCAAGATCAATATTTGCATCTTCAATAGCCTTATTAGTGAATTCTTGGATAATTGTATCCATGGCTTCGTTGAGTAGATAACCACGCCCATATAATTTTTCAACAATTTGACGGGGGGCTTTACCTTTCCGAAATCCCGGAATCGATAAACGACGCACTGACTGCTTATATGCTTGAGTTAAATAGGGCTCAATGTCTTCATTATCAAGCTCTACCGAAACAATTGCCTCACGGGGCTCACGATTTTCTGTAGAAAACTTCACTAGTCAACCTATTCTTAAGGGAATTTTGTTATCCATTTATAGCATGAAAATAGATTTTCTGAAAGGATTTACTCGTAAATCCTAATTTATAAATACCAATCAATCTAGCAACTCCATAGCGAATTGCGATAAAGTTTACATATTAACGAGGAGGGGTTCGTGATTTCTCTCATACGACTGTTACTAAGAGTAGTTTGGCTGGTGCTTATGGTATTAGGAATCAAGAGGGCATTAGAAATTGCTGAGCGTGGAACTGATTCTCTGGCAGAGAAATTAGAATCTGGAGAGGGAGGGCAATTGGAATCATCAATAGCCAGGCTCCACTCAGCTCTACATAGATCAGAATTTAATGAAGATGAAAATCACGTATCCAACTCCTAAGTTAAATCTATTCATATCGGAATTTAATTATTTTGTATAAATCCAATACATGCGGCGAGCTTCGGACTAGTAATATAGGGAATGATGTCACTCTATCTGGATGGGTGCACAAAAGAAGGGATCATGGCGGCCTCATCTTCATTGATTTGCGTGATAGGACTGGATTAGTTCAAGTTGTGTTTCACCCTGAAGAAGGGCCAGAAGCATTCAAAGTTTCAGAAACATTTCGCGCTGAATGGGTAGTCCAAATTCAAGGATATGTTAGGCAACGGCCAGCCGGAACTATTAACCCGAATCTTGGAACAGGTGAAATAGAAATTGTAGCCCATTCAACAAGGGTATTAAATGCATCAAAGACTCCTCCTTTTGATGTGAGCCAGGATGCACAAGTTGATGAACTACTTCGTATGCGTTACAGGTACCTTGATCTTCGTAGGCCATTCATGAGAGACAACCTCCAGCTTCGCCACGAGGTTGTCAAATTCATACGCACCTACCTCGATGCGCAAGACTTCCTTGAAATAGAAACTCCCATACTAATCAAAAGTACGCCTGAGGGGGCAAGAGATTATTTGGTGCCTAGTAGAATTCACCCCGGAAGCTTTTATGCACTACCACAATCACCCCAGCAATTAAAGCAATTACTGATGGTTTCAGGCACAGATCGGTACTTCCAAATTGCAAGGTGCTTTCGTGATGAAGACCCTCGTGCTGATCGTTTACCTGAATTTACGCAATTAGATTTGGAAATGTCTTTTGTCGATAGGGACGACATTGTTGATCTGATGATTGATCTTTACGTAAAGCTAATTCAAGCTGTTAAACCCAATAAAAAAATACCAACCCCCATTCCCCGTTTTTCTTATACAGAGGCTATGGAACGATTTGGTAGTGACAAGCCAGATATTCGTTACGCACTTGAGATATCCGATCTTTCCAACATTGTTGCTAAAAGTGAATTTCAAGTTTTCTCCAAAGTAGTAGGAGCAGGTGGATACGTTAAAGGATTTGCACTCCCTAATATGGCAGATATTCCCCGTAGACAGGCTGATGAATTGATTGAATTAGCCAAGCAATATGGGGCACAAGGACTAGTTACGATTGCTATCGATTCTTCAGTGGAATCAATAGATTCGCTAACCTTGGATAAAGTTCGTACACCTGCACGCGCACTGTCGTTAGAAGAAATTAAACTTATATCCAATCTTTGCAAAGCTTCGCCGGGAGATTTGATTTTGATCGCCGCAGGGGGGAAATTATTAACGGAGACAGTCCTTGGTCAACTTAGAACCACATTAGCTGAAAGGTTAAAGTTAGGAGACCCGGATACTATTGCTCTATGTGTGGTAACCGATTTCCCATTATTTGACTGGAATGAAAATGAACAACGCTGGGACTCCGTGCATCATCCATTCACTGCCCCATTTGATGACTCTTGGGAGGATCTGAGCACGAACCCTGGTAACGCGATATCAAAAGCTTATGATCTGGCTGCAAACGGATACGAATTGGCTGGCGGTAGTATCCGCATACATAATCGTGAAAAACAAGAATTAGTCTTCGAAGTACTTGGTCATAATTCATCAGAGGTAGAATCTCAATTTGGGCATTTACTAGAGGCATTTGAATATGGAGCACCACCTCATGGTGGTTTTGCCGGGGGTATTGATCGTCTAGTAATGATTCTGTCTGATAATGCTGATTCAATAAGAGATACAATTGCGTTCCCAAAGACTCAAGTTGGATCTGATCCTTTGTTTGGATCACCCTCTCAAGTAGATCAGAGGCAATTAAGCGATCTACATTTAAAATTGATTGAAGACGCTAAAGACTAATGTTGCCTGAGCTTACAGTCGCTCAATTTTTACTACTTAGCTCTCTGGGTCTCTCCGTCGGTATAATTGGAGCAATCGTGGGAGTAGGTGGTGGCTTCCTCTTGGTTCCCGCGCTACTTTTTATTTTCCCTGAGGCCAGCCCTGCATCGATAACAAGTATTTCTCTCACAGCTGTATTCTTCAACTCATTATCCGCCAGTATTGGCTATCGAATCAGAAGAAATCAAGATTTCCGTACCGCAGCGCTTCTAATTATTACTGCTGCACCAGCTGCAATCCTAGGTGCCTATATCAATCAGCAAACAGGCAGAGGTCCATTTGAGTTGATATTCGGATTCGCATTAATTTTTGGTGCCGTCTACCTAATAATCAGAAGCATGCTTGAAAATTCGTCTCAAACAGTCTCAGCCACTGGTAAAGCAAGATCCATCATCCAGCGAGATGGTAGAAGCTACGAATATCGGGTCAATGAACCTATCGCAGCAAGTGTCGCGCCTTTAGCTGGATTTGTAGCAGGTTTTTTTGGTATCGGTGGTGGAATCATCAATGTACCATTTATGCTTATAGTCTTACGTATTCCTGCTAATATCGCTGTCGCTACATCACAGCTTGAACTTACTGTCGCTTCAGCAGCAGCCTTGCTTGTTCATGTATTTAGTGGAGTACAAGAATCTAATCAATGGACGATGGCAGCTGTTGTCGGATTTGGCACTTTAATCGGTGCTCAAATAGGCGTACGAATAGCTCCGAAAGTGGGAGGACGGATCGTACTCGGGGTAATCGGATTAGGACTATTAATCGCAGGGACTAGGTTATTAGCCACAAGCTTACTCTAATTTGGCTCAGCAACTTGTGATCCTTGAATCCTTTTCTCTTGGCCTGCCCATTCTTTTTCTCGTAATACGTATTTTTGAATCTTGCCAGTAGCAGTTTTAGGTAAATCTCCAAATTCCACGTACTTCGGGGCCTTAAACCGCGCAATGCGGTCCTTACAAAAGTCGATTATTTCCTGCTCAGTAGATACTGCCCCTACCTTTAGAGAGACGAAGGCTTTGGGAACTTCACCCCATTGCGTATCTGGCACTGCAATAACAGAAACCTCTAGGACGTTTGGGTTTTCCATTATCACCTTTTCGACTTCTTGGCTAGAGATATTCTCTCCCCCTGAGATGATGATATCTTTCGCACGATCTTGAAGTTCAATTTGACCATCAGCGTGCCATACTGCTAAGTCGCCAGAATGAAACCAGCCACCTTCAAATGCCTTGTTAGTAGCATCGGTATCATCAAAATAGCCTGACATAACGCCATTAGAACGCATTAAGACTTCACCCATAGATTTACCGTTACGGGGAACATCATTCATATCAGAGTCGACCACTCGGACACCTGTCGATGCATGAATATAAGGAATACCCTGCTTAGATTTGGCATAGGCTTTCTCATCCGGGCCCATATCTTTCCAAGACTCCTGAGGGACGCAAAGAGTGTAGGGCCCATAAGTTTCTGTCAAACCGTAAAGGTGAATTATGTTAGCTCCCATTGTTTCCATGGTCCTTACAACCTGTGGAGCAGGAGGAGCCCCGCCCGTTGCTATTGTTACTCCTGTTAAATCACGACCCTCTGCAGATGGCGAAGAATACATTCCAGTCAGGACAGTAGGTGCTCCGCACATATTTGTAACTTTATACTCTTCAATAAGCTCATAGATTTTCTGAGGATCCACTCTCCGGAGACACAAGTGCGTACCTGAAGCAGCCGTAACTGCCCATGTATTGCACCATCCATTGCAATGGAACATTGGTAAAGTCCACAAGTAAACACTTTGCCAATTCAATCCTGTTTCTATTATTTCACCCATTGCGTTCAAATAGGCACCTCGCGCATGGTACTGAACCCCTTTAGGCATGCCCGTAGTTCCTGATGTGTAGTTGATCGTAATAGTGTCTAGCTCGGAATCAATTGGATCCCGATGCAGGCCTGAGGGAGCAGATTCGAGGAATTCTTCATACTCATAGCTAGGTATTTCATCAGATTTTGGAAATTCATCAACAACCTGCACGTACGTAGTAATCATAGGTAATTGGTCTCTAATTTGGCTAATCACCGGTGCAAATTCTGAATCAAATACCAAAACTTTAGCCTTAGAATGATTCAAAATATAAGATATTTCCCTAGACGATAGCCTAGTATTGATTGCCACTAAAACTGCACCAATACTCATCGGTCCATAGTGCCCTTCAAGTAAAGGAGGAAGGTTGGGTACTATGAAAGCAACTTTATCGCCTTTAGATATACCAGACTGCTTTAAAGCACCTGCTAGTTTGTTTACTCTCGTCATAAACTCTGCATACGAATATTTTTGGTCGCCATAAATTACGGCCGTCTTATTTGGATATACAAGAGCACTACGCTCTAGAAACGTAAACGGTTCTAAATTTTCATAAAAAGCTGATTGCTGCATATTACCTCCCGGTAAAATGGGATTGTACTAATCAATCGTTACATGTAAAGAGGGCTGCTATGATAAAGAGTAAGAGGAGAAGAAAATGAGTACTATAGATGAACGTTTGGCAGCATTAGGTATTAGCCTCCCAGAGGTAGCTACTCCGGCTGCAAATTATCAGCCATCCGTGAAATCAGGAAATTATTTATTCGTTGCAGGGCAATTACCGAGAAATGAATCCGGCGAGGTTCTAACCGGTAAAGTTGGTGTCGACACTGATGTGGAAACGGCATATCAGGCTGCCCGATCATGCGCACTTTATTCACTTGCAGTCGCAAAACTGGCATTAGGGTCTCTAGATAACATAAAGCGTGCTGTACGAGTAATGGGCCTAGTGAACTCAAGCCCTGATTTCACTATGCATCCCGCTGTGATAAATGGTTTTTCAGACCTTATGGTTGAAGTATTTGGGGAACAAGGTAAGCATGCAAGAGTAGCTTACGGAGTAAGCTCTTTACCTGCAGGTGCAATAGTTGAAGTAGAAACGCTTTACGAAATATAACATCCTTAAATCGCCACCATATATTGCGCTGCCTTCAGAGTATTATCGAGAAGCATAGCAATGGTCATTGGACCAACTCCACCTGGAACGGGTGTTATAGCTGAGGCCTTCAAACTGACGTTGTCGTAATCAACATCCCCAACTAAACGGTATCCAGTTTTCCGTGACGAATCCTCAATACGATTAATACCTACATCAATGACTACAGCTCCATCTTGAATCATGTCTGAAGTAAGAGATAAAGGTTTACCAACAGCCGCGATAACGATATCTGCTTGGAGCGTGAGATCTTTAGTGTTTTTTGTACCGGTATGACAGACTGTAACAGTCGAGTTTGCGCCAATGTTTTTTTGTAAAAGCAGGCAAGCCAAAGGCTTCCCTACAATATTACTTCTCCCCAAAATAACAGTATGTTTACCATCAGGATCGTTGCCGCTTCGTATCAGCATCTGCTGAACTCCTGCTGGCGTCGCAGGAACAAACCTAGGGTTTCCTTCCATTAACAATCCACTACTAATCGGATGTAATCCATCAACGTCTTTACTCGGGCTTATAGTCATGATGACTTCACGTTCGTCAATATGCGAAGGAAGAGGGAGCTGAACCAATATTCCATGAAATCGAATATCTACATTCAATTTTTCAACCAATTCAATCAATTCATCTTGCGATGCCGTTTCAGGAAGAGTAAAAGTTTCGCTAAACATTCCGGCCTCATCGCAGGCTCTTCTTTTATTTCTTACATATACTGCTGATGCTGGATCATTACCTACAAGAACTGCAGCAAGCCCTGGGCGTGTCTGATGTGTTTTTGTAAAATCAGCAGTCCTATTTGCAATTTCAAGCCGAATTTCGGCAGACATTATTTTCCCATCAATAATTGCGGCTACCATATTATTACCTCATTAGTTCCATCATCATAACAAGGATATTTACAATCCTCTAATCCCAAACTGATAACATCATATCTATCATGTAATGATAGGAGATAACTTGCAAAGCATATCGGTCGGAATTGACTTAATTGAAATCAACCGAATTGCAAAAACATTGGAGCGCTTCGGTGATCGCTTCTTACAACGCATTTACACTGAAAGTGAAATCCTCTACTGCCGAAGACGTGCACCGCAGCTTGCTGCACGTTTTGCCGCAAAGGAAGCTGTAATGAAAGCATTGGGTACTGGAGCAAGAGGCGTTGCCTGGAAAGAAATAGAAGTGACACGTAAATCCAGTGGGCAACCTCAGGTTAAATTACATGGTAAGGCGGCAAAAATTGCAGAAAAGCTGAATATTCGCAATATAGCAATTAGCCTTAGTCACTCACGTGAATATGCTACAGCGTCAGTTATAGGCCAAAGCCATGAAAATTGTTAATACAGAACAAATGCGGGAATTAGAATCAATCACTGTTGAATCAGGTGTATCCGCCGATCAGCTCATGGAAAATGCTGGGCTGGCTATCGCAAGATCCGTATCAAATTTACTTGATGGAACACGCGGGAAACGAGTAGTAATCCTAGTTGGTCCGGGAAATAATGGCGGTGATGGAATGGTAGCTGCTAAGTACCTAACGGATTGGGGTGCTGTCGTAACTCTTTACATAACAAGCATCAAAAAACGAGAAGACAAATTTGCTGAATGTTTAGAACGAAGAATTCGTGTCATAGATGCAAAAGAAGATTTTGAGCACTGGCAACTCGCGAATTATGTGTCCTTAGCAGATATTGTTGTCGATGCTGTACTAGGTATCGGAGGTAGACACGAACTCTCCTCCAATCTTAGTTCGATATTTAAAACATTAATAGAGATGGAGCAAACTAAGTACCCGCGTTTATACTTAGCTGTTGATATCCCATCAGGCGTTGATGCCGATACTGGGCGGTGTGATGAAAATGCATTTAATGCAACACATACTCTTGCACTTGGGTGCCCTAAACTAGGTGCTTTTATTTTCCCCGGAGCCTCTAAAGTAGGTCAATTAGAAACCATTCCCATAGGTATTACAGAGGATATCGATCAAAGCATTGCAATTGATTTAGTAGATAGTACATATGTACGTGCAATTCTTCCTCGCAGGAAATCAGATGGGCATAAAGGTACCTATGGCAAGGTCTTAGTTATTGGCGGTAGCAGAGAATATGTCAACGCTCCCACATTAACGGCAGCATCTGCTTATCGAGCAGGCGCTGGATTGGTACAGTCTGCATTGCCGCAGACTGTATATGAGATGTCAGCAACAGGCCTTCCAGAACAAATTTTTCTACCCCTTCCTCAAACAATTGATGGAGGGATTGCAAGCAATGCAGCTGCCATTGTCACTTCGTCTTTGAAGGACTCAGCTTCGACAGTCATTGGGCCAGGCCTTGGAATGAAAAAAGAAACCAAAACTTTTCTGAAATCATTGCTACTAGGTAATGACAATATCGAAAGTACAGTTATCGTTGATGCTGATGCACTTAACATCATTGCGGAAACATATAACTGGGAAGCTCAATTATTATTCAGAGGTATTCTGACTCCCCACCCTAAAGAAATGAGCAGGCTCTTAAAAAGGTCCACCGATGACATACAAGCGGACAGAATCGGTGCGGCGAGCTTTGCAGCAATGAAATGGCAGCAAACCGTAGTCTTAAAAGGAGCACACACTGTAATTGCCTCGCCAAACGGGGATATAGTAATAAGCCCCTTTGCTAACCCTGCCTTATCGACTGCAGGAACAGGCGATATTTTAGCCGGAATAATAGGTGGTTTAGCTGCACAGGGAGTAAATCCTTTTAATGCAGCTGCAGCTGGCGTATTTATACACGGAGAATCTGCGGCACGATGGACTGGTCTTAATGGAGCATCTGGATTGCTAGCTTCGGATCTTTTGAATTTCATACCAAAAGTGATGAATGACTTGAGAAAGTTATAATGTCACTATGCTTCTTGCAATTGACATAGGTAACACAAACATAACTTTAGGTGTTTTTGATAACAGTGAATTAAAAGCAAGCTGGAGGTTGTCGTCAAATTCCTTGAGGCAAAAAGATGAGTACTCCCTACAAATCAGGGATTTACTTCCTTTGAAAGGGTATTCCATAGATGTAATCAAGGATATTGCAATCTGTAGCGTAGTTCCTCCATTGACCACCATTTTTGAGGACGTCTCATTCGATCTTTTTAATATCGAACCTTTGATAGTTGAAGCTGGAACAAAAACAGGTATTCGTATTATGTATGATCGCGCTCAAGATGTCGGTGCTGACAGAGTGGTAGATGCGGCGGCTGCCCTCCATTTTTATGGAGGGCCTGCAATAATCGTTGACCTCGGCACTGCAACCGTTATCGATGCAGTTACAGCAGACGGCAAGTACCTTGGAGGCGCAATATCGATTGGTATTGAGCTAGCAAGGGAAGCGCTAGTCTCAAATACTTCCATGCTAAGAAGGGTTGAATTAACGCCACCCGATGCAACCATTGGCAAAAACACTGCATCATCAATTCAGTCAGGTTTAATTTTTGGTTTTACTGGTCTCATTGAAAAAATGGTTGAACGATTTAAGGAAGAAATGGAAACTCCTGAAGCAAAAGTAATTGGAACTGGTGGCTTAGTTAATTTAATAGCTTCTGAAACTGATATTTTTGACATAGTAGATCAGGATTTAACCCTACGTGGTCTGTATTACATTCACTCTATAAATCCACCAGAAGAGGGCAATGACAAATGAGTGGACCTTTCGAAGGTAAAAATGTCCTACTCGGAATTAGTGGAAGTATTGCTGCGTATAAATCCATTGATGTCGCAAGTAAGCTTACGCAAGCTGGTGCGAACGTAGATGTGATAATGACTTATTCTGCTACGCAGTTCGTTACACCTCTCACTTTCCGCAGCATTACCCATCGACCAGTACACCATGACGTATGGGATATTAATTCACCTGAGGCCGTAGAGCATGTTGCTCTTGCAGAGCGGGGAGATATTTTGATTATTGCTCCAGCAACAGCGCACATGATTGGCAAGCTTGCCCTTGGACTTGCCGAGGACCCGATCAGCATTACTGCCATTGCCACATCTGCCCCACTACTACTAGCACCAGCAATGGATGCGAACATGTGGAGCAATCCCGCAGTGCAAAAAAATATTTCGACGCTTATTGAGCGGGGGGCAACCATAATTGAACCGGAAAAAGGAAGGCTTGCTTCCGGGTTAACAGGAGTTGGTAGGCTTGCAGATACTTCAACAATTATTGGTGAGGCTGCAAAAATCCTCGGTGTGAAAAAAGCCCTGGCAGGCCACCGCATCATAGTGACCGCAGGTGGCACCCAGGAAGCAATCGACCCGGTCAGGGTAATAACAAATCACTCATCGGGGAAAATGGGTTATGCAATTGCAGAGGCGGGGCGGGACCTTGGTGCAGAAGTAATCCTGATTACTGCTCCTACTGCCTTAGACCTACCATCAGGAATAACGACTATAAAAGTTAAAAGCACATCAGATATGCATAAAGCTGTTACCGATGCTTCAGGAAATGCAGATGCCATCATTATGGCTGCAGCTGTGGCTGATTTTCGGCCTGCAAAAACCAAACAGCAGAAAATGAAAAAATCCTCCAAGCAGGATCAGTCTTCTATAGACCTGGAACAGACTGAGGACATTATTTCGAATGTGTCAAAAAATTTAATCCGAGTAGCTTTCGCAGCTGAAACAGAAAATCTCCTTGAGAATGCCAAAGCCAAGCTCGAAAAGAAGCAGGTTGATCTCGTTGTAGCAAATGATGTCAGCTCGGAAGGGTCCGGCTTTGGATCAGATGCCAACAAAGTATGGATCCTCGATGCAAACGGAGTAGAAGACTTACCACTGATGCCCAAATACGAAGTTGCACTAGCAATTCTTCATAAAGTGGCCAACCTCCTGGCATCAAAATGACTATTCTCTAAGTTTTACTACTTGCAATAACAGAAGCAGCCGAACGGGTTCATTTCCAATTCTATTTGCTTGATTGATTCGTGTTCCGCAAAAACATGAGCACGACCAAGAGTATCAAGGAAAACCCTGCAATATCGATCAAGAACACGCTCCTTAATCCCAGAGTGAAAACGGCGAAACCTCCGACAAGTGGACCAATAGCTACTCCCACTGCATGTGAGAATTGGGCTGCGCCAAATGCAGCCCCATGTTGCCCAGCAGGCGATCGCATGGCGATCAACCCATTCACCATTCCACCAAGTCCTCCAGCAAATAGGGATGTGGAAAGTAATCCAAATGACAAAACCCAATAACCTTGAGCAAAGTATGGAATTAGGCTGCACAACGATGCTGCCACAGCAGCAAAAATAAGCATTCTTTGTATTCCAAATTTCCCAGCCAAGAACCCCATCAATAAGGATGAAATCGCTGCCCCCATTCCCATAACGGTAAACACTATTCCTGATGCTGTTCCAGAACCAGAGCCGCCTTCTACTGATTCAACAAGACCAGGAATTGCAGGTTGGATCACCAAATTTGTAGCAAGTACGAGAAGAATCACGACGTATAAGGGAAGCATGGTTCTGGAAGAACTTAAGCGCCACATATCAATGAAAGACTGCAATGTTCCGCCAGGTATATTCGGTCGATGGAAGTCTTCTTTCACTACAAGAATCACGAGTAACCCCGAAAGCCAAAGGGCTATTCCAGTAGCAAAGAATGCTTGGGTCATGCCAAATGCATCGTAGATAATTCCGCCAAATAGTGGCCCTAATGCTATACCCAAAAATAGTGCAGATTGGATAGCTCCTGAGGCAAAAGGCAATTTTTCTCTAGGGGTATGAGCCGCTACGAGAGCCATTATCGTTGGCACTACTCCGCTCGTAGCACCGACAAAAAATCGTGAGACCAGTAACTGCATGGGAGTTTCGGCAAATCCTGAAATAGTTAAGAAAAATCCCCCAAGGAACATTGCTCTGATAATATTCAGTTTACGACCATACTTATCTCCTATAATCCCCCAGATAGGACTGAATATTCCCATTCCTACCCCAAAAACCCAACCGGCCGTTCCTGCCCAAAAAGCCGCGCTTTCTGCAGAAAAGCCACCAATCTCTTCAAAGAAAATAGGGTAAAATGGAAATGTGAATGAAAATCCTAATGTGGTGCCTACTTGGGCAATCCACAATACGATCAAATTTCGTTTCCATGAAAGTTTTGAAGATGAAGCATTAGGAGTCACTCAGCTATCGTAGCAGAGTAATATCCAAAGGCCTATCTAATTGACCGCTAATGTAGGTCCCAATAACATGATTACCTGATTATTATCGGAGTTCCCAATATGTCGACTGCAGATTCATCTGAACAATCTTCTACTGCCTACAATCCCAAAGAGGTTGAGGGGCGCTTGTATGAATGGTGGGAAAAACAAGGTTACTTTAAAGCTTTTCCTGACCCAGATAAAAAACCATTTACCATCATCATGCCCCCTCCAAATGTCACTGGTGAACTGCATTTAGGGCATGCAATGACTGCAGCAATCCAAGACATTCTAACTCGGTATCACAGAATGTCTGGAGATATGGCTCTCTACCTACCTGGTACAGACCATGCAGGAATTGCCACTCAGGTTGTTGTGGAACGAGAGCTTCAAAAACAAAACTTAAGCCGCCATGACGTTGGACGTGAAAAATTCCTTGAGATGGTCTGGGATTGGGTTAAGAAAACCGGAGACAAAATAGACAATCAACATAGGAGGCTTGGAGCCTCATGCGATTGGACCCGGAAAACATTTACTCTCGATGATGGACCTGCAGAGGCGGTCAGGGCTACATTCAAAAATCTCTATGATGAAGGATTAATTTATCGCAGCGAAAGAATGATAAATTGGTGCGTTAGTTGTCACACAGCTTTATCTGACTTGGAAGTAGAATACGCAGAGGAAGACGGTAATCTTTACAATATCAAATACCCATATCAAGACGGATCTGGTCATGTAATTGTTGCTACGACACGACCAGAGACATTACTGGGTGATACGGCCGTAGCCGTTCACCCTGATGATGATAGGTACAAGGGTTCAGTTGGTAAAACCTTAAATCTTCCTATTCTCAATCGACCAATTCCTATCATTGCAGATTTTTCCGTTTCTACAGAATTTGGCACCGGCGCTGTGAAAATTACACCAGGGCATGACCCTAATGACTTCGAAACAGGAGAACGGCATAACCTAAGTATTATCAATATCCTGAATTCCGATGGCAGCTTAAATGAAAACGCAGGACCATTCGAAGGTATTGATAGGATTGAGGCACGGAAATTGGTTGTTTCCCAACTAGAAGCTGAAGGATATCTCGAAAGTATTAATCCTCATCCTCATTCAGTAGGGCACTGTCAGCGTAGTAACGATATCGTAGAGCCAATAGTTTCACTCCAATGGTTTGTAAAGATCCAACCACTGGCAAGACCTGCTTTAGATGCGGTCAACGAAGGGTTTATCAAAATAATCCCGGAACGTTTTGTGAAGGTATATTCAAACTGGATGGAAAACATTCGCGACTGGTGTATCTCACGTCAGCTCTGGTGGGGGCACCGAATACCTGTTTGGTATTGTAATGATTGCAACCATCAAAATGTTGAAATCGAAGAACCCCAAAGTTGCGAGAAATGTGCATCCAAAAATCTCAAGCAAGACGAGGATGTTCTGGACACCTGGTTTTCTTCCGGACTTTGGCCACATTCCACACTTGGTTGGCCTAGCCGACAAGATGATTTGGATTATTTTTATCCCACCTCTGTAATGGAAACTGGGTACGACATACTTTTCTTCTGGGTTGCAAGAATGGTGATGTTAGGCATCAAAAATGTGGGGGATATACCTTTTAACATCGTTTATCTCCATGGGCTTGTCCGAGATGAATCAGGTCAAAAAATGAGTAAAACCAAAGGTAATGTTCGTGACCCTCTGGATGTGATTGATCAATATGGGACTGACGCTCTAAGGTTTGCACTGACTACAGGGACAGCTCCCGGTAACGACACGCGCTTCAGTGATGAAAAACTTGAGGCAGCACGTAATTTTGCCAATAAACTTTGGAATATAGGGAGATTTGTTATTCGCGAATTAGAAGATGCTTCCAATCTTGATGGTTGGAATAGCGCTCCTCCCCGAACAAACCATCAGGATAGATGGATACTTTCAAAAGCTCAGCAGACAGCATGTGATGTGAACGATCTAATTGAAGACTTTCAATTAGGTGAAGCAGAGCGTGTCCTCTATGATTTTATTTGGAATGATTTTGCAGACTGGTATATAGAACTTGCAAAAATTCGATTACGTACAGGTGACGAAGAGCCAAGGAAGGTATTAGGACACGTTCTGGAACGCGTTCTTCGTCTACTACATCCGTTCATGCCTTTTGTTACAGAAGAGATATGGCAAAAACTCTTATCGATACTACCAAACGAAGCCAATTTACCTGCGTCAATAATGATTGCGTCATACCCTAACCCCAAGGCCCGGCTGTCAAATGAAGAGTTAGAAAAAAGGCGCTTAGATGAACAGGATTCAGTGAACCTGATCGAGGTATTGATAGAGCTAATCAGAGCAATCAGAAATATTCGTGCAGAATTTAAAATTGATCCAAGAACATTGATTAATGCCAATATAATTAGCGGAGATAGTATTCAAAATTTACCTGATCAGTCTGATGCAATCAAAGCACTTGCCCGATTGGATAGTCTCTCGTTTAGTCCAAATGAAGCGAGCAATACTATCAAATTAGTTATTAGAGATATATTAGTTACACTGGATCTAGGCTCCTCCGTCGACATACAAGAAGAGCTCAATCGGATACAGAACGAAATATCAGAATTGCAAAACTACGCGACCTCTATCAAGAAACGCTTGAGTAATGATCAATTCATTTCCAAGGCACCAGCAGAGGTAGTGGATAAGGAGAAATCAAGATTGGAAGAAGCCAATGTAAAATTAAAACGGCTTCAGGAGCTTCAAGACAATCTTCTAAATGCTTAGACCAAACTATTTCCCAATAAAACCAATCAATAAATTAAAATTCTCTATGTGTAGAGGATGAAGTTCTTTCCATCCCAAAATAGCGTAACTGGTGGGTTGCGAATTGAACTAGTTATCATCCTTGGCGGCCTTATTGCAGCGGCGCATGCATCCATGATGATAGTAATCCCCGTAATGCCTCGATTCATGGAACTCATTGGCGGAGGCGCTTACGTTTTTGGTCTTACCTTCACGCTTTATGCTCTAGGAAGATTCTTAACCAATATACCTGCAGGTGCACTTTCAGAAATTGTTGGAAGGAAATGGGTTGTAACAATCGGAGCCTTAGGTGTAGCCGTTTTCGCTTTTTTGAGTGGGATTCCTGATGATGTGCCTCTTTTTCTCCTTTTTCGTTTTTTGAGTGGAGTATTTAGCTCAATGACGATAGTAGTTGGAAATATCATGGCAGCTGATCTAAGCACCGTAGAAAACAGAGGAAGAGTCCTCGGTCTGATGCAAGGTATGCAGCTGGTGATTGGAACAGGGAGTCCTGCACTAGGCGGTTTTATAGGAGAGCAATTTGGCACAAGGATTCCATTTTATGTATCCGGTATATCAGTACTAGTGTTTGCGATTTGGGCAATTATCCGATTGCCTGAAACTAAGTCAAACATACGAAATAGTCCTTCAAATCTTAATTTACAGCAAATCAGATCAGCCTTTTCAGCCAATCAGGTCACTAAATTCCTTTCAAAGAATTTCTTTACTGACGCCAAATTTTTACTAAGAGATCCTAGCTTTATGATTGTATGCATCTTGGGATTTTCTACATTTTTCCTTCGTGGAGGAATGGCCACTACTCTTATACCCATGTATGCCGATGGTGTTTTGAAGATGGGTCCAGGTGCAATCGGAATACTATTTACATTCTCTTCCCTACTCCATGGTGTATTAATATACCCCGCAGGTGCAATCGCAGACAAATGGGGAAGGAAAATTATTATTGTCCCAGCAGGACTGGTTGTCGGAGTTTCAATACTCGGCTTACCCTTTTCAGAGTCTGTGCCTATGTTTATTTTCGCCTTTATACTGTTGCACGTTGGCCAAGGATGGGGATCCCAAGCACCGGTAGCATATGTTGCCGACTTAGCACCCGATAGTAAGCGTGGGGTTGGTATTGGGTTATTTAGAACGTTCGGTGATTTTGCGGGAATTATTGGCCCGACTGTATCTACAGGTATATTAACAAGTATTTCATTCACAGCTGCTTTTGGATTTAATGCGGCGCTCTGGACACTTTCTATCATTGCGTTTTCCTTCATTGCTATAGAAACAGCGGGGCAAAACAGGAAACGTGGGCCCATTCCTGAACCTGAA
>CEOQ01032860.1_pt1 | contig 17017 bp, 18 predicted proteins | sample 361351 | NCBI WGS metagenome assembly CEOQ01 (sample SAMEA2619907, study PRJEB7988) | marine metagenome | biome: marine biome (ENVO:00000447); feature: deep chlorophyll maximum layer (ENVO:xxxxxxxx); material: "saline water (ENVO:00002010), including plankton (ENVO:xxxxxxxx)" | depth 60 m | reverse complement strand
CAAAAATATTTTAGTTACAGAAAGAGGAGCTAGCTTTGGTTATAACACTTTAGTTTCTGATATGAGATCTTTACCCATTATGGCGAAAAATGGATATCCAGTAGTATTTGACGCAACTCATTCTGTTCAACAACCAGGAGGAATGGGCGATAAAAGTGGTGGGCAAAGAGAATTTGTAGAGTATCTTGCACGTGCCGCTATCGCAGTAGGAGTTGCGGCCGTTTTTATGGAAACGCACCCTGATCCAGAAAATGCACCTTCAGATGGACCTAACATGGTCCCATTATCAAAAATGCCTAAACTATTAAATCAACTAGTTGAAATCGATAAATTAATAAAAAATGGCAAAAATTAAAAATATCAAAGGCCGCCAGGTTTTTGATAGTAGAGGAAATCCTACAGTAGAAGCAGAAGTTTTTTCTGAAAATGGAAAGTCAGCAATTGCAATTGTTCCTTCTGGAGCATCAACAGGAACATATGAGGCTTTCGAATTAAGAGATGCGGAGAATGAGAATTATATAGGAAAAAGTGTATTCAAAGCTGTTGAAAATATAAATGGTCCAATAATAAAGGCTTTAAAAAATATTAATCTCAACAATCAAAAAAAAATAGATAAAACTTTAATAGATTTAGATGGCACCGACCAAAAGAAAAAATTAGGCGCTAATGCAATTTTAGCTGTCTCAATAGCATCATGTAAGCTTGCGGCCATGGAAAAAAAAACTTCTTTATTTAAATATTTAGGAAAATCTAAAAGTTACAGATTACCAGTTCCTCTTTTAAATATCATAAACGGAGGAGTCCATGCAAAAAATAATTTGGATATTCAAGAGTTTATGATACGCCCAGATAAATCAAACTCTTTTTCTGAAGCAATGAGAAAAAGTTTTTTAGTAATTCAAACCTTGAAAAAAATGGTTGATAGCACTAATGTTGGCGATGAAGGTGGATTTGCTCCTAATTTACAAAAAAACGAAGAAGCAATCGAAATAATAATAAGTGCAATTAAAAAATCTGGTTTTAAGCCAGGCGAAGATATATCGATTTGTTTGGATGTAGCAGCAAACGAATTAAATCAAACAAAAACAATTAATTATTATTCTGAATTAATTAATAAATACCCTATTAAATCTATAGAAGACCCTTTTACAGAAGATGATTGGGCATATTGGAAAAAATTAACTAGTGATACAAACATTCAAATTGTAGGAGACGATCTCTTTGCAACTAATATTAATAGATTAAAAAAGGGAATAGAAGAAAAATCAGCAAATGCCATATTAATAAAATTAAACCAAATCGGAACAGTGAGTGAAACTTTAGATGCTATTAATTTAGCACAAAAAAATAATTTTAAAACAATAATATCGCATAGATCTGGTGATACTGAAGATACTTTTATATCTGATTTGGCTGTTGCTACAAATTCTTCCCAGATTAAAACTGGTTCACTAGCTAGGTCAGAAAGAGTGGCTAAATATAATCGTTTATTAAGGATTGAAGAGGAACTTGGCAAATCAGCAAAAATGGCTAAAGTTTAAGTAATATGAGATTTTTACAAATATTAAATTATAAAAAATTTACTTTAATAAGTATTATTTTGTTTTTTTATATTCTTTTTAATCTTATAGACGGAGAAAGAGGCCTAATATCATATTTTGAAAAGCAAAGAGTTAAAGAACAACTTTTACAAGAAAAGCAAAAACTTACCCACGAATTAAGGAAAATAGAAAATAAAAATACTCTGTTAACGGAAAAAATAGACTTAGATTATTTAGAAATTCTTTACAGAAACAAGTTTTTATTTGGTAAACCGGAAGAAAAAATTTATAATCTAAACTAAAATGGTTTTAAGACATCCAGAAAAAATAAACAAGCCTACAAATCCAATAAAAAAGAAACCAAAATGGATAAAAACTAAAATTTTAGATAGTCAAAATTACTTTCAAACAAAATTTATTTTAAATAAAAAAAAATTACACACAGTGTGTCAAGAAGCAAACTGCCCAAATATTTCTGAGTGCTGGGGTAAAAAACATGCAACATTTTTAATAATGGGTGACATATGTACTAGAGCTTGTGCTTTTTGTAATGTTAAAACTGGAAAACCAAACTCTTTAGACCCAATAGAACCATTTAAAATAGCCAAAGCTACCAAAGAATTAAATTTAAAACATGTTGTTATTACCTCGGTTGACAGAGATGATCTTAAAGATGGAGGGGCTGAACATTTTTCTAAAGTAATAAAAGAAACTCGTAAATTGAATAAAAATACAACTATTGAAGTTTTAACACCGGATTTTTTAAGAAAAGGAGAATCTTATAAAAAAGTTATTTTAGCAAATCCCGACGTTTTTAATCACAATATAGAAACAGTCCCTAGTTTGTATAGAGCTGTGAGACCTGGTTCTAGATATTTCGCCTCAGTTGATTTATTGAAAACAGCAAAAAAGATAAATAAAACTATTTTTACTAAATCAGGGATCATGCTAGGTCTTGGAGAAAGCAAAGACGAAGTTCTACAAGTTATGGATGATTTATTAACAGCAGAAGTGGATTTTTTAACAATAGGACAATATCTTCAACCATCAACAAAACATTACCCATTAAATCGTTATGTTCATCCAGATGAATTTCAAGAATTTAAAGAAATAGCATTATCAAAAGGCTTTTTAATTGTTTCTTCTTCACCGCTAACAAGATCTTCATACCATGCTGATGAAGATTTTTCTAAGATGAAGAGGTTGAGAGAAGAGCAATACCAATGCCAACAGCCTCAATAAAAAAAAAAATACCTTGTTCTAAAGAAAATCTAATCAAAATGGTACTTGATATTGAAAAATATCCAGAATTTGTTCCTTGGTGTCTAGCTGGAAAAATTTACACAAAAGTTGATAAAGGAAAAACAATAGAAATTGTCGCTGATCTTACAATTGGAAAAAGTTTTTTTAAAGAAACTTATAAAAGTTTTGTTACATATGATAAATCGGCTGATTTAATTTATGTGAAGAACATGGATGGCCCTTTAAAGCATTTGGAAAATAGATGGTTTTTTAAAGAAAAAGATGAATGTAGTGAAGTAGAGTTTCACGTTGATTTTGAGTTAAAAAACAAAGTATTAAACATGTTAATGACAAAATCATTTGATGTTGGGCTAAAAAAAATAGCGGATGCTTTTGAAAAAAGAGCTATAGATTTATTTAAGTAAATTTAAAATTAATTTTACAGATTTACTAACAGCACTATTTTGTATATGTAAACGACCTTTATTTTTAAAGAAACATTTTTTTATTATTAAGTTTTTATCTTTTTTTATTCCTATAAATACTAAACCAATGGGCTTATTTTTTGAGTGACCTGAAGGTCCAGCTATTCCTGTAATAGCCACATGGATAGACGCACTATTTAGTTTACTTAAGCCTTTTATCATAGCTAAGCAAGTTTTTTCACTAACAGCCCCATACTTATTTAATATTTTTTTTTTTATACCGAGAATATTAATTTTAGATTTATTTGAATAAGTTACCAGCCCAAGTTCAAAAATTTTTGAAGAACCAGCAATCGATGTAATTGTGCTTGAAAATAATCCACCAGTGCATGATTCGGCTATTGAAATTTTTAATTTTCTTTTTTTTAAAGCACTGACTAATTTTTTTACAGCAATACTCATAACCTTAACCTCCAATAAAGAAAAATAATAATGTTAATAAAAAAATTGTATAAATGCCTGCAATTATATCATCAAGCATAATTCCAATTGCCCCACTAACATTATTGTCCACATAATTAATTGGAAAAGGTTTAAAGATATCAAAAATTCTAAATGAAATAAAAGCAGCAATGCAATAGTAGAACTTCGGGATTAGAAATAAAGTTTCGTACACTGGTATAAATAATAATGGTAAAATCTGGCCAACAAATTCATCAATAACAATTTCTTGCGAGTCTTCTTTTTTGAATTCATCTGTGGAATTATTTATAGCAATAAAAGAATAACTAAAAATTATAATTGTAAAAAAAAATATAATCGATAGATCAAAAAAACTAATCAAAATTAGAAATATTAAGCAAGTAACAAGCGAAGCCAATGTTCCTGGAGCGTATTTTATTTTTCCAATATTAAAAAGTGTGAGATATAGTATATTAAATTTTTTAATCATATTTTGTAATAGAAGTTATCACTTCTGAAGCTATAGCATTTCCATTACCAATTACACCAAGTTTTTCTGTAGTTTTACCTTTTATATTTATTTGCTTAGAATTAATTTTACATAATTTACTTATTAAACTTATCATTTTATTTGAATATTTTTTTATTTTTGGTTTTTGAGCAATAATATTTATGTCAATGTTGTTAATTATTAAATTATTTGATTCTAACAAGCTGATTGTTTTTTTGAGTAATGCTGTAGACCTAATATTTTTATTTTTTTTATTTTTTGGAAAATGGAAACCAATATCTTTTAATCTGCTAGCACCCAACAAACTGTCTATTAAAGCATGAAGTACGGGATCAGCATCTGAGTGACCTAACAAACCTCGATCAAAAGGTATTTTTATTCCACCTAGATAAAGTTTTTTGCCTTCTATTAACCTATGCACATCAAAACCAATTCCATAAAACGTTTTTTTATTTTTTAAAAGTTTAAATATTTTCAAATCTTCTTTGTCAGTTATTTTAATATTTGTTTTATTCCCAGCTATAGTTTCAACTTTTTCCTCATCATTTGTGAATAGAGCGCTATCGTCATCAAAAGCATTATTAATATTTTCTTTATGTTTTTTATATAATTTTTCAAATGTAAAAGCTTGAGGTGTTTGAGCGAATCTTAAACTGTCTCTTTGGATGTTTTTGAATACAAAATTTTCCTCAACACGTTTTGCTGCATCAGTTACTTTTACAATAGGAATTACAGCATGGTTATTTTTAATTTTAATTAATAATTTTTTTATAAGTATTTTAGGTGGAGAGGGCCTAGCCGCATCATGTATTATAATTTTTTTGCAGCTTATTTTTTTTAAAGCATTTAGAGTTGATTCTTGTCTTGTATTACCCCCTTTAACTTTAATTACATTTTTTAATTTTATTTTGTTTAAATACTTATTATGCTTACGATTATAAACAACAACTATTTTTTTGATCTTCTTGAAACTCTTAAATGCATTAATTGCATGTTCTAATAGAGTAATACCATTTATACGATGAAATGGTTTAGGTGTGCTAGATTCAAGTCTTTTGCTATCTCCAGCAGCTAATATTACAAGAAATATGCTCATTTTTTCAAATTTGCGTTATATTTATTTTTAATATTAATTAATATTTAATAATGATTCATATCATTAAAAATTATAAATGGGTAATAGCAACATCACTTATCTGTATTTTGCTAGGAACATTAACACTTTTTACTTTTATTAACCGTAGTTTTATCGAATTAAGTGATTTTAATTTACAGGCATTGCTATTTTTAGATGCAATTTTGTTATTATTATTTTTTATTTTTATTTTTAAGGAAACTTTTAAAATTTTAAGACAAAAAGCAAAAGGTAATGTAGGGGCCGAAACTAGTTTAAGATACATATTCTTCTTCTCTACCACAACATTACTACCTTCGATATTAATAGCCGTTTTGTCACTTTTTTTATTCAACGTTATAATTCAAAATTATTTTGAAAAAAAAATTAAATCAGTAGTTAATAATTCATCTGAGGTTGCAAAAAATTATGTAGAACAAACAAGAAATTCAATCGAAGCAGACATTTTGTTAATGTTAATAGATGTTAATAACAAATCTGCACTTTTTTATGATAATCCCAAAAGTTTTCAAAATATTCTTACTTCACAAAGATTGCTACGTAAATTAGACGAAGTACATTTACTTGATGGAGCGGGCAATATAATTATGTCCAATGTAACAGATATTTCCCAAGATTTTGTACCACCACCTACAGAAGCTTTTTCCAGAACCTTAGAAGGCAAACCAATTAGGATCACAGATCCAGCAACCAACAGAACTTCTGCTCTCTTAAAATTAAATAATTTTATAGATACATATCTTTATATTGTTAAATTTATGGACCCGAATGTAATAAATTATCTTAAAGAAACAAGTGAAGCAGTAAGTTTTTACTATAGCGTGCAAGATAAAAAAACCGGAATAAAAATAACTTTTGCAATTATTTACATATTAATTGTTTCATTACTTTTGTTTCTTTCTATTAATTTAGCAATTAACTTTGCATCTAGGTTAACAAAACCAATTATAAATTTAATAAGTGCTTCAGAAAAAATAAGTATTGGAGATCTAAATGCGAAGGTTCCAAAAATAAAAACTGACAAAGAATTTGAAAAACTTAATGAAAATTTCAACTCAATGATTGATAAGTTAAAAAAACAACAAAATAAATTAATTTTGTCAGAACGACACTCAGCGTGGGAAAATGTTGCAAGAAAACTAGCACATGAAATAAAAAATCCTCTTACACCTATACAATTGTCAATAGATAGAATTAGAGAAAAGTATTTAAACAAGGCTCAGAATGATAACAAAAATTTTGCAAATTACTTGGATACTATTACTAAACAGATCAAAGATATTGAGCATCTTGTGAATGAATTTTCTGATTTTGCTAGAATGCCCAAACCTTCTTTAAAAAAAACTAATTTAAATGAAATTGTTTCCAGAGCTATCAATTTGCACGAATTATCTGAACCTAGTATAAATTTTAATTTTTCAAAAATAAAAACTCAAAACAAGGTTAGAGTTGATGAAGAACAGTTAAATAGAGTTTTTATTAATCTAATTAAAAATTCAATAGAGTCTATTAATGATAAAAAAACCAAAAATGTTGATTTTAAAGGAAAAATTAACATAGATATTAGAGATGATAGAGATTATATATACGTTACAATTGTTGATAATGGACTAGGTTTTGACCATGTTGATACAAACAAAATGCTTACACCTTATTTTACAACAAAAAAAGATGGTACAGGATTAGGTTTGGCAGTAGTTAACAAAATAATTAATGATCATAATAGCGCAATATTGTTTAGCTCTGTAAAAGATGGTGCAAAAGTAGAAATTACAATACCCAAAATTTAATGGCAAAAGAAATTTTAGTTATAGACGATAATACAGACATCAGGTCACTTATATCCGGCATATTAGAAGACAAAGGTTATGTGGTTAGACTGGCAGCAAACTTTGATCAAGCTTTAATTGAAATAAATAAAAAAGTTCCAGATGTAGCTGTAATCGATGTAAAATTAGATAAGGGAGATAATGATGGTATACAACTTTTGACCCTTATTAAAAAAATTGACGAGGATGTTCCGGTAATAATGATTTCTGGCCATGCAAATGTTCAAATGGCAGTAGATTCATTAAAATTAGGTGCATTTGAATTTATGCAAAAACCTTTTTCTGCTGAAAGACTTTTAAATTTTGTAAGCAGGGCTTTTGAAAATTTAGAGTTAAAAAAAGAAAAACGCATTTTGGAAGGTAAACTTTTCCATTCTTACGAACTGATTGGAAAAAATCAACTTATAGAAAAAATTAAAAATTTGATTTCTAAACTTAGCGGAACAGAAAGCCGTGTTTTTATTTCAGGGCCAGCAGGGTCAGGAAAAGAATTAGTAGCAAGACAAATTCATAAAAAATCACTTAGAGCAAATAAACCTTTTGTAATAGTCAATGGAGCTTTATTAGATCCTGAAAGATACGAATTAGAGCTTTTCGGTTCTGAAAATTCTGATGGAACTATAAACTATGGCTTTTTTGAAAAAGCAAGAGACGGTACATTATTAATTGATGAAGTCTCAGAAATACCTTTGGAAACACAGGCCAAAATTTTAAGAGTATTAATTGACCAAAAATTTAAAAGAGTAAACGGTTCTAATGAAATCAATGTTAATATAAGAATAATCAGCACAAGTAGTAAAGATATAAGAGAAGAAATTGATAAAGGAAATTTCAGAGAAGATTTATATCACAGACTAAATGTGGTTCCTATTTATTTACCAGCATTAAAAGATAGAGTTGAGGATATACCTCTGCTATTAGATTATTTTTCTAAAAAAATATCCGAATTAAATGGAATTAGTGAAACTAAATTAGATACATCATTCAACTTGCTATATGAATACAAATGGCCAGGTAACGTAAGAGAATTAAGAAATTTAGTCGAAAGAATATCAATTTTATCTGTGAATGAAAATAAAGTCGACGTCAATAGTTTAGTAAGAGACGCTTTATCTCAGAAGAAAATAGAAAATTCTAAAGATTCAGTCGAAAATGTTTTTTCGTATCCACTTAAAGAAGCCAGAGAAAAATTTGAAAAGGAATATTTAACTTCTCAGATAAAAAAACACAAAGGTAATATTTCAAAAACAGCTGAATTCATAGGTATGGAAAGATCTGCTTTACATAGAAAATTAAAGACATTAGGTATCAAAGGCGTAAATTAAATGAATATTATTATATGTGGTGCCGGCAGAGTCGGCTTTTCAATTTCTAAACAATTATCTGCTCAAGGACATTCGATCACAGTTATTGATCAATCAAGCGAATTTATACAAAAAATTAATGAAACACTTGATGTAAAAGGAATAGTTGGAAGAGCAACATTTCCATCTGTTTTAGAAAAAGCAGGGGCTGAAGATGCTGACATGATCATAGCCGTTACTCAGAACGATGAGACAAATATGGTCATATGTCAGGTCGGATACTCAATTTTTAAAATAAATAAAAAAATTGCACGTGTTAGAAGTCAAGAATTTTTAGGAGCAAAATGGAGTAAACTATATGGTCAAGCAAATCTTCCAATTGATGTAATAATTTCACCCGAAATAGAAGTTGCTAAATCTCTACAAAGAAAACTAGACGCACCAGGTGCGCTAGACAGCGTGCCTTTTGCGGACGGTAAAATAAAAGTTTTAGAAATTAATATCGAAAAGAACTGTCCATTAATAAACACTGAACTAGGTAAAATTACAACCAGCTACCCTGACTTAAGAGCAAATATTCTTGGAGTAATCAGAGGTGAAAAATTTGTAATACTTAAAAAAAAGGATAAAATGCAAGTTAACGATAAAGCGTTTGTAGTCGTTAATGCTTCCCAAATCAATACAACCCTTTCAGCTTTTGGTCATGAAGAAAAAATGGCAAAAAAAGTTTTAATAGTAGGAGGAGGTAATATTGGTTTTAATTTAGCAAAAAATATTGAAAGTGATTCAGAAGGAGTGAGAGTTAAAATAATAGAAAAAAACAAAGAAAGAGCTGAATATATTGCGAATGAACTTAATAACACAATTGTTATTAATGGAGATGGATTAGAAGAAGATGTTTTGAAAGAAGCTAATATCGAAGAAGCAGAAACTATATTGTCTTTAACCAATGACGACGAGGATAATATTATGGTTTGTGTTTTAGCTGAAAAAAATAATCCAAATAAAAGAACTATAGCTTTAGTTAACAAACAAAATTATAGTTTGTTACAATCTTCTCTTAAAATAAATGATTTGGTGGATCCAAGATTAACAACTATATCTACAATCTTAAAACATGTTCATAAAGGAACTATAGAAACAGTTTATACACTTTTGGATGGTGAGTATGAATTTATTGAGGCAGAAGTATTGGAAACTTCAGAATTAATAAGCAAATCCATAAAGGACTCTGGGCTTCCAAATGAAATACGAATAGGAGCAATTGTAAGAGGGAAAAATATAATTATACCAAAAACTGATTTTAAATTTGAAAAAAAAGATTTAGTTGTGTTTTTAAGCAAAAGAGAACATTTACCTAAAGTAGAAAGTTTATTTAGAATCAGTTCATTAGTTTAATGAATTATAAAGGCATATCATTTTTTTTAGGAATTTATTCATTATTTATTTCATTTTTTTCATTTTTAAATATTTTATATTCAAATTATTTTAATTTTGTATTAGATTTAGATTCTTATATTGTTACTCTTGTAATATCTCTAATCATAGGCTGTACTTTTTGTTTGTTAGGAAAAAATAATAGTAAAAATATTACTATAAGCGATCAAATTATCCTTATTGTTTTAAGTTATATATTTTTACCCATTTTAATTTCAATTCCCTATTATTTGAGTTTATACAATATTAGCTTTATAAACTCATACTTTGAATCTATTTCTGGTTTTACAACAACAGGTTTTTCTATAATTGATAATATCCACGAAATTGACGAACCGCTTTTACTTTGGAGATCAAGTTCTCAATGGTTAGGTGGGTTATTATTTTTGATTTCGACTATAGGAACTCTTGGAGCAAAACAAATTAGAATTAAACCAAATTATCTTTTATCTGATTCTATTTTAGGAGGAAACTTTTATAATAATTTTAATTACAATTTTTTAAGAGTTTTATTAATTTATACTTTAACTACATTGTTTGCTTTTTTTATCTATACACTTTCAGATATAAGAATACTAGATTCTCTTCATCTGGCATTTACAACAATATCTACAGGAGGATTTTTGCCTAAGGACAATCTATCAGCTATTGTCCACAACAATGCTCAAATATTAATTTTGTCTCTAGTTTTTTTGTTTCCAATATTTAACTTTTATTTATTGTTTAAGATTTTTACTAATCAATTTAGGTTAATTGATCATCAGGAAGATTTTCATTTAGGGTTAATTATTATAATTTTAACTTTATTTCTTTACTTTTTTATTATTCAAGATGAAGGACTACCACTAGTCTTGTTTGCTATAACTTCTTCTATATCAACATCGGGTATCAGCTTATACAGCTCTAATTTTGATATTTCGTTATTTTTAATTCTATTAACAATTATAGGTGGATCTATAATTTCAACCTCATCAGGTATAAAATATATTAGGTTTTACATTTTGTTGAAGATTTCCTATAAAGAGATTTATAGATTGGTGAAACCCAAAAATATATTTAATCAAAATCTTTTTCGAACTGATTCAAAAATTGGTGATGTAGAATCAAAAATTGCTTTTTTAGTTTTTATATCATTTGTTATTTCAGTTTTTCTATTATCAAGCATATTAACTCTTGAAAATCTTGTTTTTGAGGATTCATTTAAATTGGCTATATTGGCAATTACCAACACGGTTTCCTCATCATTATATGGGTTAGACAATATAAGCTTTTATGATTTGAATAGTTTTACTAAAGTGTCACTAATTGCCTTTATGATATTTGGTAAGATAGAAATTATTACAGTTTTGTTTTTAATTAAAAAATTTATTTTTAGGGAATAGTTTAAAAAATATGGCAAATATATTGATTTTAGGAGCGGGAACAATGGGAACGGCATTTGCTTTCCCGTGTTCTGATAAAAAGAATTCTGTAAAAGTTGTAGGAACTTTTTTAGAAAATGATTTTATTGATGAATTAAATAGAACAAAAATTCACCCAACGTTGAAATGCAATTTACCTGAAAAAGTTGAGTTTTTAAAACTTGAAAATTTGTCCAAAGAAATAATAAATTCTGTAGATTTAATTGTTGTAGCTGTAATTTCAAAAGGCATAGAATGGGCCTCTCAAGAATTAAGCAAATTGTTAAAAAAAAATATCCCTATATTGATACTTACAAAAGGTTTATCCATTAATAATAAAAAATATGAAATTTTAGCTGAGAAAATGGAAAGAATATTAAAAAAAAATGGAATTAAAGAAACAAACATTTCAGCCGCTGGAGGACCTTGTTTAGCAAAAGATTTAGCTAGCAGGGCACATACATCGGTTATATTTGCAAACAAAAATATTGAAGTTGTTAAACAAATTAAAAAGTTTGTATCAACAGATTACTATCACATCTACCTTTCAAACGATGTAGCCGGAGTAGAAATTTGTGCAGCAATTAAAAATATTTTTGCAATGGCAGTGGGTTCTTCAAAAAATTTGAATACTGCTGCTGCACTAGTCCAACAATCTATAAATGAAATGATTATTTTTACTGAAAAGTTAAATGGAAAAAAAGAGACGGTAATGAGTCTTGCTGGTATAGGTGATTTATATGTAAGCGTTGATGGAGGTCGAAATAGTAAAATGGGAAAATTTTTAGGACAAGGAATTTCTTTTAAAGAAGCAAAAAAAAACAAAATGCCAAATGAAACGGTTGAAGGTGCTGATCTTGCTCTCGAAATAGGTCCTCAAGTAAAAAAAGATTTTGATATAAAAAGCCTTCCTTTAATGATTAGCGTTATAGATACAATCTGTTCAGAAAAACCATTAATGATTAATTGGAATCTTTTTAAATAGTTAAAAAACTAAATTATTTTATTGTTTTATAATATACTATGTATTATTTAATAATAGTATGCGCCCTTAGCTCAGCTGGATAGAGCATCGGTTTTCTAAACCGAGGGTCGGAGGTTCGAATCCTCCAGGGCGCGCCAACAAAATGAAAATATTCGATTCCGCAATAAATATTACTGTTAATTGGTTAGCTGGGCCCTTAGTTTGCCTTTTGTTAGTAGAGCTTTTTTTTGGTTACTGGTTTTCAGAACATAATTTTGGTCCATACATGAGAGAACATAGACTTAAAAAAAATCCTGTAGTTCTGACTTATAAAGGCATTCAATACGATTATATTTATAAAAGAAATTATTATGGTTTTAGAGGTGAAGAAATAGACCCCGCTTCAATCAAAGCAATTATGATAGGAGGAAGTGCGGTTGATGAAAGATACAAACCTTCGGAATTTACAATTACAGAAAATTTGAATCAATTACTAAAAAAAAAAGGATACGATTTAACGGTAGTTAACGCCGGGATAGAAGGTCAAACTACATATGGTCACATTTATAATTTTAAACATTGGTTTCCAAAAATAAAAAACTTTTCACCCAAGTATTATATTTTTTATATAGGAGCTAGTGATTATGGCGGTCTTAGCGTTGACAAGGAAAGGGAAATTAATTTAGGAGCTGACGGCCATATAAAAAATCCTTCAAAAACAGAAATATTTTTTGATAATTTTAAAAGTAGAAGTTTTTTCTATGACAAACTGAGAATTTTAAAACAAAAATATTACTTAACTGATAAAATAATGTCTTATGACCACGATTATTATAATAATGAAGAAAGAAAAAAAGAATATAAGTATGTCAATTATAAAAAGGCTTTAGAAATACATAATATCAATTATTTAGAAAAAAAGTATAAAAAAAGAATTTCAAGCTATTTAAATAGGGTTAAAGTATTGAATGATCATGTAGTTTCAAATGGGGGCGTATCAATTTTCATAAATCAAGTTTTGTCAGACGGAGTAAAAAAAGAAGATTTATTTATTCACAATTATGCATTAATTGACTACTGCAAAAAGAAAAAGCTATATTGTATTGATTTTGCAAAGAAATTTAATGGTCAATTAGATTATTGGTATGATGGGGTACACACATCGGCCCTAGGATCAAAAGCAATAGCAGAGGTGATTATTGGTGATTTGGTCGAAATTATTAAAAAAAATGAGACAAATTAACCCTTGTTTTTATCTTTAATCTTTAGGATATTGAAAGAGTATGTTTTTTGAAGCTTTTATTTTAAATGGTTATGGTTATTTTGTTTGGCCAGCATTTATTTTTACTTTTGTAAGCTGTTTTTTCCTTTTTGTTCAAGCAAACAGGGAATATAAAAAATTAGAAAAAATTTATTTAAAAGAATTTAATGCAACGCAAAAGATAGAAATTGTTGTCTATAAAGAAAAAAAATCTCTGACAGCTTCTACATTGTAATATCCTTAATCACTTTTGTAAAAATTTTAAATGCTAGGTAAAAAAGTTAAAAAGAGAATTTTTTTCTTACTTACATCATTAATTGTTGTGTCAACGATTATTTTTTTAATTCTCAAATCTTTAGAAGAAAATGTTGTTTATTTTTTTTCGCCAACCGAGATTTACAATAAAACAGACATAGCTTTTAACAAAAAAATCAGAATCGGAGGGCTTGTAAAAGTAAATTCGATAATAAAAAACGAAGGATCAATTAATTTTATTATTACAGATCTAAAAAATGAAATTATAGTGAATTATACAGGTTTAGTTCCAAATTTATTTTCTGAAGGGAAAGGAGTTGTCGCCGAAGGCGAATTAAGAGATAAAAAATATTTTGTTGCCCACGAAATTTTAGCTAAACATGACGAAAATTATATGCCTCCTGAAGTTAACAAAGCTTTAGAAAAGTCAAATTATTAGGTACTGTAAATAATGTTTAAAAATTTATTACCAAGCAGATTTTTTTCACTAAATAATAATTTAATTTATATATTAATTATTTTTCTTATCATTTTTTTGACTGTAGGATTAATTTATTCATTACTATTATCACCTCCTGACCGCATACAAGGCGATTCAGTAAGAATTATGTATGTGCATGTCCCTTCGTCATTTATCGCCATGGGATGCTTTGCATTTATAGGAATAGCGTCGATTATTAATTTAATTTTTAAAATTAAAATAATGCCTTTAATTGCAAAAAGCGTAGCTCCAATAGGGTGTGTCTTTACTATTATTTCAATTGTAACTGGTTCGTTGTGGGGAAAACCAACCTGGGGAACATGGTGGGTTTGGGACGCAAGGTTAACATCTATGCTAATTCTATTTATTTTTTATTTGGCTTATATTTTAACTTGGAAATTTATTAATGTTTTTGAGAAAGCAAACAAAATAACTTCAATAATTGCTATTATTGGCTTACTGAATTTACCAATAATAAGATATTCAGTTGATTGGTGGAATACACTACATCAGCCTTCAAGCATTTCTCTTACCTCCGCTCCGACAATTCATTATTCAATGCTTGTTCCATTAATAATTATGTTTTTTGTTATGTTATTTTATTCAATAATTATTTTTATAATTAAATACAAAACTGAATTAATGAAATTAAAAATTAATAAAAAAAAGAATTAGACAGTTAAATACATTTTAGTGTTGTTTTGATTTTTTATTATGAAAAAGAATAATAAAAATTCCAATTACAAAAAAAATGAAAGGCCCCAACCATAGAAAAAGTGTATTTAATTTAAATGCAGGTTTAAGAAGAATAAAATCACCGTATCTATCTGTCAGAAACTTATAAATTTCCTTATCATTTTTGCCATCTTTTATTTTGTTTCTTATCAATACACGCAAGTCTTTGGCTAGTGGCGCATTCGATTCATCAATCGATTGATTTTGACAAACCATGCATCTAATATTTTTTGAAATTTTCCTAGCTCTCAATTCTTGTTGTTGATTTTGCAATATTTCATTTGGTTCAATTGCGTATGAAGAAGTGAAAATAAATAAAAATGAAAATAAGAAAATAATTTTTAAAGTAATTTTGTAAATCATTACTTCTCCAATTCATTAATTAAAGAATTAATTTTTTTAAAGGTCTTGTTTGTGATAGCGCCAACTTTTCTGTATTTAACAATACCGGATGAGCTGACCACAAAAGTTTCTGGGATACCGTAAACACCCCAATCTATTGCTAATCTTCCATTCATATCTACAATTATATCTGAGTATGGGTTCCCTAGTTTATTAAGCCAGTTAACAGTTTTTTTATAATTATCTTTATAATTTATTCCAATAACTCTTATTCCTTTTTTTTCCGCAAAACGCTTAATAAAATTATGTTCATCTCTACAAGGTTTACACCATGTAGCAAAAAAATTTACTAAAATTATTTCATTTCCAAACTCTTCCGCAGAAATAAATTTTCTATTTTTTAAAAGTAAATTTGCTTCAAAAACAGGAACTTTTTTGTTTATTAAATTTGAAGGTATTTTTGAAGGATTTCTATTTTCTGTTAAAAGATAATAAAATACAGATAAAACTAAAAAAAATACAACAAGAGGCAATATTAGTATTTGCTTTTTCATATATATAATAACTAAATTTTTCTTAAATTATTTTTTAGAGATAAAAGACCGCCAAAAAATATTATAAAAGCGCCTATCCATATCCAAATTACTAGCGGATTATAGTAAACTCTTACAATCCAACCATCATTTAAATTTCCTTTTCCTATCACTATGTATAAATCTCTAATCAAGTTAGTGTCTATAGAGGCTTCTGTGGTAAAAGTTTCAGTCACAGGGTAATATCGATTTTCTGGTTTAAGCTCCGCCACTATCTTTTCATATTCATAAACTAAAAAATTTCCTTGTATAGCAACATAATTTGCTTTTTTAATTTCATCAATTTTATTAAATATAATGCTATATTTTTTGATCACAATTTCATCTTTTACATTCATTATTGAAACTTTTTCCTTTTGCCATACGCTTGACGCTGTGATTCCTATTATTAATATACCCACACCTAAATGAGAAATAACCATGCCAGATGGGTAATTTTTTATTTTTTTAACCAAAAGTAATAAATTTGTTGAAATTATCCAAAAACCTAATGCTACGCCAATCATTCCAGTAAAACTGAACGATTGATAAACATAAAGTATAATTGTTGTCATTACAAAAGTCGAAAATACACTTGGTAGTATTTTTTTTATAATTTTAATTTTGTTATCTTTGCCCCAAGCCAAAATTGGTCCTATCCCCATAACTATAATTGCGGGTATTATCATTGGTACAACTGTAGAATTATAATATGGCTCGCCAACTGAAATTTTATTATTGGTTAAAGCTTCAATAATTAATGGATAAATTGTTCCTAAAAAAACTGTGGCACAAACAATTATCATTAACATATTATTAACTAATATTGAGCCTTCTTTACTAAAAAAAGAAAAATATTTATTGTCAAAATGTTTGTTTGATTTGATTCCAAAAAGAGATAGAGAATAAATTGTCAAAATTGTAGTAAAAATTAATATGTATATTCCTCTAGAGGGATCTAATGCAAAAGTATGAACACTAGTTAGTATTCCCGATCTTACAAGGAATGTTCCAACAACACTTAAAAGAAAAGCTAATATTGATAGTAGTAAAACCCAGGCTTTAAGAGATTTTCTTTTTTCAACAATAATAAGAGAATGTAATAGTGCAGTACCGAGCAA